>Ga0182011_10002751_pt1 | contig 14722 bp, 9 predicted proteins | sample 711E1DmetaG_FD_120481 | JGI IMG/M metagenome (GOLD analysis project Ga0182011, IMG submission 120481) | Permafrost microbial communities from Stordalen Mire, Sweden - 711E1D metaG | ecosystem: Environmental > Terrestrial > Soil > Wetlands > Permafrost | place: Sweden: Stordalen | collected... | reverse complement strand
GATCTCAAACCAGTGGGTGCCCCATCCTTAGCTTTTTTCCAGCCAAGGGTGGGTCTACCACCAACTCTGGGCCAACCCAGCCAGCCAGCCGAAAAGCCCCAAGTCAACTTCGTCTTTGAGCATTTCCGGTAATGGTGCAGACCGTGGTGGTGCGAGCAAAAGCAGATTCCTCCGCTTCGCTACGGAATGACAAATAAAATTCTGGGGAATGACAGACAAAAAAGCTGCGGAATGACAAAAAGTTGGTTTACAGTAATTCCTAAACCGCTCTAGGCAATTCGTTTCCGTCGACTTGGCGTGGGGCCTTTTTCTGTCAGATCGCCCAGCTTCACTGCATACGGCCTGCGATTGGGGAACTCCGCAATCAGGCGCAAATGGCCTCCCATCGCCTCGACGTAGCGGCTCATGGTCGAAAGCAGCATATCGGCGCGGCGTTCCATCCTCGAAACGCTATCTTGCTCGACGCCCAGTATCTCGGCCATGCTCTGCTGCGTAAGGTGCTGCACCGAACGCAGGTCGCGCAGCGTCATCTCTTCCTCGATCAGCTCCTGCGTCCTAGCCTCAACCCGAGCGCGCATCTCTGGCGTCAGGCCAGCCATCACGTCCTTATGAGAAATTGCCATCGTCAATCTCCTGTAGCTTTCAACTTCGATAAGTGATCCGCATACCGTCGATCCGCAACCTGAATCAGCTTCTTGTAAAACAACCTTTGGTTGACCCCAGACTTGCTACCCCCATTCAGCAGGATGGCCTTTCGCTTCGGATCAAAGGCAAAGGCGACGCGCCACTCGCCATCCGGCACGGTGATGCGCAGTTCCTTCATATTTGGGTACGACGAACCGTTCAGTGTATCGACGTGGGGCCGATGCAACTGCGGGCCGAACTGCTGCAACACCCCAGCGGCAGCGTACACCGCAATCTGTATCGCTTCCGGCTCAGTTCGCAACTCGGCTAGGTATTCTTCGTGATACGCAACTACCCATCCCATAGTTACAACCTTGCCAGAAACTAACCATGTCGTCAACTACATATTATATGGCATGTGGCATGCCAAACATTTTTGTAATCTTGATCGATCTCAAACCAGTGGGTGCCCCATCCTTAGCTTTTTTCTAGCCAAGGGCGGGTCTACCCCCACTCCCCATCCCGAGCCTTTGTTCGTTCCTGATCCGTGCCAATCCGCGTAAATCCGTGGTCGCTTTTAGATCGGCGTCATCGGTGACAAATCGGTGTTAAGTTTTTTCCTCGAATCTTTCCGCTAAATCGCTCCTAGCTGAACACCAAAACCGTTCCAACCCGCCCGCCGCCTGCTTTTCCAGAGCCTCGGCAGGCGTATAAAGGGCGTATGGACGATTCCTCCGCGCTGCCGTCTCCAGTTCGTCAGGCCTTGACGCGCGGCTGGACTGTTCTGACCGCAAACCAGCGCGCCGCCCGCTCGCTGCACCGCGACTTCGACCTCGACCAGCGCGGCGGCGGTCTCAGCCAGTGGAAGCCGCCCGCGATCCTCTCATGGGAGTCGTGGCTGACCGACCTCTGGCATCGATTGCTGCTCGACGGCCACACCCGCGAGCTGCTGCTGAGCCCCACTCAGGAGCACACCGTCTGGCGCGCGATCATTACGGCGGACCCGGCCAACGCCAGCCTTCGCCCCATCGACGCTCTGGCCCAGACCGCCGCCGAGGCGTGGTCTCTGCTGCACGCTTACCGCTCCCGCCCGCGCCTTGCCGCCTCGGCTGCGACCGCCGACACGCGAGCCTTCGCCCGCTGGGCCGCCGAGTTCGACCGCCGAGCCGACCGCGCACAGTACCTCACCGGCGCGCAGTTACCCGAGTCTCTGCGCGCAGCCGTCGAGGCGGGCCAACTCGCGCCGCCGACCGGCCTGCTGCTGGTCGGCTTCGACTCGAAGAATCCCGCGCAGACCGCCCTCGTCGAAGCCCTCCGCGCCGCCGGAACCTCGATCGAAGAACTAGCCCCACAAGCTCTGGGAATAAAAGAGGAAGAATCCGGTGCCCTATCCATCGCAGTTTCATCGCGATGGGTGGGTGTGGGAGCGATTGATCCCGGTCCAACCTCATCCCCCGACCTCACGCTGGTCTCCGCCGCAGACGAGCGAGCCGAACTATCCGCCTGCGCCCGCTGGCTGCGCGCCCGCCTCGTCGAGCGGCCCGAGGCTCAGTTGGCCGTCATCGTTCCCTCGCTCGATGCGGCGCGTCCAGAGATTGACCGCGTCTTCCACTCCATCCTCGCGCCGGAGTTGGACGATCTGACCGCGTCTGCAAACTCCGGCCCCTACGAGTTCTCGCTTGGCCTGCCGCTGGCTCACACGCCGATGGTCTCGACCGCGCTGGACGTTCTCCGCTGGGCGACCGGACCGCTGCCGCTGGATCGAGTCACGGCGCTGCTGCTCTCGCCCCACTTCGCGGCAGGCAAGCCCAGCGAGCCGGACGAACTGCTGGCCCGCGCCGAGTTCGACGCCTTCGTCCTGCGCCGACATCCGCTGCTCCAGCCGGAGGTCTCGCTGGACGCGCTGCTCACGCTCGCCTCCACCCCGAAGCACGGCGCGGAGAATCTGCCGCTCCTGCTGAAGCACCTGCGAGCACTCCGCCTCCTCTTCCAGCGCAGCGAGTTTGCCCACAGCGAACGAACTTCCGCCGAGCGCACCCACGCCGACTGGGCCGCAATCGTCGACGAGCTGCTCGACGCCGCAGGCTGGTCCACTCCGAACCGCGACACCAGCGCCGAGTTCCAAACCCGCCGTAAGTGGTCCTCCGCGCTCGATGAACTGACGACGCTCGACTTCGACTCCCGCGCCGACGGCACGCGCGTCTCCTTCGCCACGGCTCTCGCCGAGCTGACGCGCATCGCCACCCAAACCCTCTTCGCGCCCGAGTCGCGCCACGCGCCCATCCAGATTCTCGGTCCGCTGGAATCCGCTGGCTCACGCTTCGACGCCCTCTGGTTCCTGCGCGCCAGCGACCTCTCGTGGCCCGCGCGCTCCACTCCCAACCCTCTGCTGCCGTGGCTCTTGCAGCACGAGCTCGCCATGCCCGGAGCCTACCCAGCGCACGACACCGCCCACGCCCGGCGCATCACTGAGCGCATCTCCGCCAGCGCGCCCACCGTTGTCTTCAGCTATGCGCTTCAGTCCGCCACGGAAAGCCAACAGCGTCCCTCGCCGGTTATCGCTGGTCTCGCTGAAACAAGTCTGACGCTGAGCCTGCTCACTGCCGACGAGCTCGCGCCTGCCGAGCCACCGTCCGCGCCCATCGCCCTCGAAGCCTTCGCCGACGACGAGCCGATTCCGCCGCCGCCCGACCGCATCCTCGAAGGCGGAGCGTCCGTGCTAGCCGCGCAGGCCGCCTGCGCCTTCCGCGCGTTTGCGGAAAAACGCCTCTTCGCCAGCGCACTCGAGAGTCCAAGCCTCGGCCTCGACGCTGGCCAGCGCGGCAGCCTCGTCCACGCCGTTCTCGACGCCTTCTGGGCCGTGGCCGAGACGCAAACCGCGCTCCAGCTCTACACCAACGAGGAGCGCGACGGAATCCTCACCCACTGCATAGACACAGCTCTCGCGCGCCACTCCTCCACTCCCGGCTGGCCTCGCGCCTACCTCGCGGTGGAGCGCGAACGCCTGCTCAACCTTCTCCGTCCGTGGCTCGACTTCGAGGCCGACCAGCGCGCCCCCTTCCTCGTTCTCGCCCGCGAGCAGCCACTCACCGACGTCGCAATCGGGCCGTTGCGCCTCACAATCCGAGTCGACCGCATCGACCGCGCCCTTCCCTCGCCTCACACCGAAGACGAGTCTGCGGAAGGCGAGTCCGAGCCCGGCGAGATCATTCTCGACTACAAAACCGGCGCGGCCTCCATCGCCGACTGGCTTGGCCCGCGCCCCGACGCGCCCCAGCTTCCGCTCTACGCCGTCGTCCGCTCCGCCGCGAACGAAGCCGCCGCAGGCAATGGAGAAGCCCCGAATCTGGCCGCCATCGCCTTCGCCAGCGTCCGCCTCGGCAAAGACCTCGGCCTTAATGGATACGATTCCGGCGCGGGCATTCTCCCTAAGCCTGCCAAGCTCAAGTTTGACACCCTCGCCGATCAGGTCGCGGAGTGGCGCGCCACGCTCACCGCCCTCGCCGAAGACTTCCACTCCGGCGACGCGCGCGTTGACCCCAAGCAGTACCCGAAGACCTGCCTCCACTGCGACCAGCGTCTTCTCTGCCGCCTCGACCCCACCGCGCTCAATCCCGACGACTCCGATCTGGACTCCGCCGCTCAGGAGGCCGACCTTGGCTGAACTCCTGAGCTTCCCAACTACGTCCCACCCCAGCATCCCGCCCGACGCCGAGGCTCGGCGCACCGCCCTCGACATCCGCCGCTCCTTCATTGTCGAAGCACCCGCCGGTTCGGGCAAGACCGGCCTGCTGATCCAGCGCCTGCTGAAGCTGCTCGCCGATCCATCGGTCGAAGAGCCCGAGCAGGTTCTAGCCATCACCTTCACCACCAAAGCCACCGCCGAGATGCGCGACCGCGTCCTCTCTCACCTCATCGCCGCAGCCCAGACCGAGACGCCGGGTGCCCCATCCATCGCAGTCTCACCGCGATGGGTGGGAGGCGACAATCCCGCACCAACCGAACCACCAACCGACTTCCAATCCGAAACGCTCGCGCTCGCCCGAGCCGTCATCGCACGCGACCACCAGCTTGGCTGGCAGCTTCTCGACCACCCGCACCGCCTCAACATCCGCACCATCGACTCGGTCTGCGCAGAGATCGCCCGCACCCTGCCGATTCTCTCCGGCTCGGGCGGTCGGCTCACTCCCGCCGCCGACGCCGATCCACTCCACCGCGAGGCCGCTCGCCGCACGCTCCTGCTGCTCGGCTCGGGCGACGCGGTCTTCGACGCCGCCTTGCGCGACCTCCTGCTCCACCGCGACGGCAATCTGGCCGAGTGCGAGTCGCTGCTGGCCAACATGCTCAGCCTACGCGACCAGTGGGGCGACCTCATCCCGCTCGCCACGCCGCAGCTCGACGACGCATGGCTGGACGCCAACGTCCTGCCCCGCCTAGAGCTAGCCCTCGACCACGCCATCCGCGCCACCCTCATCCCGCTCGCCGAGGCTTTCCCGTCCGACCTCCTCGCCGAACTCACCCACCTTGCCGCAGACCTCGCCCCCGCCGCTCCCTACGACCCCGGAACCTCCTCGCCCATCGCTTTTTGCGCCGATTTGCACACCCCACCCGGCCCTCTCACCGACCACCTCGGCTACTGGATCGCCCTGATTCACTTACTCATGACAAGCAGCGGAGAAATACGTAAAGAAAGAGGAATTAACAGCCGAAACTTAAAGTTTGACTACGACAGAAAGTCGTACCACCACACCCGGCTCGTCGCGCTCATTGAAGCCCTTGCCGACCGCCCGGATCTGCTGCAACTTTTCCACAATGTCCGAGCCCTTCCCCCGGCAAAGTACCCCGCCGACCAGTGGGCCGTCGCCAAAAGCCTCTTCCGCGTCCTCAGCCGCGCGCTGGTCGAACTCCAGCTCGTCTTCGCCGCCCGCAACCAGTGCGACTTCACCGAGTTGAGCCTGCTGGCCCGCCACGCTCTGGCCTCCGACTCCGGCCCGGAAGACCTCGCCGCCTCGCTCGGCGCGCGGTTGCAACACCTGCTGGTCGACGAGATGCAAGACACCTCCACCGGACAGTACGAGCTGATTGAACTGCTCACCCAGAGCTGGGACGCCCACTCCCAGACCGTATTTCTGGTCGGCGACCCGCGCCAGTCCATCTACCTCTTCCGCCAGGCGCGCGTCGAGCGATTCATCAGCGCCATGCAGACCCAGCTCCTCGGCGACCTTCCGCTCACGCGCCTTACTATTACCGCTAACTTCCGCTCTCAGAGCAGATTAGTGGAAGACTTCAACCAGAACTTCAACTCAATCTTCCCCGCCGATTCTCGGCTGCCCTACACCCCAGCCGCACCCACACTCCCCCCATCAACTCGTGCCCTTGCAACGATTTGGCACGCCAACCCAATCTCGGCGGACCCGGACGGGGCTCTACCCCCGGCCCAGCTCAAGCAGCAGCAGGCCCGCCGCGACGCGCAAGAGATCCGCCAAATCGCGTACGAGTGGCTCTCGAAGCCACTCCCAGCAGGTCGCAGCAAGCCCTGGCAGATCGCCGTTCTTGTCCGCAACCGAAGTCATCTCAATGAAATCGTAGCGGAACTGAAACAAGGAGATGCAATTCCCTTTCGCGCCGTCGAGATTGAACCGCTCGGCCAGCGGCAAGAGGTTCTCGACCTCACCGCCCTCACCCGCGCGCTGCTACACCCCGCCGACCGCACAGCCGCGCTGGCGCTGCTGCGCGCCCCTTGGTGCGGCCTCTCTCTGGCCGACCTGCACACCTTAACCGGCGCAGACGACCCCGCGCTGAAGTCCTGCTCCATCCAGCGACTACTCGACGAACGCGGGCACCTGCTGCCCGACGAGAGCTGCCAGCGACTACAGCGCGTGAGGAAAACGCTGATGGAAGCCTCCGTGCAACGCGCCCGCCAGCCCTTCTCACAGCTCGTTGAACGCGCTTGGCGGTCTCTTGGAGGAGACGCTTTCCTTAGCGATGATGAACTTACTAACGCTAACCGATTCTTTAAGTTACTAAATGAATCGAATCTCAAGGTTGAAGAAAATCCCTCCACCAGTATTTTCAATCCAACCCTACTGGAAAGCCATCTGCAAAAGCTCTTTGCCGAACCAGCCACAATTCCCACAGGGCAGCCTTTCGTCGAACTGCTGACGATCCACAAGGCCAAGGGGCTGGAGTGGGACGTGGTTCTCGTCCCGGCTCTTGAACGCCACTCGGCCAACGACCGCTCGCGCCTGCTGACTTGGTCGGAGCTGGACCCGATTGAGGACGAGCCAGCCGATGAGCGCGCCGCACACATCATGCTGGCCCCCATTGCCGGACGGGGCGAACCATCGCGCGCACTCAACCAATGGCTGAACGGAATCCACAGCGCGCGAGAAGCCGCCGAGCGCAAGCGACTCTTCTACGTCGCCTGCACCCGCGCACGTGAGGAGCTGCACCTGTTCGCCGCGCCGGTTGTCTCCGTCAAGGGGGAGATCAACCCGCCCCACGCCAGCCTTCTCGAAGCCGCATGGCCTGCCGCCCAAACCCACTTCGCCGCAGTAGCAGTAGAGGAGAGCCCAGCCGAACCGTTGGTTCTCGACCTAGCTGCCTCCGCTGCACCCGGCCTACAGCGGCTGCCGCTTGCCTTCGACCCTGCGGCGCGCATCGCCTCGGCCCGCTCCCGACGGCTTCCCTACGGCGACCCCGACCTGAGTCCCGCCACCAGCCTCAGTCACTTCTCTCGCCCGGAAGGATCGTTCGCCGCGCGTGCTTTTGGCAATGCGGTTCACGCCGCGCTGGAGTCGCTCGCCAGCCGACTCGCCAGCGGCAGCTCTGCCGAGGAACTTCTCGCCGAAGTGCCCGGATGGCTGCCACGTCTGGCCGCCGTGCTTCGCGCCGACGGATTGCCACAGGCCACGGTCAGCCGACTGGCCCGCGAGAGCCACGCCGCCATCGACGCCACCCTACGCGATCCAGACGGGCTTTGGCTGCTCTCGCCACACGCCGCCGCCGCCTGCGAGCTAGCCTTGACCGCTTGGGCCGAACCCGATCCCGAGTCGACTCGCCTCACATCGATCCGTATCGACCGCATCTTTCGCGCCGGAAACGCACCGCAAGCTCCCGGCGAAGACGTTCTCTGGATTGTCGACTACAAGACCACGGCACCACATAACTCCGCATCACTCGACGACTTCCTCGCCGCCCAGCGCGCCACCTACGCTCCGCAGTTGGAGACCTACGCCCGCGTTCTGGCCCAGTCTTACTCCAGCCAGACCCACCCCGCACCACGAGAGGTCCGGCTGGCCCTGTACTACCCCACGCTGGCTCGCCTCCACTGGTGGCCACTGGTCTGATTCCATCTCTTGCTGCGGAGATAGAGGTTTCTCCACTTGGTGCGTCTAAGATAGACAGAGAACTTCTCTATATCTGTTGAGACGTTTTCTGACACTTCCTCTGCGACGATTTTCTGGCACTGAGTTCTGAGAAGATTTTCTGGTGATGCATTTCTATGGCTGAGTTCGTAGTCCGATTGGCAGATGAGCGGGGCAAGGTGCAGGAGCAGACGCACACGGCGGCCACCGAAGAGGAGCTGCGCACACGCTTCACGCAGGCGGGCTACTACGTCTATTCGGTGAAGTCGCGGGGCGTACTGGCAGGCTCGGGCAAGGCCAAGAAGGTGAAGCTGGATACCTTTCTCGTCTTCAACCAACAGTTTTTGACGCTGATCCGGGCTGGATTGCCGATTCTAGGGTCGCTGGACCTGCTAGCGCGACGGCAGAAGGTTGTCCACTTTCGTGAGCAGTTGGAGGACGTTGCAGTACGGGTGAAGAACGGCGAGTCGCTCTCCGAGGCATTCGAGGCGCAGGGCGGATTCCCCATCGTCTACACCACGACGCTGCTGGCGGGAGAGCGCTCGGGCAATCTGGAAGAGGTGATGCAGCGCTATCTCGACTTTCAGCGCGTCTCGCTGACCTTCCGAAAAAAGCTGACGGCCAGCCTAGTCTACCCGGCTGTGCTGGTCTGCATGGTGATTTCGCTATTCATCTTCCTGATTACGTTTGTGGTGCCGCGCTTCGCCGAGTTGTATGAGCAGCTAGGAACAAAGCTGCCCGCCATCACCTCCTTTCTGCTACAGACGGGAAAATATGCGCAGAGCTTCGGAATCTACTTTGGCGTCGTCGTGGCGCTGGGCATCTTTCTGCTGATGCGCTGGATCAAGACAGACGCCGGCGCAAATCTGATGGACAGCATCCGCATTGGCACACCGCTGCTGGGGCCGGTGTGGATCAAGTATCAGGTGGGGCTGTTCTCACGCACACTGGCCACGCTACTAACAGGCGGGCTGCCGCTGGTGCCGTCGCTGGAGACCGCCGCGCGCTCGATCGACAGCCGCCAGATCAGCAAGGCAATCTTCCGCAGCGTGGAGACGGTGCGCGAGGGCAAGGGGCTGTCGGTGAGCCTGGGCCAGACCAAGATCTTCCCAGAGCTGGCCGTGGAGATGATCGAGGTTGGCGAATCGACCGGCGCGCTGCCCCAGATGCTCAACTCAGTCGCCGAGTTCTTCGAGGAGGACGTGCAAACTAACCTGACCGCCGCGATGAGCTTGATTGAGCCCATCATTCTGGTCGTGATGGGCATCGTCGTGGCGACCATCCTGATTTCGCTATACCTGCCAATCTTCAGCATGAGCACCGGAGCCAGCGGCGGAGGGCCGCAGTAGCCGCATAGTAAGCTTAGAAGCATTGAATTAGTTGATATTTTGCTGCTGACGCGCTTTTGGCGTTGACGTACGAGCTTCACGGGAGTCTTACTATATATGGCTACGCCGGTTGCAGTGCCGCTCAGTGTGAGCGAGATGTCGATGTCCGAGGTGGAACGCGCGCAGGCGCTGGCGGCGCGCTATCACGCAGAGTTCGTCGACCTGAAGAACTTCAAGATCCAGCACGAGCTGTTCAAGAGTGTGCCGGTCGACCTGATGTTCCGCTACAACTTTGTCCCGCTGGAGCAGCTCGAAGGGCGGCTGGCGATCGCCGTCAGCGACCCGTCGAAGCTGATGATGCTGGACGAGATCAGCGGGCTGCTGGGGCAGCGGTTGGTCACGCGCGTCGCAACGATCTCGCAGATCACCGACCTGTTGAAGAAGACCGAGCAATCGCAGCGCGTGTTGGACGAGGCCAGCGAGGGGCTGGCGTTTGACGTTCTCAGCGGCGACGAGAACTCCGAGGAGAACATCTCCATCGAGCGGCTAACGGGCGAGGATGACATCTCGCCGATCATCCGTCTGGTCGACACGACGATCTTTACTGCGCTGGAGCGGCGCGCCTCCGATATTCACCTCGAGACCTGCGACGACTGCCTGATGGTGAAGTACCGCATCGACGGCGTGCTGCAACAGGCAATGGCGCCGATTGCGCGCGAACATCACCAGACGATTCTGTCGCGCATCAAGGTGATGAGCGAGTTGGACATCGCCGAGCGACGTGTGCCGCAGGATGGGCGATTCCGTGTGCGATACAAGGGGCGGCTGATCGACTTCCGCGTCTCGATTATGCCCACCGTGCATGGCGAAAACGCCGTGCTGCGCGTGCTGGATAAAGAGTCGATGTCGGAGAAGTTCAAGAAGCTCTCGCTGGATGTGGTGGGCTTTGCGGCCAACGATCTGGAGCGATTCCGCCGCTACATCAAGGAGCCTTACGGGATGGTGCTGGTCACTGGGCCAACCGGATCGGGTAAGACGACGACGCTGTACGCCGCGCTGAACGAGATCAAGAGCGAAGAAGACAAGATCATCACCATCGAGGACCCGGTCGAGTACCAGATTCGCGGCATTACGCAGATCCCGGTGAACGAGAAGAAGGGGCTGACCTTTGCGCGCGGGCTGCGCTCCATCCTGCGCCATGACCCGGACAAGATTCTGGTCGGAGAGATTCGCGACGCCGAGACGGCGCAGATCGCCATCAACTCGGCGCTCACTGGCCACTTGGTCTTCACCACCGTCCACGCCAACAACGTCGTCGACGTGCTGGGCCGCTTTTTGAACATGGGCGTCGAGCCGTACAACTTCGTCTCCGCGCTGAACTGCATTCTGGCACAGCGACTGGTGCGCACCATCTGCGAGTTCTGCGTCCACGAGGTCCACTACACGGACGAGGAGCTGGTGGCCAGCGGCCTCGACCCCGACGAGTGGCGCGGCTTCAAGTTCCGCGAAGGAGCTGGTTGCATTGAGTGCTCGGGCACGGGATTTCGGGGACGCTCGGCAATCCACGAGCTGCTCGAGTTGGACGACGAGATTCGCGAGATGCTGCTCTCCAAACGGCCCAGCAGCGAGATTCGCAAGAAAGCCAAGGCCAAGGGCATGCACTTCCTGCGCGACTCCGCCATCGAGCGCGTCCGCGACGGCATCACCACCCTCAAAGAGATCAACAAAGTCACCTTCATCGAGGCCGGGAGGTAATGCAGATAACCATGATCAGTCTGTAGTCTGGACAGAGTTCTCTTACCGTGCAGTAGTGGTGAACACTTTTTATGCAAATAGTCGGGTACATTGACGAAAGTGCCAACAACAAAGTTTTTACGCTTTCGTGCGTACTCACATCCCCGACCAAATGGGGGGAAATTGTCAGGAAGTGGAAAGCGGTCCTCCGCGATACGAATAAGACTTTAAGGAAGCAAAAACGGCTACAAATATCACGTTACCATGCGGCGGATTGCAGTTCATGTAAGGGGGAGTTCACTGGATGGAGTATTAATGAACAAATCGAATTTTCCAAGAAACTCATCGCTATTCTCAAATATGGCATGACTACTGTGATGGCTTATAGTATGCCTCTGGACGATTTTGTTGAGGTCTACCCTGAACGCAGTGAAAAACCTGAAAAAGAAATGTATGGATTGCTGCTGAAGTTTATGATGAGTCAACTTATCTATGACATCGAAAAGCAGGCAGCGGGACACTCATTGAAACCCTATAAAATTGAATTAATTCATGATCGCAGCAGCCGTGATGGAGATATGCTGTCCGCCTTCGACCAAGCGAAAGATGACGTGACATTCGAGGGACGAGACCATTTCACAACAATTGCTCCAATGGGATGGGAGGACTGCATACCTCTACAAGCCGCTGATCTCCTCGCCTATGAGACCTTCAAGGATTCAGCTAATCGGATTTCTACCAAACCCCGGCCCCGCAGAAAATCCTTGGAAAGTCTACTTGAGCCAAGTACGCTGTTCGGCGGACACTCGCTCGCGTTTACTAAAGAATCCATCGAAATTTTACGCCACCTATTAGAAGGGAACAAAGCACAGATCCCGCCTGAAAATGATTAGAGTCAGCGTGACCACGCACGAAGTTAGAAGATAACGAAGAACACCGAATCGAACGAACAGGTAGTCTAGGACAGCATGGAATTTATACCGAGAACGATGGGAACGCGGCCACGTCTGGCCTGCGAGGTAAGCGCCGAGGGCGTGGTTGCGGCGCGCGCCGAAGACGCCTTTGCCGTACTCTCTGCGGTCACGCGAGTGTTGTTGGCCGACGAGGTGGTAGTGCCGCGGCTGACCGCAATCGAGGCCGACGGCTCGGTTGAAGGCTCGACCGACGCCGTATCGAGCGGCGTGGGCGGCGACGCGAAGGGCCGAGCCGTAGTGGTCGGTGCCGTGCGCAAGGCGCTGGAGGCTGTGGCTCTGCGCTCGCGCGTGGTCACGCTGATTGTGCCCGACGCATCGGTTCGCGTGCTGCTGCTGGACTTCGACGAGTTGCCCACCAAGCCCGCAGAGGCGCTGCCGGTGGTGCGATTCCGTCTGAAAAAACTTCTTCCCTTCGACGCCGACGACGCCGCGATCAGCTATCAGGTGATGTCGGCGACCAAGGACCTGTTGCGCGTGCTGGCGGTCGCCATGCCGCGCGAGTTGCAGGCCGACTACGAGAACGTTGTGCGTGAGGCGGGCTTCGAGCCGGGAGCGATTCTGCCCAGCACGATTGCGGCGCTGGCCGGTCTGGCCGAGAGTGACGCCCCGCAGTTAGTGGTGAACGCGGGCCACGAGGGCGTGACCACCGCCATTGTGAAGGGCGGAGTCCTGCTTCTGCATCGCACGGTCGATCTGGGCGCCGACCAGCGCGCCGACCAGCAGGCCACGCAGCGAAACGCCACGCCACAGGCTGTATCCGCTAGCGCAACTCCTCCCGCGATCAAGCTGCCGCTGGTGGATCGCGAACGCAGCGCCGAGGAATGGGCGCTGCAAGAACCACTCAGCCTAGCCGAGCAGAACGGCGTCGCAGCCACAGCCGAGCAGATTGAGCGAGAGGTTGCGCAGGAAGTTGCCGAAGAGATTGCCGCCGAAGGCAGCAACGAGAGTGCCACGGAGAATGCAAGCGAGGTTGCGCAGGCGATCAGCGTCGCCGCCGCCTACTTCGAGGACACGCTGGAGGACACGCCCTCCGTCATCCACGCAGCCGGAACGCTGGGCGCAAAGGCTCTGACCGCGCTGCTGGCGGAGGCTGGCGTCGGCCCGCTGTCCGTGCGCGAGATGCTGCACGCCGAGATGATCGGCCCCGGAGCCACCAACGTAGGCACGCCCGGCGGAGTTCCTCTGGGCTGGTACGCCGGAGTTCGGGGGGCGTTGACCAACTGATGCGCATCTCAATCAATCTCGCAACCCATCCGTTCGTTGAGCTGCGCCCGCTGTATGCACGGCTTCGCCTCGCAATGGCGGCGCTGGCGCTGACGGCCATCGCTCTCGGCTTCGGGCTACACGCCCTCAGCGCCAGCGCCCGCACAGATCAAGCGCAGATGGACTCGCTGAAGACCCAGACGATGGCCGAGCAGCTCGAGCGCCAGAACAACGAGACGCGCATGAGAGAGCCGCAGAATCAGGCAATTCTCGAACGCGCGCACTTCCTCAACGACCTGTTTGCGCACAAGAGCTTCAGTTGGACCGCCGTGATGATGGACCTCGAACGAGTGCTTCCGGGCGGCGTGCAGGTGACCAGCATCGAACCCACAATCACCGCCGAGGGCAACGTCAACATCCGACTGCGCGTGACCGGAGACCGCGATCTGTCGGTTGATCTGGTGCGTAATCTGGAACACAGCCAGCGCTTCCTGGCGCCGCACCTAAACAACGAGACGGCGCAGACCAAGGAGGCAGGTCGCGAGATGCAAGCCGCGCAATCGATCACGCCCGGAGCCGTGCAGTTCGACATTATGAGCGGCTACAACCCGCTGCCCGAGTCTACCAAGCAGCGGGAGGCGGAAACCAAAGAGATGAGTCAGCGGAACGAGGCGCAGAAGGCCGAGCCGCCTACAGTCGCGCCGCAAAAGACCGCGCCAGCCAAGATCGCTCCGCAGAAGAAGATCACTCCGCAGCAAACCAAGCCTTCGGCCGGTCTTCCACTCTCGAGACCGCCCATGCCTGCCAACAGTCCCGGCACCCGCCCTCCGAACGGAGGCACACGATGAGCGCCGTCTTCACGCAAAAGCCGAAGGCCGGAACGCAGTCGAAGTCCACACCCGGCACCACGATTGAGACCGCTCTTGACCGAGCGCGAGTCCTACTGCATCCGCTGAATCTGCATTGGGCGGGGGTGGTTCTGTTCGCGCTGGTCAATCTATATTTTCTGGTGCAGATTGGGTTGCTCTGGCGCTCTTCGAGCAACCACAACGCGGACGCAATCAGCCAGCAGCGCATCGCTCTGCGCGCCGCCGAGATTGCCGCCGAACCGCTACGTGGACTCGATGCCAAGCTGGCGCGCTCGACCGACGAGGCCGACCAGTTCTCGCACCAGAGGCTTCCCGGCACAGACTCCGAGATCGCCGCCGAGCTTGGCTTACTCACCAAAAAACAAGCCGTGCGCCTGACTCGCGCACAGTACGTGCATACGCCGGTAATGACCGGTTCGGCGGGAGCGCTGACCGAGGTACGCATCGACGCCACCCTGACCGGCGACTACCGCCCGCTGGTCCAGTTCATCAACTCGGTCGAACGTAATAAGATGTTCTTCATCATCAACAGCCAGACGCTCAACGGGCAACAGAGCGGCACGGTCAATCTGCGGGTACGCATGACGACCTACGAACGCGGAGTCGCGGGGAACGCGCCGTCG
>Ga0182011_10002750_pt1 | contig 14723 bp, 7 predicted proteins | sample 711E1DmetaG_FD_120481 | JGI IMG/M metagenome (GOLD analysis project Ga0182011, IMG submission 120481) | Permafrost microbial communities from Stordalen Mire, Sweden - 711E1D metaG | ecosystem: Environmental > Terrestrial > Soil > Wetlands > Permafrost | place: Sweden: Stordalen | collected... | reverse complement strand
TTTGCAGTACGGAGGTCGGATTGTGTACTCGGCCCGGCGGATGAACTCGTTGACATAAATAGTCTTATCTCCTATTCTTGCCAGTACGGTGTCCGACTCCAGAGGTACCAAGCCATTGAGAGGAACGACAGCGTTCTTTCTAGAGGTTTTTTTTTCGGAGGAGGCGGGTTTTTTCTCATTTCCCCCGTTTTTCTTTTGAGTCGAATCATGAAAAGCAGCGGCCTGACCTCGAGACCCCGATTGCGCAGATATTCCCCCGGGAAGAGCTTGTGCCCTGCCGAAAGTCATAGCGATGAACAGCAGCACTATGATTTCGGGTAAAAATTTTCCGTGGATGCGTGCAACCATACTGGTAAAAATCCTCTCCATGAAAGACAACGCCCCAGGTCAGCCACTCCATCCATGGTGAATCGTGCGTACCGGACTCAACTGCAATGACCTAAAAAAGGAGGCTGACGCTGAACGATTGTGCGTTGCCAAGAATTCCCATAGGCCGGTAGGCATATTCGATTTTCAAACCCTGGTTGCCCATGAAGTCTGTTTGCACGCCCCCGCCGTACGTTGCACCATATTGTGAGTCCTCCATCTGCAACCCTTTATAACCGGCGCGCAGAAATATTTTCCCGAAGACCGGAAATTTTAACGAATACTGGGCACCGACGTTTACGGACTCTGTATTATTATTCGGATGTAATGCATCCGCCGACAGAATCAGCTCCTGGCTCTCCGTATAGATCGGTGTGATGGAAGCGCCGATTCGGAAGATTAACGGCAGTTCCCATTCTTCAGTCGAGAGTCTGCCGGGCGCGGTCGAATAGTTGCCCGCTTCGCTGGGGTCCACATCGATCGGCGTCAAGAGGTCGAGGCCTTCGTATTTGAGTGTCGACCCATAATTGGAAATACTCATGCCGATACTCATTCCATGTTCGTTGCCGCCGGTGGGAGAAAAAAAGTCGGTTTGGATAATAGCGCCGAGGTCAAAGGCGACAGCGGTAGCGGTTTCGTGCCAGATGCTGCTCGTAATAAGCTTGCCCGAAGCACCAAAGGAAAACCACTCCGCAAGATTTCTTGCATACGATACGCTGAGCGCCATGTCGTTCGCCGTGAATTTTTCACCCGTCCCTTCCTCTTGACTCATCGTTGTCACATCCATTTCCCCGTAGTTCATTAAAATGATGCTGCCACCGATGGTACCAAAACCCGGCACAACAATGCCGACCGCTCCGAACGAACTATTCATTCCTACAATCCACGGCTGCGACATGAACATCGCCTCGCTCTTCTCCATCCGGGCAAGTCCCGCAGGGTTCCAGTACGTGGCGGAGACGTCATTCGCCAAGCTCACGTACGCATCCCCCATAGCACTTCCAGCCGCACCGTACCCTATTTCCAAAAAATTAGCGGCTGTCGTCCCTGCCCGCATCGGCTTTTGAGCAAAAGCAGAGGTTGAGACAATCAACAATGCGCTGAGAAATAAAATTGACTTAATGACTAAGTGTTGTTTCATACTATGCCCTCTTTATGGCCGACAGTTATTTGATCACCGCAAACTTCCCGAGTTTTTCCTTGCCAGTAACGCCGGACTTTATGTAATAGATATAGACACCGGCTGCGATTTCCAACCCTTCTTTTGTAAGCATGTCCCAATGGATTGTCCCGTCCGCCGCAGGGTTATCGACATCAATTTCCCTTATAAAAACCCCGCTTGATGTAAAGATCTTTAGTGTGCATTTTGCCGGGATGTGCGTGAAGAGGAGCTGCCTCTGCTGATTCAGACCGCGGTTGCTAAGATATGGCTCCATTGTGTTCGTTACGATGTAAGGATTAGGAACCACCTTGATTTCTGCCATATCCTCGTTCAGCTTTGACGCAACGACGGCATTTTCAGTCACGGTATAGTAAAGCGAGTCTCTCATAGCACTCTTGAACTTCACATTATAGACATCGCCCGGCTTCGGCATTGCTCCCGGAAGGATCATTCCAAATATGGTGTTCGGAAAGACCAACTGGGCGAGGTATTTGACCGGATAACCTATAAGCACAGTGTCAATACCAGGATCGTAAACCCCGTTGAGATTCACATCCTGAACTACAACGTCAAGTTCCTCAAAACCCTGATAGCCCGACGAATCGGGACAGTCCCTGTTGATCACGTGGAATGGAAACGATTGATTGAGCAGCACACGCGATGAAGCAAGCTGGGCATTGGCGGCACTGAATATAGGAGTGCTGCTTTTGTTCGTCGTCTTCGTCCTGTAGGAATGCTCCAGAGTTGTGTCGTCGAAAACAATACTGTAGTTGTATGCAAAGTATGGAGAGCGTACAAGATTGGGAGTGACCACGATTGGCGCGCTCCCGGTTTGCCAGCCGCTGTGAAGAGTGTCGAATCCCGGAACGGAAAAGAAGGGCTGAATAAAAAGTTGTACGCCATCAATCACGTCCGACGTCATGCCGGCGCTTGCAGGCCTAAAATAATTTACCGTAGCTGAGAATGAGGTCTTTTCCCAATTTGCCGCGTTGGATGCCGGAGTATCCTGGTAGAGAGCAACATTGCCAGCCGTGGTATCAGAAACTGAATAACCAGAAGTAGCGATGTAGCCTTCCCGTTTTTGACGAAGAGCCGCAGATCGGACATACGCAGAAACCGTGTCAGTCGTAAACTTAAGCTTATACACATGACCGGGCTTCACCACATTTTGATTGAAGACCGCCGGTCGAACCGTTCCTTTGGATTGAACATTCGCCGGATCAGAGAGTTTAATATTTGCCGGAACGTACCCTGCCGAAGGTTGATGCGGCACCACGATCTGGACGTTTGCACCAACTGACCGAATGTTCCCCGCCTCGTCGAGATCGATTATCGTATTATTCTCAGCGGGGGGAATGCTCACACTGAATTTCCCTCCTCCTGTTTCCGGCATCCCATAATTATATGCTACAATTGCGTAGTAATAGGTGCGTCCATTCTGCACGTTATTGTCGACAAAATAATGTTTAAGTCCGCTGTCGTTTCCGAGATAATACAATACACCTCCGCTCGTCGCCGAGTACGAAGGAAATCCCATGATGGAATCGACGAGATCACACTGGAAGATCGGTTTCCTACCAGCCGGATTGCCGAAGGCGTCGCGAATCACCTCAGCGTCCTGAAAGTATTTATCGGTAGATTTGTACAGCTTGTAGCCTTCAAAGTCGTTGATGCCGCCGAGGAACGGCTGGCGCGTGAGCTTGTCGGATTTGTCATCCCATGAAAGATAGACAACACCGTCGCCTGCTGCCGCGCTCAATGTCGGGAGAAGCGGCGGTTGTGAAAACCTGTAGTCGTTATTGTACACTGCATCGACGACCTTCTTCTTGGCAAAAAGAGACGGTGCGGGATGGTTGCGCGACGCATCATTCAGACCGCTTAGGTCATCGTACGAATTGACATTACACATCGAGAGGCGTTCGGTTTGCCCTTTCTTCAAACGAAATGTGCCGGAACCAAATGCGCAATAGAGATTCGATGGGGTGCCGAAGAAAGGAACGAGTCTTTGAGCGGCAAGGGTGTCGTAACACGCCTGGTCATATTTGATCTGCGGGGATCCCTGCTGCGGATGCGGAAACATAACAAAAGAAGTAAGGCCAAGCATATCGGATTCAGCGACGTCGGTCGATGCAAAGTCCGGCTCTGCACCAATTCCCTCTTTGTAGTCGGGTCTGTGATTGCACTCAGTGCCGTCAGCGTCGGGTCCAAAATAATTAAGATCTCCGGGACGGACACCGTCAAGTCCGATATCGTCCCCGGCATCTTCATTCACTTCGTAGATTCCGTCACCGTTTGCATCCACCCCGTCTTTCCAATCCGCATCCTCATCGCCGGGCCACCATTCTCCCTGTCGCACGGCGGGAACATCTTCTAAACTTTTATAACCGAAGAACGCCATAAACTTCGCCGTATCGCGTGAAGCAATAATTGCCTTGAGGACAGCGTCATGGCCTTTAATCACCCCGGAGAAACCTCCCCACGGACCTTCGGCTTGATTGTCGCGTCGTTCGTCAACCATGCCGTCACCATCATTATCAATCCCATCCGTCGCGACTCCCGGGCTTTCTAGGAATGCCCATCCGCTCACAGCCGGCGTACCACCGCCGAAACCTGATCCACTTATTGACCACGTATAGGTGAGATTTTGAGACTTATCCCAATAGCCGATCTGATCTTCCGCCGCCGACGTAGGAGACTTGTTGCCATTCGCGGCATCAAGATAGAATCCGAATACAGCCCGGGTCAGGTCGTAGTCGGAGGTGTTCGCGATATTGTATTCGAAAAATACGGCGTCGCGAGTCTGTTGATTATTCCATTGGTACGCCCTCACCTCAGTCCGCAATCCCAATCCACCCCAATCCCAACCTTTTTGGACGCTGATCTCATCGGGGTGAAGATCGCCGATCTTGACTCCGGGGCGGGGATAATAGCGGACCGCTAACGGCGCATCATTACGCGATTCTATGTTTTCCAAATCCTGCGCGTCGTTGCAAACCCAAAACGCCTCGAGGTCGGCGTAGCGCACTCCTCTGCCGAAACGCCCATCCCATTCACCGGGCCACTTGGTCTGCAGCCCTGTGGAGGGCCACCCTTCAGTCGGCCATGAGCCGGGAATATTGCTCATCGCGGGATAGTCATTTGATTTGTTAAAATAGCCGAACACAGGATCGAAACCCCACTCAATCGTTCCCGTGGGATCAAGGTCCATGAAACCGGGTTGAATCGAAGAACTTTGTGCGTTCCACAGTGTATCCAATTGTCCCTGGGCTCCGAGAGTTTGAATTTCTCCTTCGTCAGTAACCGGAACTGAATCGAATGCACACGTAGAGCACTTCTTTATGAATTCCATATTCCCGATGATGAGATTAAAATTATCAAAAGTATTTAATCCGGTCGCATCATTGGGCCAAAGAGAGACCAACGGACTTGGCCACCCCCCAAATGATACCCTGTTGCTGATCTGGAGTGATACCCTGTTGCCATTCATCAACCCTAGCCGTTGAGCGCTCGGATCGCCGGCTTCATCGGTCGGTCCTTGGTAAGGGTTTTGAGCATGCACTTGCACGGTGAAGAACAGGACGATACCGCTTACCAATGTCGTTGGGACATAATGTCGAAAAAGCATTTTTACTCTCTCCTTAAGGAATGTAGTTTCTTAAGTTCTTTCCTTAAAATATGAATTCGATTCCAAGTTTTATGGACCGCGGATTGCTGTATGAAGAAGGATCGTCAATCCGGTCATAAATCGTGCTGAAGTTACTTCTATAGGAAGCAATGTCCGTCGGCAAAATAATCTGCTGGTCGGCTCTCCCCGTGGTAGAGTTCACTGCCGTTTCGTTAAGCTTGTCAAGCAGGTTATAGACAAGCAGTGTAAGTCTTGCGCGAGTCGAACCAATCGACCAAAGCTCTACGTATGCGTCAAGATCAACCGAGAAGAGTGATGGCATCTCAGAGTTGTTTGGCTGGAGGGTTGCTAGCGCCTGGAAACTCGAGGTAAGCGGTTGCCAGCCATATGGCAGACCGGAATCAAACCGACCGGTGAGTGAACCGCCATATTTTTCCGAATTATAGGCAACCGTTGCGTTGAGCGTATGGCGCTGGTCCCAATCCATTGGAATGAGGATATTCACCGGGTCCTGTTGCTGCCCGGCGCGGTTGAACGTATACTGGGGACTGTTGGCATTGCCTCGTGTATACTGCAAAGTATAGTTTAATCCTGCAGAGTAGTTGCCGGAATAATAGTCATACTTAAGCTCTAGCCCACGAGCATTTCCATAATCGAGGTTGGTGTAAAGGCCATATTTTACGGCATTATATGTTTCGACGATCCTTGTTCCGAGCAGGTCATAAATGTCGCGATAAAAAACGGCTACCTCGGCGCTCATGTTCGGCCCCAGCTGTTGCCACAAACCCGATTCATATTGAATCGTGCGTTGAGGTTTGACAAGCGGGTTTCCCATAAGCGTTTGATAATCGCCGGGGGGCACAACATGCTGAAAATTTACGTACAGAGCATACAATGGGGGCATCTGGAAAAAATGTCCGTAGGAGAACCGGAGAAGTGCTGCATCTCCCAGCTTGTATGAAATGCCGAATCGGGGGCTGAATTGATAAACGACAGGAGCTTCACGGTACGTGCTCAATGGGCTGTTTATCACATCGTTGCCGGGGTTTCGCGGATCGGAGGGATACGTTGTATTTGCATCGAAGTAGTCATAACGTACACCGAGATTGACCACCATGAGATCGAACTCCATCTTGTCCTGCAAATATGCCGAAGCCTCCCAAGGGTTCACCTTATAGATATCGGTGTATTGCGATCTTCCGAGGACAACTTCCGGCTTGTAGAAAGGATATATTCTCTTTCCGCTAGCCGAATCGTCATAGAAAAGATTTTCCATGGATGTGCCCTGGTAGGCATTCTGAATCTGAGTATTGAAACGGTGAATGGTATGATCTGTAATATCGACTCCCCCTTTGAACGTATGGTGCTTGTTCAACTGAGCCGTTGCATCAAACTTTACCTTGTAATCCTCGTTCCAGTTTTCGCTCCAACCTTTGTCTTGTCCTCCGGTAGAAAACCCGGGGTTCGCGCTTCCCTGGAGACCATACTCATCGCTGACATATCGATAGACCGGTAAACCAATGATGTTGAGGCTATCCTTACCGCTGGAGTTCTTCGTGATCTCAAAAGGATTCTTGAACACGTAACTCGCGTTCCAATCTTTCAGATACGTTGCTTTCAACTCATAGAAGACCGACGGGGTAAGAGTGTGATTCAGTGTTCCGGTTAACAATTGTGATGTCCCGTAGTCGTTTTTTCGGCCGTCAGGATTATATTTATAAAAGTGGTTATACGTTCCAAGCCCGGAGGAACCGTTATCTCCTCTGCTGTCGTTGTAAGAATATTCAATAGACGACCTCAGCGTTTGCAAAGGTTTAAACGAAATTTTCCCAAACGCCGTGGTGTACTCGCTTGTCTCCATCGCGACGGCCGCGTTGTCCCCCGTATGGTCTGAACGCCACTGCGCTGAATCTTGAGAGCTCCAGTCGCTATAGTTGTCCGGCATAAAGCGGCGGATGCCGTTGCGTGGACCAATATTATTCTGATAACGTCCGTTGACGATAAAGGTGAGAAGATTTTCAACGATCGGTCCCTGAAGTAAAAGCCTATAGTCTTGGCTCCCGGGCAGATTTGCAATACCCGAGGTCTTGATGTCCGGGAAAACACCGGTATGCGATGTACCAAAATTGCTCCCGCTTGCGTACGCGGAGCCCTGAAAAGTGTTGCTTCCGTCTTTTGTAATAGCGTTGACGACACCGCTCATGGCGTTGCCATATTCGGCATTAAATGTTCCTGTAATAATTTCCACTTCTGAAATGACGTCGTTCTCTACTGTTACTGCGCGATCAAGATTGTACGGCTCCTGTACCTGAACCCCGTTGATAAGATATGCCACCTCTTTATCCCTGCCGCCTCTGAAATGTCCGCGCACCACGCCGGCCTGCAACGCAACGACCTGATCGAGATTCTCCACCGGAAGCGCACTGATTTGCTCGGAGGTCACATTCCGGATTGAACTCGTTTGGTCTTTTTTCTGTTGAATAGGCTCGGCAACAATAACAACTTCTTGTCCCGAGACGACACTTTCTTTTAATTTGAAATCTGCCGTAGTGGTTCTGTTGACCGAGACGACAATATCCTTCATGACTACCGATTCATAACCTACACTGCTTGTACGCAGCCTGTAGGTTCCGGGAGGTACGTTGATGATAAAATACTCCCCCTTCATATCTGCGGCAGCTCCCGTGTTCGTCCCTTCAAGGATAATATTCGCTCCCACCATAGGCGCGCCTGTCTGCGCGTCGGTCACCCTGCCTGAAATTTTTCCGGTGGTTTGAGCAATACTATCGACCGATAGTGAAACGAGAATGACTGTGATAACGCACAACCACTTTAACGGACGATTCGTTGTGAGTCGGTTATTTGGCATAGAAGCCTCTTCTAAATCCATTTCCAGAATTTTTTGAACAACTAGCCCCTGTCCTCGCCACAAACGGGTTCAAAGGCTCTGATTGATTTTTCATGATATGACCGCATTTTTTCCGCTCATCGTTTTCTCGCAACGGCGCCTAGGGTTCTTCCCCTAAGCGCCGATTGCAAGGAATGAACGTTGTTGATTGATGTATGAAGAGCGATGGCCTTATTTCATCAGGATCATCTTTTGTGTCAACGACCCCTCGGAGGTCTGCAATCTGTAGAAATAGATACCGCTGCTTAAGCCGCTGCCTGAAAATGCTGCTTGGTGCGGACCCGCCGTCTGTATACTATTCACGAGCACAGCCACTTCTTTGCCCAACAGATCGTACACGGTGAGATGAACCAACCCATTGTTTTTCAACGTATAGGTAATTCTTGTGCTCGGATTGAAGGGATTTGGATAGTTTTGTGCAAGCGAAAAGACGCTCGGTTGTATTGTCTTTCCGGACACAGCAGTAACGGTATGGTTGGCATTAACCCGTACTAAATCCAATCCAACCCATGAACTACCTACAGGAGATGCGTTCTTGAACAACACTCCGAGTTTCTTGCCGACTGCGGCAGGAACGGTGCTGACGTCAACTCCGACCGTGTATTCGCCCCAGCTATAATCGGTGTTAAGTGCGTCTTCTGAAAAAGCGAGCGTAACTCTTTTGCCCGAAGCATCGACGTAGTACAATTCCGAATGTAACACGGTGGATGCCCACGTGACTCTCCCCATGACCCTCAGCGAGAGCACATCACCAGTCTTGATCGTATAGTTGGTCGTGTTCCATATAGAAGTATCACTTCCCTCCATGTACGCTGTATATTGCCCGTCCTGGGGATTCTGATTCAATTCTATGCCGGAATCATAAACAGTACTATCGGTCGCCCAGCCTGGAACGTCTGCCGAGTCAGATTGTGGTTTAGTACCGGACCCTGGACCATTAAAGCCTCCAATCTTACCCGAATCGGGTTGTTCAAAACTGTAATTGGGTACTTCTATGATCGTCGGATCTTCGTTTGTCAACTGTACGTTGTCAATTTCGAGCCACGATGCGTTGGGGGGAAGGGCGGGGGAAATATTGTGAATGAGGATACCCAGTTTATGACCGGTAGCTTCTGGCGGCATAGACGGAAGCGAGATCGAATATGTTACCATATTGCTCGTGGGTGCATTTACCGCTGATGCAAGAACAACCCTTGGAGCCTTTGCTGAGTCCCCATTCAAGTAATACAACTCAATTAAGAATGCAGTTACATTCCAGCTATTTCTTGCGTCTACCGACAGCTTGAGCTGATCGTCATCAAAAGCCCGCCTGTTCAGGTTTTGAAATATTGCAGAATCGCCACTCATTAAAAATGCATCATATTTTCCATCAGAAGTAGTCTTCGCTTCAATGCCCGAATCAAAACACGACGAATCGGGAGAATCGACGGTCCAGCCCGGTACTACGAGGACTTTGTAGCCGGTTCCCGTGTGCGTAGTTTTTCCATTGAAGCCTTCGATCTTACCAGAGTCCGGTTTCTCGAAGCTATTATTGAGAACCGTGACATGCCTTTGTGCATACACTTGAATTGATACGAATGTCAGTGCACAAATAAATAGGAGAGATACTTTTGCAATCTTCATTTGCTTGTCTCCTTGCGTTTTGTTTAGTGAATTTTCCATTTCATTTTTCTTTCTTACAAAAAAAGACTCTGAATTATGCCGATCTCACCTCCTTCTTTCTAGCCTTGGCCTTTCCGGCTTTGGGTTTTGTTTCACAGCGCGTGTTGCGTTTATTGTTTTATGCCGACAGAAAAGAGAATACATTTCGGGTCTTGCAGACATATCGTTGTTTCTTCTCAATTGTGCGAACCGGCTTTTTCGCCCTCTATCTATCTATAGAGGCGCGCACACGCCCGATCTTACTACCTGAGCAACATTAGCTTCTTTGTTTCACAGTACCTTCCGGCCCGCATCCGGTAGAAATAGACCCCGCTCGATAATCCATCGGCAGCCCATTGTTTCGAATGATTGCCGGCCTGCAGCTCTTCATTGAGAAGTGTTGCCACCTCTCTTCCTATCAAATCAAACACTTTCAAGGTTACGAACGATTTTGACGGAAGGCTGAATGAAAATGTGGTCGATGGATTAAACGGATTGGGATAGTTTTGATGCAGAGCAAATTGATCAACAATAGCAGGATGTTTTTCATTTCCGACCGACACGACGTTGCTGCCGGACTCAATCATTACATATTGCACTGAATAGGCAGGCGATGCAACGATTATCTCGCTTCCAATAGGATATGCCCACGCCTCAGTGCTGTCCAAATTTTGCGGTCCCGGCCCCCAGGGTACGCTCGTTGAACTGACTCCATTCACAACAACCGTCTGCGACTTTCCATACTTGTCGTTGTTGGCGCCTGTCAATGAGTAGACATAGTATCGGTCTCCAACGCCAATGTTTCCCAATTCCAATTTTACGACTTTGTCAGTTTTATTTTTGTTCACTATGACGACCCCCATCTCACCCGAAGCGAACCTGGTGGTATAAGCAAGCATGTCGCCGTACGTTGGTGAAGTAGTGACAGTCGTGCTCACTGTGTGGTCTCCCGTGAAACGCTGTAAATACGATATGTAGTAAAAATCAGGCCGGGGATTCCACAACGGTACACCGGGATCTGTCGGAAGCTGGTAATAAAACATTCCATCCTTCGCCTGACTTGCAAGAAGCCAGCGGCAGGACATTCCATAGTTATTCTTCATCATTTCACAATACGCCACCACTGCTTCTACTCCATTGATCGTCGATGTATAGATTGAATCGGGTCCACCGCAATTCCACTCTGTTAAGGCAATCGGTTTTGAGGGTGCCCCTTTTGCCGCGATATCTCCCGTCATGAACGTCATATTGTTGTCGATCGCTGAACGAGTATCGTCGACTTGTTGCTTAAGATAGGTGTAACTGTCGCCAAAATAATTATGTTCGAGATAGAAATCTGCCGCGTCGCCGACTTCGGAGAAGACTCCTGCATTCCACGTGTGATTAACAATATTCCAATCGTTTGTGCCGTCAAAGCTGTTAATCTGTGCTCCAATGTAGATCGTGGCTCCTACCTCCGCGGCAGCCGCTTTCATCGAGTCGACAAAAATTCTGAAATGTTGTCCGTATAATGTGCCGGAGATTGTGTCCGGCTGCCCATCATGATTTGTAGCAGGATCAATCCGCCAGCCTGCTTCCCAGGGTCCGCCGTCTTCATTGCCTATTTCCCAGAATTTAGTGCGGCCCTTATCATAACGAACCCAGTCGGCTGCATAATGAGCCGCCTGGTTTACCGGATGCGCACTCGTGCCATAACGCGCGTAGGCATAGTTAATGGTGATCAACCCTTGAGCACCTATCTGTTGACGCAGACTATAATATTGATCAACGGTCAATGCATACCAGGGACCCATTTGCGGACTGAAACCTGAAAATGTCCATGTTGTCCCTGTCACCCATGACCAAATTTTCGCCGGTAGATCGCCCGGATCCCCTTTCCAGAAATAAATATCGGACCAGCTTCCACCCGGAAAACGAATGAGAGTAGGCGATAACTTTTTAAGTTGCGACACAACGGTCGGGTTGTTCACGTTTGTTCCAACCCAAACGGCAACAGCGTTCCCGAAGACATATTTCGAGATTTTCCCAAGCGTGTCATTGGCAATTGTCACCGTCACCGTGGGGGTGGCCGAGGGCTTCTCGGCCATTTCAAATGCAGGAATTGTAGCCATCTTAGGCACAAAGTCTTCCAGGAAACAATTCGGACTGCTTTGCGCTGAGAGCTTGGCTGACAGCAGCAAGAGAACAAACAATCTTTCACAACTTTTCATATAGTGACCTGCCACCATTTTATGTGCCAATGCCATTTAGCATAATTTCCCGTCTGGACCGAAAAAGTACTTTGTTGTGGTCCAAGAGCATCTCCTTCTACTTTCGATTGGCAATGCGACACAAATTCCTCTTTCATTCGTCGTCTCCGGAAATGGGTATCATAGACTGCCGGAGACAGCAGCATATTCTCCGGCAGAAACAATCTCTGTCCCGGAGCCGATCAAGGTAACGTAGGCTTTCAGATCTCTTTCAAAACGGCGATGATACTCAGCGCTCATCTTCTTAATAACCCCCTCAACGCTCCCTTTTTCTACGAGAGATATCGTGCAGCCCCCGAATCCCCCCCCCATCATCCGTGACCCATAGACGGAGGTTTCGTCCCACGCCAATTTTACCAAGAAGTCTAATTCTTCACAACTTACTTCGTATTCATTGCTCAAACCGTTGTGGGTTTCGTACATTAATGAACCAAAACCCCTCATGTCCTTTTCCATCAGGGTAGCGCAAGCACGGAGCACCCGGCTGTTTTCCTCAACGACATATTTACATCGGCGATAGATTGTGGAATTCATCCTGCCTTCAAATTCCTCGAGCATGTCAATCGAAACGTCTCGCAGACTCATGACATTGGGATACCGTTCCATAATTGATGCCACTCCCGTATTGCATTCCTTTCTTCTTTGATTGTACTCAGTAGAAGCAAGTGCATGAGAGATGCCGGTGTCAAAAAGAACGATAGAGATGTAATCATTTTCAAAGGGATAAGACTTATGGCTGAGCGTTCGGCAATCGAGGCGGAGGGCTTTTCCTCGTTCGCCGAAGACGTTGATGTACATATCCATGATGCCGCATTGGACACCGACGAAATCATTTTCGGCTCTGTGGGCGAGTTTCACGATCGAAAGTTTGTCGAGGTTCAGTTCGAACAAACGGTTCAGGCCGAACGCCAGCCCCGCCTCGATCGCAGCCGATGACGACAATCCCGCTCCGATCGGGATGTCTCCACCAAAGACGCAATTGAAACCATGAATCGCGTTCCCCCGTTTGCGGAATTGATCCGCCACGCCTTTCAGGTAATTGGTCCATGCATTGGTCGACGGATGCAGATCCTGAAGAGTGAAATCCTGTGTGTCGTTCATGTCGAGGGAAAAAACGCTGCAACGGCTGTCGGTGCGCGGAGAGAGAGCAAAATAGATCGACTTTTCAATTGCCGCGGGAAGGACATAGCCCAGATTATAGTCGGTGTGCTCGCCGATGAGGTTCACTCTTCCCGGAGATCGGACTATAAGGGGTTGCTCCCCGTAGACTTCATGGAATTTTTTGCTAACTGCATCCAATGGGATCATCTGAATCTCAAAAAGCTATATTGGGTCGAGCTTTATTTTGCAACAGAACGTTGTCTATCTTTTCTGCAAACGTTTGCAGGTTGAGGGAAAAATTTAGATCGAGCCTCTCACGGTCAGAACTGCTTCTAAAACTAGATTGTTATTATTTTTCTGCAAACGTTTGCAGGTTGAGGGAAAAATTTAGATCGAGCCTCTCACGGTCAGAACTGCTTCTAAAACTAGATTGTTATTGTTTTTCTGCAAACGTTTGCAGGTTGAGGGAAAAATTTAGATCGAGCCTCTCATGGTCAGAACTGCTTCTAAAACTAAATTGTTATTATTTTTCTGCAAACGTTTGCAGATTGAGGGAAAGAACTTACGTCGAGCCCCTCACGGTCAAAACTGCTTCTAAAACTAAGGTTCTCGGCTTGCTCACCTTGTTTTTAATCAAGTCGAGCAAAATTTCCGCCGACTTCCTTCCCATTTCAAACGAAGGCTGGCTAATCGTCGTCATTTGAGGGTCGACGAGGCTTGTGACGTTGTTGTTTGAAAACCCCAGTATGGCGATATCCTCAGGGATCCTCAACTTAGCTTCTCGAATTCTCTGAAAAGCTCCAATTGCAACAGGATCGTTGACCGCGAAAATCGCGTCAGGCAGCTTGCCTTCATTCAACATCGCATCCATCGAATCGTAGCCGTCATGCTCATGCAATCCCCCGTACCGTATGAATTCGTTTATAGTTGGGGCTCCCCCCTTATCGAGTGCGTCCACATAACCACTCCATCTCTTGGCACAGATTGCTAGCTCTTTGGGTCCGGCGAAATGAGCGATTCTCTTGTATCCCTTCCCGATGAGATACGTAACTGCGTTGAACGAACACGCGTAATCGTCGATAATGACTTTGCTCGCAACGACATCTTCGCAGACGCGGTCGAAGAACACTAAGGGAATTTTACGTTTGATGACATCCTGAAAGTGATCGCCGCATTTCGTGCTTTGCGATATTGACACGATGATTCCTGCAACCCGCTGATTCACAAGCACGTTCGTGTTGATGACTTCTCGTTCATAGTCTTCGTTCGATTGGCAAACAATGATCGCATAGCCGGCTTGGTAAGCCACCTCCTCAATTCCGCTGATAGCCGAGGAGAAGAAATCGTGCTCAATCTCGGGAACGAGAACGCCGATGGTATTCGTACGGTTCCGCTTGAGACTCTGGGCGATGGTATTGGGAGTGTAATTCAGTTTTCGTGCAACCTTTCTGACACGCTCTTTCGTTTCCTTTTTGATGTCCGGGTGATCGCTGAGAGCTCGGGAAACGGTAGAGGGAGAAAGCTTCAGCTTCTTCGCAATATCAACAATAGTAGAGTGTTTCATGTCATTTTCCTGCAATCGTTACCGCAAACGTTTGCAAATATAAAAGAATATGTAAACACTGTCAAGTACTTTTTTTATTGAGGCGTAAAATAAACGGGGTCGGATAG
>Ga0182011_10002749_pt1 | contig 14723 bp, 14 predicted proteins | sample 711E1DmetaG_FD_120481 | JGI IMG/M metagenome (GOLD analysis project Ga0182011, IMG submission 120481) | Permafrost microbial communities from Stordalen Mire, Sweden - 711E1D metaG | ecosystem: Environmental > Terrestrial > Soil > Wetlands > Permafrost | place: Sweden: Stordalen | collected... | reverse complement strand
CAAAATATTGAGCGATAAGTATATTTACTTTATGAATACCATATCTTTATTTCAATTTTTTATGGTTGCAGCAATCTCAAAAAAAATCCGGGGATATTGACGCCGACCTATGAAATTGGATAATGAAAATCTTCTTTATAATATCTCACTCTTCGGTGTAAAAGTATTTGCCTCCAAAGCATGAGACAACCGAAAAACCCTTATTTTTTCCAGAAGAAACAATACACGCATGAACCCAAAAGAGGCGGGAAGTGTTTTTCCCCTTGGAACTTATCCGAACTATCAGTATTATGTGCATGCCAAGTAACAGTACACCGTGCTTGCTTCTTTGTGAGAAGTCCCGAATACACATGTATAAGGGAAATCGCTTCTAAAATCTTTTGATGGGCAAATTTTCGCATCCCAAGTGCAAGAAGCAGTCATCGAACATCCACCAATTGGCACCAATGTTCGTTGATGTTTTTCGCGAGAACCGGTAACTGCGGCGTACACCGACCCGATGGTTGATCGGGGTAACTTTTTTAGGAAAGGATTTGTTCCATGGAAGAAGGAACAGTCAAGTGGTTCAACGGAGCAAAAGGTTTTGGATTTATTTCACGCGCAAATGGCGAAGATGTATTCGTCCATTATAAATCGATTGTTGGCGACGGGTACAAGACGTTGAACGATGGCGACAAAGTGCAGTTCGAAGTCCAAACGGGACCGAAGGGCTTGCAGGCAGTGAACGTTTCCAAAGTTTAAAGGAATCCACTTCATATTGCGAATATTTGTTTTACTAACAAAGGCACACAGGGAAAATTAACTTGTGTGCCTTTTTCGTTATCAGACAAAAAATGATCAATTCGGAGCGTTCAATGTTATACGGAATTACACTAGCATCGATTATTCATTAATGCGATCCATACTTTCTTTTCTTTGCAGACACATATACATAACTCACGGACCATGTGTTTCTCTTGCGCCTCCAACATCTATCATGGTGAATTGGAAGACAAAGATAGTAAGCGTTTCGTGATTGTACTATATGCACATTCATGACAATCTGGTTTGATGGTGCTGCAGGGGATGCGTTGACATAGTCGGTTATAAAGTAATGAATTTATAATGTAATCTAATCTTTTGGCGATGCTGCGAAATGAATTACTTCCTGCTCGTTACAAATTCTTTTTTTGAATTCTAGCCCGAAGAACCGAGGCAGCAATTGCGATGAATAACACAGTTCCTACCACTCCCAGCGCCAATCCGATCGGAATATTCACATATCCCATGAATAACATCTTCAATCCTATAAACGTCAGAACCACCGACAAACCGTGTCGAAGATAGTAGAATAAATCCATGATACCGGCAAGAGCAAAGTACAACGATCGCAATCCAAGAATAGCAAAGACATTGGAAGTGTAGATAATAAAAGAATCTTGTGTAATAGCGAATATTGCCGGGATCGAATCGACTGCAAAAAGCAAATCTGTTGTTTCGATCACTATCAATACTACGAGGAGAAGTGTGCCGTAGCGTTTCCCATTCGACTTCACAAAAAATTTTTCTTCATGATACCCCGATGTAACGGAAAAGAACTTTTTAAAAAATCGGACTACAATATTACGTTCCGGATGCACCTCTTTTTTTTCATCCTGAAACGCCATCTTTACTCCCGTAACAACAAGAAATAATCCAAAAATATACAGAATCCAATGGAAGCGTGTAATTAATGCGGCGCCAAGAAGAATCAGTATCCCTCGCATGAACAGCGCACCCAAAATCCCCCAGTAAAGAACTTTATGCTGGTATCGTGCTGGAACTTTGAAGTAGGAAAAAAGAAGAAGAAATACGAACAGATTATCTATACTTAAAGTTTTTTCAATCAAGTACCCTGTAAAAAATTGCAGCGCCGGCTCGCGGCCAAGCCAGAAATAGACTCCAATGTTGAAGAGAAGTGAGATAGCAATCCATACACCGCTCCACAACAGAGATTCTTTAATACTAATTTCATGCGGCCTGCGATTTATCACTTTCAAATCGATGGCCAGGAGAAAGAAAATAAAAAGATTAAACCCAATCCAAAGGAGAATCGGATGCATAACTGCTGCTTTCAAAAAAGGATTTTAAAGTGTTGTCCGTTCTGATCTTAATAAGATAGAAAGGATTTCATACAAGAAGCAAGTACTGAACAATCAAAGAATCTGTTTTATAATTTTGGGGAAAAAGCTATGAAGAAAAAATATTAACCGCCGAAAATGATAAGCTGCACTTCTTCCGGCAGCAAAACACTGAGAGAACCCATCACGCGGCCCCTGAGTACAACTTCCAATAAACTGCGTTTGGTTGCCCCCATAATTACGCGGTCCACGCCAAACGTAGCGGCTTGTTCGGCAATGGTGTACCCGACTTCATTGCTCGGTATTGAAATAATTTGATAGTCTATACCGGATGCGGAACAAATAGTTTCGATATGTTCTTCTTCACCGTTTACTTTCATTTCTATTCGTTCCGGTAATGAACCAACAGAAATTTCCTTAATGCGCAGTACAAACAGTAACGCGCCGCGCTGTTTGGCCTCATCAAGAGCGAACTTCAGCAGCCGGTCATTCACATCCTTGAGTGCAAGTAGATACTTTGTCGATGGAATAGATGTTCGGCGACGTTTGCGCGTTGGCGAAGGAAATGCCTGAGCTATTTCAGCCGGGATTGGTTTCGAAGCAAGATTCCACTTGACTACCTTACGCGCGGCAAGACCAAGCAATAAAATAAGTCCTGCAAAAATTGTTGCCTCGTGTTTTTTGACTGCTATTGATATTTCAATAAAAAAGAGCACCGCCGCCGATACGAGCATTAAAATTTTTACATACGACTTCATACTCACCGATTTATCTGTTGCTGTCGAACCAAGATTAATGACCATCGCTCCCACTAATCCTATAGCATAAAGATGGGAAAGCGTTTCTACATCCTGAATAATTAACAACACGACAATGGGCAGAAGTGTTGTAACAACAAGCGGAATAATAGGCACGCCATGACGGTTTAACTTGCGAAGTGATAATGGAAGTTCCTTATCTACCGCCATTAAAAATTGAATGGAAATCAAATCGTTAAGAGCGGTATTACCAGCTGAAATCAGAAGAGTACCGAGAGAGAACGCAACAAACCACCCAAACCATGGTCCGACATAATGTTCACCAAGAAAACGAAGCATATCTTCTTTGTGATCACCTGGATTCAGTCCCTGTACAGCATGCATCGCAAGCCCAAGCAAAAGATTGGCAATAATGACTTTTGCAAGTACGGATAGGATGGCACGGCGAGAATCCCGCGCAGGATTTTTCATAAGACCCGTCATATTCGAAATAGCTTCAATGCCCGATAAGCTGAGAATGAATCCAACGAAAATGCCCCAGTTATGGAAGAATCCGCCTTCCGGCCGAATAATAGTTGCCTGTTGGACGGCGGTTCCGGCAGAAGAAAATATAATCGTAACTAATGTGGCTAGTGTAAAAGAGGAAATTATAAGCGCTAATCCTCCGGAATGTTTCGGCCCAAACCAGTTGATTGAACCTACGACAACTATTATGATTATCGCCCATACTGCTGGAAATCCGAGATTGAGATAATGGCAGGCGTCGAGTACGGATAATGCCATCGTGACAACATAATCTGCCGCTAAAAGTAATGCGCCGATAACAGCTAAGAGTTGAGAGCGATGATAGACAGAGCTATAGACTCCACCGCCATGAGGATAGAGACGGCAGATCGTAATATAATTGACGGCGACGAGAGACGTCAACACCATCATGAAACAGAGATGCCAGAAGCTTGAATAGCCCGCGAGAGCAAATCCAAGTCCCATAACGTAAGCTACACTTGTGCCCCAGTCGCCATCGAGAATTGCTGCACTTCGGAGCCATCCGAGAACACGCGGCCGGCTTGTAGCATATTCCTTTACTCCCGATCGAGAGAGTGAAGGACTAGAACTATCAGGATCCAAAATTCAAATTCCAAATTCAACAAAGGAAAACCGAGGCCGTTGAATGGCCCCGGTTTTTTAAAAGATGGGGGTTATAATACTATTTTAAACGAATGGAAGCAACGATTTTTTCATAGGCCGGCAGGAAGTCCTTCTCCATGGGAGCATAATAATTGAAGATGACCCTATAAATTTTATCATTTTTAACGGTGAAATAAATACGACTTTTAATCCCTCTTGCAGGTGAATAATTGAAAAATCGCGCGTTTTCACCGCTGATGGTTATCACCCCCTTCCCTGTCACATTCGATAACTTCTTGGAATTCTGATCAACGACTTTATCCAGGGTCAGTTTCTTTGCCGGACGAACATCGGCATCCATGGTGCAGTCTTCACGATAAATTTTCAAATTCATAGCAAAGGTTACTTCACCTTTGGGTGTCGGATATGTTTCATTCATATTATCTGGTACTGTCACTTCTAGGACATTGTTTTTAATTACTTTGGTGTATAGAGATGGCAGTACGAACGCGTTCGGGTCTTTTGATTGAAGCTTCGGTTTGGGAAGTGTTAAAGAATTCAGAACCGTATCCAGAACAAAACTGTACGCATCGAATTGATCATTAAACCCGGCAATTTGTACATAATAAATAACAGAATCTTTCAAAGTGACGATACACGTGGCTTTGATTTTGGTTTTTTCATCATACGCACCGGTATACGTAACCTTTTTGGCACCAAGTCCTTCAATGGTAGCATCTTCAATTTCTTTAACTGTAAATCCTTCAGCAAGCTTACTGTTCTTGAAGTCCTGGATATACTTCGTATAGTCCTGTAGAGAATCACTGCGCTCTGAAGCAACAACAATTTGAAATCCATCAGCTTTGCGTGAATCATGATCAAAAAATTTCTCGGCCGCTTCGGCTGAAGATGAGATAATCACTTTCTTCGATTCTGTTACAACAACCCAATCCTTGGGATAATTAAACGAAACTCTAAAAAATTGATCTTGATATTGTGCCCATTCTTTAATATCTGAAACTGCATTTTTTTTGCAGCCCGGGACTAAGGCGAATGCTGCAAACAAGAAGAGGATGATTTTTTTATTCATCGCGGTTCCTTTCGATTAGAACAGTGTGGATGAAACATGAATGTTGAATAAAACTTTCTTTGTTTTTCTGCATCTCACTCTTGCATCACAACTACTTAACGTCAAACGCTTCAAGTCCTTTTTTAGCCTGCTCATTCTTTGGATCAAGTTGTAATGTTCGTTTATATTCTTTGATTGCATCGTCTTTCTTATTCAAGTTCTGATATGATTGTCCCATCCAAAGGTGAGTCTGGGCTATATCTTCCTTGAACTTCACCGATTTTTTCAAATAAACAAGTGCATTTTCCCACTTCTTCTGGTTTTCCTCTGGTGGGGTTTTCTTTTCCAACATAATCGCCAAGGCTATCATACGATTCGCATCGCCAAGTTCAAGCCGGTACTTCGATTCCATCGTATCAATGACTTTGATAGCCGTCTCGAATTCTTTCTTACCATCATCGTAATTCTTTTGTTGAAAATAACAATAGCCGAGATTGATATATGCCGGCGGGTATTTGGGATTCTGAGCGATAGCTCTCTTGAGAGCCGAGCTTGCGTTCTCAAATCGGTCCAGTTGAATCATGCACAAAGCATAATTAATCGCCGATCCCACAGACCCGGATGTTGTGTCAATTTGAATACGTTTTTCGAAAAACATCGCCGCGCGTTCCCAATCTTTGAATTTCATCCAAATTGATCCAACTTCTCCATAAAAGTATGATCTTGATTTAACAGATTGTGTTGTATCTTTAAGCATTTCTTCCCAGGTCATTGCCGCCAGAGAATCTTTTTTCGTCTGTCTGTATGCTAATCCCAGTAATCGATAATCGTCAAATTCCAACGTGTCAATGGTGGCGAGTTTCTTAAACGATTCAATGGCCTGCGGATATTGATTGCTATTAAAATACCCATTGGCAATAGCCCGGTTCGCAAGCGGCGATTTTGGTTCTAGCTTTATATATTCCAGAGCTACGAGATATGCCTCTTTATATTGTTTACTTCTATAGAGTGACTCTAAATATATCGATTGAAGGTCTTTAGGAGGATTCTTCTGATTTTTAAAGTATTCTTTGAGAATTCCTGCACAATTAGCATACTGTTTAGCTCGAAAGAATAATCCAGCAAGTTCAATCCGGGCAGCTTCATTATTTGGATCTAAAGCAAGAATACGCACATACACTTCCGCCGCCTTTGTATATTGCCGTTCATTCTTATGTGTAATAGCTAATTTATACAATACGCCGGGTTGGAGCGAATCAATTTCCAATGATTTTTCATAATTACTAATCGCCATTGGCGTAACTTTTTGCTTATAGTAGGCGTCTCCCATAACCTCGTACGCGGTTGCATTCTGCGGATCTAATTCCTTTGCTTCTGAAGATGCAACCAGCGCTGCGTCAGCAGAATCTAATGCAATGAGACTTTGTCCCAATACAATAAGTAATGGAGGATATTTGGACTCCTTTCGCTTCGTCATCTTCAATCCGGACTTTGCTGTTGCATAGGCCTCTTTTGCATTTTTCTTTGCAAGTTGGACCTGTCCAAGGACAGTATATCCTTCCATCATTTCGTCATCCAACTGTAACGCTTTCTTTACCGAAATTTCCGCAGAATCGAAACTTTGAACCTGCTGAAATGCTTTTGCTAGAACCAGCCATCCATTTTCATCACGAGGACTGGATTGAAGATAGATTTGGCAATCTACAATTGCCTCGCTGAATTTTTTCTGTTTCAGCATTTCTTTAGCTTTATCAAGTTGGGTCTGACTGACGACGGTGGTCGTAGCGGCGATTAAGATTATCGTTGCAACCGAAAGGATACGCTTCATTGTTGTTTCACTCCGCATGTAACTGAATAGTCCGATATGGAATAGAAACAGGCACCAAGCCTGATCTTTGAAAAATCTTTTGTCCGACATTTGAAAGTACCATTGCGCTGAAACCAACTCCAACAGCAGCCTTGGCTTCTGCGTTGTAAAGATACAAAGAAAAATGGAATGGATAAAGTGATTCATGAATTTCTTGCTGCCCGGGCAAGTATTCTTTTTCGACGCCCTCCGGTGATTTTATTAGGACCGGGAGCATCTTCACATTCCCTAATTTATCCGTTAAAAGCGATGCAGCCACGAATCCGACAGAGTGCGGATGTTCAGACACATAGCGAATCACCTCGCGCTGATTGTTCATCACGGTGTTTGGTTCAAGCTGCTTTGATCCGGTAAAAATCTTTTTCTGAAGTAATTCATACATACCGGAGTTTCTTCCGGTTAATACCAAATCTATAGGTCCGGACAAACGTGATTTTTCAATCTGCGTCCATTCTGCTGCCGTTCTTGTGACTACGCGCTGCACAGACTCCATGGTAATGTTCGGAATTGGATTTTGTTTATGGACAATAATCGCAATACCATCTTCGGCAATTTTATTCTCAACAAGCCGAAGAGATGCTTGTTGTGCCACTTGTTTCTCCTCCTCGTTGAACTGCCGATCGATGACAATCATATAAACACTGTCGTTTAACAAGGAAACGATTGCACCGCGGGTCGATGTACCGCGTAATTCTAATTTCACCTGCGGGTAGAGACTCATAAATTGTTCCGCTTCCTGCCGCATTAATGGTACATACGGATCAGCGGCAAGCAAAAGACGATGACCAAGGGTTGCCGTTTCAGTTTGTTTATTACAACCACTGCCTACGGCAATCGAAATAAAAAGGATTGAAAGAATTGTACGTTTCATTCTTCTTCATCTTTTTCGTTTTGTTGACGCGCGTGGACCCGGGTAAATACAAACCTATAAATTCCCCAGAGCATAAGTACGACGCCAAATATTATTCGTAATTTATTCGGCACATATTGGAATACCATGCCGCTAATAACTACAGCTCCAAAGATAAAGGTAATGAAAGAGACTGAGTACCCTAAATATTTCGATATGCTGGAAAGTTTCAGCACGTGTAGTCATCCCGGTTCATAAACGCGCAAAGCTGATAAGTCTAAGTACCAGTTCACCCCAACTTCGCAGGACACACTGTTTCCTTGCACTCATCAGCTTCGACGATACAAATTTTTATTTATTTCCCGTCAGTCTAAACCGGAACGGTATGGAAACCCAAACCGATACCGGACCTTTCTGCATTACTGCCGGAGTAAAGATCCACTGCTTCGCTGCGGTTGTCGCAGCTTCTTCAAAGATGGGAGCATCGCTCTTCAGAAGGACAACTTTACGTACTTTTCCTTCTTTATCCACCCACACTTTCACGAACACATTGCCTTCCAAGCCAGCCCGTAAAGCGAGATCCGGATATTTCGGTTCGACTTTCTTTACGACCGTAGGTTCCTTTTCGTACGGTACGAAATCCGGCGGTGCGGTATCATCGTCAATCTTCAAATCCTGCTCAATTTGAGTTGCGCCCGAACTCGCGTTTGGATCGATTGCAGGTGCGGTTTGCTGGCTCAATTCTGTTTGTGAAGCAATTGTCTGCTCTGGGCTGACTTCTGCATCAGGCACTGGAACCGGAACACCGATACTTGGCCGCACTGCCGGACCGGAAGCTGAAACGGCAGTCGCCGCTTGATTTGTTAACGATGGGGGCGGTCCAAGGTCTGTGTATTTCGTAATGCGGACCATATGGACAGGTTCTTCATCTTCGTTCAACCAAACGGCAAGATAATACGTGCCGACACCGGAGAAACAGATGAGGATGCCTGCTATAAGGCCGATCATCATATATTTTTGTGCAACAGATTTTAATTCGGCTGCACCATAGTGGACAGGTACTGCTATTGTTTGCGCCATTTCGTCTCCTATCCTGCTACTTTCGCTATCAGCTTTTTATCAACATCTTTCATAGGTGCGATGCTGAATTTTGTGATATTGGCGAGGTTCAGCTCATCCATGATGTCGACCATATCGTTGTACTTTGCATCACGATCGATCTGCACCAGCGTTATGAGTTTTGGAATGCTGCGGAGTCTTTCGACAAGCAGCGGACGCAGTTCATTAAATGCAACCTTTTTAAGCACAGTCGGTTCATTGCCCATACTCCAATAGATAGTCATATTCGGCGCTATGCGAACTGTGAGAAGCGTGGATGCTGCGACTTCCACCTGAACATTGTCATCAGGCGGCAAATTCAGTTCCATCGTTTGGGGCTTGTTGAAGACTGTTGTAAGCATGAAGAATGTCAACAACAACATTGCAACGTCCACCATCGGTGTCATGTCGATGCGGACACCGGCGCGCTTTGTTTTCTTCTTCTTTCCTTTTGCGTGTGATTTTGATTCAGCAACTTCTCCACTGGACATAATTTATGCTCCTTTATCCAAATCTGTGACGAGATTAAACCGCGTAATCTTCGCTTTCACTAAAACATCCATCACATCTTCCATCGGCCCATATGGTGCGTTTTTATCACCCTTGATGACTGTACGAAGTTTTGGATCATTGATACGTGCTGTAATGAGTAAATTGCCGAGTGTGGTTTTATCCACTTCGACTGATTTTCTATATTTGTTTTGTGAACCAAACAACCGCTCCATGAGGCTTTGGGAATCTACACCCAGCCAGATTTTGCCGTCTTTGGTCACATACACCATCATGATATGCGATTCCGGCAGTTTGAACTGCGAGTGTGACGCCGGGATGATAACATCAACATCCTCGGGCGGTTTGAACTGCGTCGTCAGCATGAAAAACGTAAGCAAGAGCATTGCTACGTCCACCATCGGTGTCATGTCGATGCGGGTGCCGAGTCTTTTCTTTTTATGTTTTGGCATAACATCATCCTTTTCTGATTACTTGGACTTCGACGGTCTGCGTGATGCCAAAGATTGAACGATGGAATAACTTGCTTCATCAATCATATATGTAAAATTATCGATCTTCGTAACGAAAAAGTTGTACGCGACAATGCCGCCGATACCGGCAACAAGGCCGCCAGCAGTATTAATAAGCGCTTCTGAAATACCTATGGCAAGTTGAATAGCATCAGGTGCGCCAGCCCGTCCCATAGCTTGGAATGCACGAATCATACCGATAACTGTGCCGAGCAAGCCTACCATAGTTCCGATAGAAGCAATGGTGGACATCATCGATAAGTTTTTTTCCAACATTGGTACTTCGAGCATAGTTGCTTCTTCGATAGAGCGCTGAATGCTTTCCATCAATTCTTTTTGCCCTTTTACATCACCTTCTTCAACGACTGTTTTATATCTTTCCAACCCAGCATGAAGAACGTTTGCACAAGACCCGCGCTGCTTATCGCATGCGGCAAGCGCTGTATCGATATCACCGGAATTAACTGCTTGCTGCACGTTCTTTAAAAATACTGTCATAGAGCTTTTGCCATTGGCTTTCTTTAACGTAAGCCACCGTTCAACAATAACTGCGATCAGCATGATAACAAGCGCAATGAGACCAATGACGAGCGGACCGCCATCTTTAATAAACTGTGGTAAAAAGAACTCGAAAATCACCCAGCCAAAAACGAAGGCGAGGACAATAACGATACCATTAAACGTGGAAGTCTTCATGAAACGATCTCCTGATTTGTGTGATATTGTGAGTATGATTGTGACTTATACCTTAAGGCTATTGATCGCCTGTTGGCGATCTTCTTCTACATCAAAAACACTTGTAAGTTTTGTAATAACGAATACATTTTGAACACCCTTGGCAACGTTGCAGAGCCGTATTTGGCCTGCCGATTTTTGATACATCGAGTGGATGCCGACCAATGCGCCAATTCCTGAGCTGTTAATATAGGTGATACCGCCAAGATCTAGAACGAGCTTCTTATTCCCCTGCTCAATAAGATCTTTAGCCTTCGCTTTAAATTCGTCTGTCTCTTCTCCGCCAATGAGTGAGCCACGCGGTTCCAGTACAGCGATATCTAAATTATTGAGTGTTGTAAGTTTTGTCGACATTTTTTTCCTCATCTCGTTGAGTGTAATAAACAAACCAGTTCTGCACATTCAAATTTAGTACCATACATTCATAGCGTATCATTGCTCTTTCATCACTCAATCGGCATATTTGGAAAACAGAAAGTGACGCCATGGGGAAAAATTCCCGGCTTTGCTATAGTTAAAAGTCTTTAGCAGCGAAATTGCAGAAATTTACAGGTAAAATGTCTGGGGTAAAATGCCCCGTTTTCTTGCGCTCACAATCCAAATTTCTTGCGTTTGTTCAGCAGAGTTTTTCGATCGACGCCAAGAATGCGGGCGGCCTCATCATAATCTTTTGCGATTTGCAGAACTTTTTTTATCTGAAGTTTTTCCACTTCTTCCAAAGAAAGCGCATTCGGTGCTGAACCGTTACAAATTTCTTCCGGCAAATGAGCAGGTTCAATAACTCCGTTGGAAGCAAGAAGCGCTGCACGCTCGATAACATTTTCCAACTCCCGAACATTGCCGCTCCAGCGATAAGCCTTCAAAATTTTATCGGCTTCCGGTGAAATGATGATATCGCGATCCTTTGAAATTTTCTTGAGAAAATGGTAGATGAGCAACGGTACATCTTCCGGCCGTTCTCGAAGAGATGGCAATTTTATGCGAACTCCATTTAAGCGGTAGAAAAGATCCTCGCGAAAACTTCCTTCTTTTAACGCTTCGTCGAGATTGCGATTTGTCGCGGAAATCACTCGCACATCTACTTTGCGCGTAACATTTTCACCAACGCGCTCGAAGTCTTTCGTCTGCAGAACGCGCAAAAGTTTAGATTGGATGGATGGCGACAGTTCCCCAATTTCGTCCAAGAAGATTGTCCCACCGTCTGCCATTTCAAACCGGCCCTGCCGATCCTTTAATGCACCTGTGAATGCTCCGCGCACATGGCCAAAAAGTTCGCTCTCTAAAAGCTGTTCTGGAATTGCTGCACAGTTCACTTTGACAAAGGGTTTATCGGCGCGATTACTTTTCTGGTGGATGTAATGTGCTACTAATTCTTTTCCTGTCCCGCTTTCACCTTCGACCAAAATGCTAATGGTACTTTCAGCAACACGCGACGCGACGTCAAGCTGTTCAATCATTGCACGGTTCCGTGTGATGATTTCACCGCTGCCCTGCATTGAGGCAAGTTCTTCACGAAGTTCAGCTACTTCATGAACGAGCTGATGATGCGCAAGAACTTTCTGAGTAAATAACTTCAGTTCTTCAAAATCAAACGGTTTCTGTAGATAATCGTGCGCACCTTTTTTGATCGCGATTACCGCTGAATCGACTGAACCGTGGGCTGTCATAATAATGACGGTCGTGTTGGGCGAATACTGTTTGATCTCTGTAAGAACTTCAATACCATCCATCGGCGACATTTTCAGGTCGACAAAAGCGATATCAAATACATTTTCCTGCAATAAGTGCAGCACCTCCTGCGGTTTCGCACAGAGCGTTACATCGATACCAATCGATTCCAAACAGATTCCGATGGTATTAAGAATATTTTTTTCATCATCGACAACAAGTACTTTTGGTTTTTGCTGCTGCATACGTCTTATGCCTCGGCTTGCAGTGCTGCAGGAATAGTGAAGAAAAATGTGCTGCCAATTCCCACTTGACTTTCTACCCAGATTCGTCCCCCGTGGGCTTCTACGACTTCTCGCGCAATTGCCAATCCCAGTCCGACACTGCCGGGTGTTGTCTCTGTTGAGCTTTTCACCTGTACAAATTTATCGAAAACTGTTTCGAGATTTTCTTGTGAAATTCCATGTCCTGTATCGGCAACGGTCACAAAAAGCCCTTGTTTCTCTTCCCTGGCTGTCAATTGAACTTTGCCGCCCGTATCAGTGTAGCGAAGTGCATTGCTCAAGAGGTTCGTTATCACCCATGCGAGCTGATGTGAATCGGCAGAAAGAGCAGGCAAATGTTCCGGAATAGTAAGTTCCAGGCGAATGTGTTTTTCTTCAAACGGAAGACTCAGTGGCCGTACTGCGTCTGTTACAAGCCGCCGAAAATCGACGAATTCCTTTTTCATTTCGTATTTTCCGGATTCGAGCTTGGATAGGTCCAGCAATTCTTTTACTAATTTTCGCAGCCGTTCAGAATCATCTTTCGCCGCGATAAGCAGGTCTTTCTGGCGCTGATTGACTGACCCTATAACTTCCTGTGAAAGAATGTCGATGCCCATACTTAATGACGTCAAAGGCGTGCGAAGTTCATGAGAAACCGTTGCAATAAATTCGGATTTCATCCGATCAAGGTTTTTGAATCGCGTCACATCTTGCAACAGTGTTACCACACCTTGAATATATCCATGTTCATCCACAATATGCGCTTGACGCGGCCGGAAATACAATTTCAAATCGTTGCGTGTGAATGCGAAAAGGGGATCGCGGTGTTCCTGTTCAATACGCCGGGTACCGCCAAGCTCAAGCATTTCTGCCCAGCTTTGATTGCCGACGACTTCGCGTACGAACTTACCCTGCCAATCGGCTCCGCGAACATCGAAGACAGCAGCTGCGGCTTGATTCATCAGAACAAGCACCCCATTCTTATCCGTCACGATAACCGGGTCGGCAATGTTTTCCACAATCGTCTCGGATTTTTTCTTCTCCGCAATAAGCTGTTGAATATTCATCTGCTCGTACGTTCTCAACCGTTCTGTCATCTTATTGAATTCTCGGCTCAGTTCCCCGATTTCATCATCCGTATTCAAGTCAATTTTCTGATTGAGCTGGCCGCTGCTGATATTTCGAACAGAACGGGTAAGTTTTTCAGCCGGGAGGATAATACTTCGTGAGAATCGTATACTCGTAAAAAAACTCAAGAACACAGCAACGATGGAAATTGTAATCACTGTCAGCGTTGCATCGCTTGCAGTCTGATTCAATTTGTCTTCTGTGAGAGTCATCGCATCCTGATTGATTTCAAGATACTCAAAGCATCCGTCCTTCAATGATTTCGCTACAGGAATAATTAATTTAGTTCTAAATTCAGTTGCAGCGGTTGTCTGTCTTTTCATTTGCAAAAGATGATACAACGAATCAGTAAGCTGGGTGTACCGATAAGAATCCTGTGTGATCCGGCCCAATACTATCTTTTCTCGATCGTTCAGACTCCCTTGTTTTGCTTTTTCCAACCATCCGAGAAAATTTGATCGATTCGTACTAAATTGAAAATAAGCATCATTATCTTGAATCAGCATGGAAAGTTGCGCATTTTCTTCCCCACCCAGAGCCTTAAACATGTTTTGCGCTGCACGGACGCTTTCATAGTTATCATGTAACATAAGACTGAAGGTATCGCGAAGATTAGAAAAGCTATAGACAGCAAAGGCACTTGTTGCCAAACCGATGATAACAATAACGAAATAACTGAAACCAATTTTATAACGGAGACTTGTCACGAATACAGCCTACTTTTTATTCAACGTCTTCCATACTTCATCCAGCAGTTCGCGGAGTCCTTCTCCTGCAACAGCCGAAATAGGAATCGTCACTACACCGCGCCCGAATTTTATCTTTGCAAGTTTCTTCTTGTCTGATTCATCGACAACATCCATTTTTGTAACAGCGACAATCTTTTTCTTTTTTGCAATTGCAGGATTATATGAGGCAAGTTCATTGAGAAGAATTTGATAATCTTTTTTCGGGTCTTTGCTGAAGGATTCAATAAGGAACACCAGTACGCGTGTGCGTTCGATATGACGGATAAATTGAATACCAAGCCCCTTT
>Ga0182011_10002746_pt1 | contig 14733 bp, 9 predicted proteins | sample 711E1DmetaG_FD_120481 | JGI IMG/M metagenome (GOLD analysis project Ga0182011, IMG submission 120481) | Permafrost microbial communities from Stordalen Mire, Sweden - 711E1D metaG | ecosystem: Environmental > Terrestrial > Soil > Wetlands > Permafrost | place: Sweden: Stordalen | collected... | reverse complement strand
GACTTTGAAGTCGGGACTATATTGTTTGCGATTCCTTTTCAATTTCCTGCTCCTCTTTATTCTCTTTATTTTAGGAGCAGAACTCTATCTTAACAACCTGTCCAGTTTTCGGGGACCACCTCAGAGATTGGGGTGGTAGCTCCGTTCGATGGATGTTGCCCATCACCAGAATTCAAATCGTCAATTCGGTTATATCCGGAAGATAACCGGGCAACTATGTCTTAGATTTCAACCAGAGCATTCTTCCTTTTGTCCTGTCCATGCCCTATTTAGCTCTGTTTAATCGACGGGGAGATGAGTTTATCAAAACCGTTTCTTAAAATAGCATTAAAGTCCGAAACATCATTTTCTGATAAGGCTACGTTTTTGTTTATCGAGATTAACATCATTTTTTCTCTCTTGTAACTATCTATATGCTTCGTCTCACTAATTGCTCTCTTGTCAAGATTCAATTTTTCTAGCCAAACCAATAATTCCGGCTTTATTTCGTCGTATACATCAGGCCATAATTCCAATTCAACTGTATCTTGAGGAAGATTCTTAAATTTGTCTTCTTTCCGCGTATAGTAGTCCTTTGTAGTTCTTATTCGATAAAGACTATTTTTATGTTTCTCAACTTTGTTCTCTCCTACTCCGTAGGGAACTCCCACAGTAGTAAGAATCGGTGATGGCCACCGCTTCGCCACAGTAAAAAATTTGTCGAATAGTTTCCAAGTAGCCGGATTATGTTCAAGATCAGCCGTAATTGGGAACTTTACGGTTTCTGGAACATTCTGTAATAAATTGGGGATGAATTCTTGCAGCGAATCAAGTAGCCACAAAGTATTAAGCGGGATATTTACCCTTTTTATTTCTTTATTCTCCAATATTTCAGATATCATTGTTAGCACAGATTTTTCAATAAAAGCATTACGAGGGAATTTACTATCAATAAGGCTCTCTTCATTGGCCGGGTTCCATGCCAATATCTTTAGATTGTCTCTGTAGTCCTTGCTATATACTTTTCCAAACTCTACTAAACATTTAGGGGAGTCAAACGTTGGTACAAGATAAATAAAACGCCAATCAGCGCTGACATAGCTCTTTGATAAAAAGTCACAGTACCTTTCCAGCTGAGAGATTCCAGCTTCAGATTCATTTTTTGCCGATTGGTCCCAGATTTTTACTTCAATCGCAATAACCTTTTTCGCAATTTCAACAAATAAATCTATTCTACCGCCGTTACCTAAAGAATATTCTGAGTTTGCATTTACTTTTTCTGGCCAGTTAACATCAACCCCCGCAAAGGCTTCATTTACCAGTTTATTTAAAAATAACTGATTTAAACCATGGTCTGCCGAAGGATTCAGAAGGTAAGACATTAATGAGGAGAATATCACTTCTTGGAAATCTCCATGTTTATTTAGGGTTATTATTTCTATAATATTCAAGACCATTCTCCTTTGCCTTTTTTCACTAGATTGAAAAATTGTCATTTAGAACAATATTGTAATAACTATACGTGAAAACCTATCGTTTGCCAATAGTAACCGTTGTTAAGATTCTTTTGGCGGCATGATTATCGAGGTCGCTCTGCCTTTCATCGGTGACTCCTTTTAATTATTGTCCCCGTGCACTTGGACTATCACAATTATGAAACAGTTTATTCCTGACCCAACAAGCAATAAGCCAAATCATAGCTACGTTCTTCAATAAAATGCTGGCCAAGTTTTAATTGTATGTTTCCCAGATCTTTATTGCTTTCCATTATTTATCTCCAATTAGCATTAACGCCATCCATGATGGTTTTGACATCCTTATTGGTGATCGGCAAGTGATATTTTTCGCCTTTGAGTGATTTGTGGAGCCAGTGGAAAGCCCGCATCCTTCGAAAATTCTACGAAGAATTTAATGCATTTACGGCAGACGTCAATTTTCATATGATAAGTATTCTGGAAAATATGCACTAAATCGGCGTAACTTGCATTGTGAAGATCTGATATCCCTCTAAATACAAAGGCATAAGCCTCTTCAGCGATTTGTCTCAATAGTACGGCTCGATGCTCCCCATTGATCCCGGAGACCAAGAGCTTTAAACGAGGCATCGGTCTGGAGGTAGCGTCAATCAGATTCAAAAACCGCATCGCCGACATCAGTTGTGTGCCAGCACTGCCTGAATACATTTTCCCCCAATAACTCCGGTCAATGCGGACGGGTAACTGCTGCTCCAACCTGCTAAGAAAATGCTCAAAGGTTTTGTAAGAAACATAAGGCGGGGAGTTTTTCCTTCCTTCATTTATCGTCATAACGTCACCTCACTTAAAAAGTCGTTTAATTATTGCCGCGATAACCCCAATAAAAAGAACCACGATAAGAACCTTGACCCAGATATCAAGCATCAGGTTAAAATTAACCAATCCAATTATGATAAAGATAACTGCACACAATCCGAGTAAAATAGCTACGATCTTTTTTATACTCATCAATCCCGGGAATACCCGGTCCCTCCACAGCTCTCACAAATACGGTCGAGATTACCCCAAATATGTAACCTTTCAAATCGAATAATTCCTATTCCCCCGCAATTCCGGCAACCAGGTGTATCTCTTGGGACCAAATTAAATTGCCGGCCGTGGCATACAGGACACCAAGAGAAACCGTAACCTCTTGGATCCGTCCCTCCCGAGTGCTTACAGACTGGGCAAGTCTGTTTTATATTTACCGGAATAACATTCTTGACCGGAGACAATCGACCATTATCTACAATCGGACATAGCTGATAGCCACATGTCCTGCAGAATCTATCAGTATTGGCGACTGGTTCTAAACAATGCGGACAAAATACCATAACGACCTCCTTAATTCTTTAAGTCGTTCGCAATCAACCGATATTATTCACTTGCTCCCAGCTAAATTGCTATTGGCTATTTGTTCCAGTTTGTGACCGTTGTGATTATCGTTTACAACGAAGCCTATCGGATGCCTATTTTTATCGTTAATACTTGATATCGCCCGGTCAATATCAGTTTTACTAAATACCGGTTCTTTCTGCCCTATGGGCTGTTGTATCATCAAGCTAAACATAATTTCCTGAAGTTGGGCAGGTGTACAGTTATCCGCCTTCATGGCCAGGTATTCCTGTAAACTATTATCCATTGGAATTTTGCGACATAATTGACCGATAAGTTGCCTCCGATACTGCAAAGAGGGTCTGTTCAGCTTTATCACTTTATCGAAGCGCGACGGTCGCTGACTCAATGCTTTGTCCAGTGTTTCCAGTAAGTTCGTAGTAGCGATAGTAACTATATTTTGCTGCTGCTCCACCCCATCAAGTTCAGCCAGTAGATCGATAAGAGCGGACCCGTTTTGATAACCGGATTCAGTCCGGCTTTGACCAATGAGATCTATATCTTCGATAAATACGATGGACGGACTGAGGTCCTGTGCCAGTTCGTAAAGGTTTGTGACATATTCTCCTTGAGCGAGTGCATAAGCGTTAGTAGTGATGCAGGTTATGTCCTGGGCGTCAGACATTAGCGCTTTGCAAATAATGGTTTTACCGGTTCCCGGTTCTCCACAAAGAAGGATGCCTCTTCTCACAGGAATGCCGAATTGTGTCCAACGTTCCCGTTGTTGGAGGAAACCCACGGAATTAGCCTTAATTTCGGCTTTCGTTTCGTCATCAAGTACGATACTATCCCAGGTTTTACCTTTAATATCCAGAAAGCGTATCCGGCCGTTGAATTCAAATTTTTTGCCGCGGTAAAAATTTTCCGAGTCAGCAATATTTAGAACCGCGACCATGAATTGCGACATTTCTTCTTTTTTATCGGCATAGCCTTCCAACTGCACTGAACCACGTAAAATCGGATTTGCTTCCACCGTAATAGAAAACCGTTCATTTCCTTTCTTTACAAGAATTTGTCCGCTGATCAGAAGGTTTAAAGTTTCCTTACCAGTATTCAATTCTGTGTAAACCGGTTCCGGTTCGCGATACCCAAGAATGTCGACGATCTCCCAATTGGCTCTCTTTAAGTATTCGAGCAAAGCCCAAATAAGCAGTTCGCCGAAGTAACTCGGCATTATTCCGGTTACATAATGGCGAGTCCTCTTGCCCAAAAATTTATCTATCGTCGGTTGGTTTTTGCGTTGCAATTTCTTATGCTGCCTTGTGCGCCAATTGAGTATCGTCGATTCTTCCTCTTCTTCAGATTCATCAGGGGACACTAGAAACGGTTCGCCGTTTTCAATTTCTTCAGTCATTTTTGTCTACCTCTCCCTCTTAGTAACAAAAGATTAACATGCCGGTGCGACAAAATATGTCAATTTTTCTAGCCTCGAAAAACTATTTTAGTCTCAAACTAATAAATAATCTTGACATTCCCAATTTTAAATATCATAATTCAGGATAATTTATGAAAATCGAAAGGTTAGTTAATCTTTGGTTGATGTTAGCGGGCAATCCTTCCGGCTATACCGTGAAAGAACTTGCCTCGCGTTTCGATGTTAACATTCGTACAATCTACCGGGACTTAGAGGCTCTCGGGACTGACCTTAAAATTCCGGTAACCCAGGATAAGACCAGGTGGAAATTAGTCGAAGGTTACGTTTTACCGCCAATTCCGTTTACTATTCCGGAAGCCCTTAACATTTTTCTTAGCGCCAGGCTGATGCTAAATTATTCGAACCGTTATGACCCGAACATAGAATCCACGTTCCTGAAATTGACTTCAGTTGTCCCCGCTCCTCTCAAAGAGCAGATAATCAAAACGACTGATTGGATGCGGGGCTTACCCAAAAACGAAACCTATTTACGCAATTTGATAAAACTGGCTGAAGCATGGATGTCACAACGTCAGATTAAAATAACTTATCAATCGTTGGAGGCAAATAATGCGACAGAACGCATTATCGACCCATATTTCATTGAGCCGGCAGCTCCAGGACACGCCAGTTATGTCATCGCCTATTGCCACCAGCGAAAGGAAATACGCATCTTCAAGGTCGAGCGAATATCATCAGCCGAGCTTACTAACGTGTCTTATTCTATTCCACAAGATTTCGATGCCAACAAATATTTTGCCTCGTCTTGGGGTATCGTTGTTGAAGACGAGGTAAAAACAGTCAAACTGCGAATAACAGACCCGGAAATAGTGCGGATCTTAAGCGAGACTATCTGGCATCCATCCCAGAAGTTCGAAAAACAAAAAGAGGGCTCAACTATAATGACATTGCAGATTACGGGAACCTATGAGTTTCTAGCGTGGGTACTAGGTTGGGGCGAAAAAATTGAAGTACTAAAACCGCCGGAAATACGAGAACATATTATTAAGACGATTAGGGCTATGAAAAATGTATACATCAAGGAAAGACAAGGAGTCATAAAATGAAGAATATTCGTTACAGGGAGACAATTCATTGGCCCAAAGACTGTATAAACGGCCATGAATGAGTGTTATTGACGGATGAAAAAGCAAGCCAAAAGTTGAAGCTAATGTTCAGAAAATGCGTTATGGCTCAAGTCTGAACTTGTTACCTAGAATTTGGTTAACTCGATATATGGCAAAACAGGGAGTTAATTATGATGGAAGAAAAATACCGTAACCATATTTCTGACAGGTTTCTACGCGAAGCTAGGACATTTATTAACGAATTAATAGAAGGTACGAACAACTATCGACAGCTAAACTCATTGTCTGAGCAATTTCCCCATGATTATCATGACAGATTCCTCGTAGAGCTGATTCAGAATGCCAACGATGCATCAACTGGCGGTGAAGTTCGGATAATACTTGATGAGATTAATGCAAGTGTTCCTAGATTGTTCGTTGCTAATCAAGGTAAATCATTTACTTTAAAGAATTTTGAAGCGTTATGCAGTTTGGGTTTGAGCGATAAAGATCCAAAGGAAGCTATTGGAAACAAGGGATTAGGATTCCGTAGTGTACTTCAGATCTGTCGTGATCCGCGTATATATTCAAAAGCCGATATGCTTTTTCAAGAAAATTGTGAGAGCTTCAACGGCTTCTGTTTTACGCTCACTCCTTCTTCAAGAGCTGTAGTAATTGAATTGATTGATGAAATACAGCATAAAGATATTGTGGCAAATGGTACTAGCGAAGTTGTAAAAAAACATTTTGGAGTAGAAGTTCCGTTATTATCAGAACTTTCAAGAATTGAAAGGCTCCGCTCACGGATTGCAATTGGTGATTGCACAGTAACTGAAGAAGCCAGGTACCTCTCTCCTTATTCATTTCCCCTTCCACTTATCGATTATGACGCAAGTATAAACATTTTTCTCAGGGAAAAATTTGTCACTGTAGTTGAATTAATATTGAATAAGCCCGAAGACGTATCAGCAGCTAAAAGAGCAATTAGTAATATTGTACCTGAATATCTGTTATTTACTCCTAAATTAACTAAACTAACTGTCGAACATAAAACGCATTCCAACGAGAAGAACCTATCTATCAGTCTGGAGAAAAAACCGATTCTAGAAAATCATATTTTCTATCCACCACCACCACTTACAGGATTGCAGATTGTACGGAAACAAGACAGCATATCCGAAGGAAACGAAGGTGATATTGAGAATAAAACTGTGTCGTCAGAACAGGAAAACCCCAATAGCCGTATATGGTGGATGCATGCCGGTGATGTCAGTGGTAAAGATTTAAAATTAGCACTGCAAGCTCTTCCTGAAAAATGGCACGAGATTAGCGAAGTAACCGTTAATATTGCATTAGAGCGTACCATACAGGAACCAAAACCAGGACTGTTTTCCATATATCTTCCTACGGAACAGGAAACCGGGAGTGCATTATCGGTAAATGGTCCATTTTATGGGAACCTTTCGCGAACCAACATAGATTTCAGTCAAAAGTACAACCATATATTGCTATCCAAAGCTGTCGAGTTGATGATTGAGATGCTGAGTTACATAAGTAAGACAGGTTCTTTGCGTGATGGGGTTGCACTGCTAGACATTTTAGATTGTAAGGATCCTACCTCAATATTGATACAACTTTTTGACAAAAAATTAGAGGAATCCGGATCTTCTCTCTCCCAAATAAAAGTTATATATCTTGAATCTTCTAATGTTGGTACTAAACATAGCCATAAATTAGGACCAATCTCTAGCGTTCGAATCTTGCCGGAGCCTAACCAACCTCGAAAATTATTAACTCCATCGAGACTCAGCAAGGTAGGTGGTTGTTTCCCGGCAAGGTTCATTACGGAAAATAGACTTGCAGCACTTAGTCGCTTGGCGAAGCGAGCCGGCAGCAACCTTAACCTCAGCAACACCGAAATTATTGATTTGATAGAGAAGTTAGCTTTATCTCTACCTAAAACTAGCCGTACCTTAAGTGAATGGAATTTATTCTATCGTGAAATATCGGAACTAAATGAGGCTTTACATTTCCAGGATGCGTTAAGGACCTGCCGGTTCCTCCTTACAGAAGACCAGCGGCTTATTGCTTCCGATGGAGATGGACCCAAAATTTTTGCGTTTCCAGTTCGGTCGGGCACACCCGTGGAAAATATGCTCGAAAGAGAGCAATCAGACAGTAACAAACCAAGGGTTGTAATCCCCACTCGAATCAAGTCATTGGTGGCTTTCTTGCATAGCGGTATTTCACTTACAGAGGATAGCCTATCCCATCCATTTAATTCAGTTGGTCGATTTCTCCGCCAGGGAAACCCACCATTGGTCAGAGATTATGAGACTCGTGTGTTAGTTAATGAAGTTATCATACCCTTAGTATCAAAGGCATCAAAGAGAAACAGCTCTCTTTCTATGCAGACACTCGCTCAATCGTTATCTTGGGCGTATCAATTGTATTCTAGTGTTCCAGCTGATACTACTTTTGCTGGAGTACAATGGAATCGGCTATATGTACCCACAATATCGGGATGGAAACTAGCTACAGAGTCATATTTTTCTGCTGAATGGACAGGAACCCTTGGGTATATATTAGTAAAAGCGTTTCCCGTAGGTCACAACGCACTTAATAGACTCATGGTGGCGCCAAATAATTTCGCTAAATTGGTAGTGGGAAAATCTTCAATCTTCAACAACGATGATTTAGGTAGATGGGTAACCTTCCTCAGAAATCAATGTGGTGTATTGGAAACTCCACGGATTCAACAAACAATATTCCAAAAGACAAGGTCCGATCAAGAGCAGATACACCTACGCATGAGTGGATACGGAAATACGTACTTTACTTCTGAATTGGGCAATTATTTCAACCTACCAAATTCAATCTGGGTATCATACATCGCATATTTAAAGGATAAGCTTGCCCCTCCTATAAAAAGCTTTGAATACTATTATCTAGAAAGACAAGCTACATTAGATGGTCTAACTGATGTAAACAAAAATACAGCTACATCATATGTACAATTGGTCGCGCGCGAATTCTCCGAGATGCAAAACGCATTTGTAACAATTGCGATGCGTCGTGGAGCAGGCCTGACCGCTTCTTGGAGCAAAGCAGATAGTACATTAGCATTTACTCTGAAGCATCTTCCATGGCTGCCATATGTCAGTGGTGATGATACAGCAGTCAAAGGTCTTTTAGATCCCGATCATATTTGGTTTATACCTTCTGATATACTCGATTCACCATTGAGCCGGATGCGGTATTCCTTTGTTAACCACTTGCCCCAAGACGTGGCATTTCAAATGAATAATGATTTCCGTCAGTTCCTAGGCATACGAGCCGAAAAAATTTCCTCAGCGGAGGACGGGCTAATACTATTGGCCGATCTAGCCACATCATGGAAAAATGATTTACCGCCGGAACGGCATCAGTTCTTTCTAGATCTGTGGCGAGACACATTGGTAGAAACGGCTCGCTTATGGAAAGACCTTACAGAATCGGAACAAGCGGCCTTACTGGTAAAGAGCCAGGAAAGAGGATTAAACGGGCTTATAATGACACCGGCTGGACGTCGTTTCCCAGAGTGGAGGAACTTAAATTCTAAAGATGGAAAAGCCTTACTCACATATTTACCGGACGAAATAGAGCTCAGATCTTCGATGGGAGAATGGGTGGATATAGCAGAAATGCGTGGGGAGCAAATCAGCAATCAAGTTGCTTTGCTCAAGAAACTTTTTGGACAAAATGTAGCCTGTATAAGTGATCTAGAGTTCGTGCCAGAATCGAGTAAAGAATTAGACCTCCATCAACTAATGGATTCAACTCCCTCGTTAATATCTAGATTCCCTTGGATGGAAGCTTTCGTCTTGACAATATATGGGTTGGGACGCACCCAAGAAATGAATATTACCGGAGACGAATTTAGACGAGTTAGCAGGAATTTTAGACGTTTAAAGTATTTGGAGATTCCTGGCCTACAACTTCGTATTAAAGGGATAGAAACAGCTAAACCTCCTTTGTCTCCCACATGTTATTATTGGGACAAATACAACGTATTGCTTTTGAATCCTGAAACCGGCTCTCATTGTGAGGACTTAGTAAGTGGTTTAAGGAGTTTCTTTGGAGTTCAGGATATCGAATCGCAGCTGCATTTAGCATTATTAAAACTGGGACATACCCTTGATGATATTGATTCGCCTGAATATGAACTTCAAGTACAGTCTCTGCAATCTCTTCACATTAGCGCCGAACAATTCGATCGTATTAGGCGTATAGTGTCGTTAGGAGACGATGAATGGATATTGACAAGGCTAGTTCCTACAATCTGTGCAATCAACAAAATAAATGATAAGACGAAGGCAGAATGTGTCAAGAAACGTTTTTTGGATTTATCTGCAGATTTGGGTATAGAAAAAGCGTTGGAGGGAATGGGAGAGAGTGACATTCATCTAGAAAATACGGCGAAACTCTATGAGCTTGCAGCTAGTGCTACAAGTGATGAAGATATGGCTTATAAACTGTGGAGCAACTATCAATTACCATTATTTGAATGGAACAATTCAATTCGCTGTTTGGGTTCCCCTTATAGGATTTGTCAAAATAATGGCATCGAGGATGAATTCAATGTTATTATACAGGAATTGAAACCGGTTGTTATAGCGATAGCAAGAAAAGTACTGAAAATAAATGGAGCCATTGATAAATACATCTCTATTAAACATAGTTACGATGAGATAATACCCGAGGATTTTTGGAAAGAACAATTTTGGCAATTGCCCATTGGAGCTGTTGTTAAGGTTGTCCGTCGTTGGTTTGGTTCACAGTTTCCTGATACGGAAACTGAACTTCTGAATGTTCTGTTTGCATCTATTGAAAATGTTCAGCAAATAAGATCTATAGCTATCGAATTGGAGCTGGATTTGGATCACAATGATGATTTTATAGAGCATCAGAATCGTATGCAAGTTGAGAATCTAATCGAGCCGTGTCTAATCCGAATACTTGCAGCCTGGATAGCTTCAGGTCATGAAAAATCCTCGGTACCAACTGCCGTTTCAGATGCTAGGGCAACAAATGACCTATTTTCGCTTGATAATACGAAGTCGATATGTCAATTCGAGCCAATATCCGAAAATATTTCAATGCATATTCTGATTGAATATTTCACTTTAAAAGGAGTTTTTGAAAAACTAGGTATCGAAAAAAAACCTTGGAATTCGTTAATATCATTAGCTAAAAACTATCCTGTTACAAATGAACAACTTGCATTGGCTACTGAACGACTTAATAAGGTCAATGAGTATAATCAACATATGGCACGAACCAGGAATATTCTAGGAGAAGACTATGAGATACCAAATGGCGAACTGTTCGAGGGTCTGAAAGATATTATTGATGTGAAACTTGGGAAGAATATATTGACAAAAATAAACCTTTCTCATGATCCGTGGTTAGGCGAAGCTCCAAAGCCCGTATTGCCAGGTGGCCGAGGCAGAAGCCACGGTTCAGGTGGTGGAATATCACAGAAGGATCGTGACTTAATCGGCGCAGTTGGAGAATATATAATCTACAAAGCACTGTGTAGTCAGATAGGTGTAGCTGCAGCAGGTCAGTCGTGGAAATCGCGAAATCGTCGCCATTTTTTAGCAGATAATACAGGTGATGATTCGTTAGGATATGACTTTGAGTTCCCAAAGGAGGGAATTCTGTGGGAAATTGAAGTGAAATCTAGTAGCGGTGGCCCCCAGTTTGTCGATCTAACTGAAACGGAGGTTGAGGTTGCCCGAGAGGCGGCAAAACACCGAATTCGTAAATATTATGTCATTTATCTAGTTAATTATGTTTTATCTAGTCCTGAGCCATACCTGCTTGGTAACCCGTTTGGGACTACGGACAGGACAAGATTCAGAATAGAGGAGGGAGGAGCTCGGGTATATTTTAAATTGTTAAAGAATCCTTCAAGTGTCGGAGTTAAGCAGCAATTGCCAATTTGATCTCCTTTCATTGTAAATTATTCGTTTTATAAGCTAACCTGCTTTAATTCCTCAACAATCCAAATCATGCCTTCAGTATCTAGACCGCAGTATTTTATGAGGTCTTGCCTTACCTGAAGGCGTTCCTCCTCATTAGCTTCTCCATATGTTATAGCTAAATAGGCTCCACTGGCGGCATCCCCGTTGTTTATTGCTAAGTCGTCATATCCTTTTCCGGTAATAGCCGGTAGGACTTTTTTAATTGATGCACTGCCATGTTGGTCAGGATGATAATAGCTAAAATCCCTAAATGGTTTTAGGAGATCGATCATCCGCCCGATAGTCTTCTCTACCCATTCAGCACAATCAGGAAAATCCTCAGCCATCTCCCTCAACACGCCTTGTTCAAAACTTTGATTGTAGGTTAAGATGCTGCCGCGCGTGCCAATCTCTTCCTTCAACTGCGTCAAAAGCGCAGGGCGTGGGTCTTCTTTACCCTCTGCCAAGAAGGAATAATGAGCTGTTCCCTTTTTATCAACTTTATGCAAAGAATATTGAAAAGGAATTCTTTGATAGGGCCTTGTTCCGTCAAATAGGGGTATCACGGGACTGATGGTTTCAAAATCCAGATAATAAACCGGGGAAATGATCTCGCTTAAAAATTCACGGATTGCTTCTTTCTCGATATGGGGTATTCCAGTGATTTCACAAGCCTTCTGTATTTGCTGAGATTGACCTAGCTTATAATCATCGGGGATGTCACCAACTTTTAGAATACCGTCATAATACATCTGATAGCATTTCTTGCCGCCGCGGTATAAATCGAAAATATTACCCTCAGGCAAATGTTCCCGGCACATAGTGACAGGACAATCGTATGGTGAATTGCAATATTCCCCTATCCGTATTTCGGGACAGGTGGGAGAGGCAATAGCGGCAAACATTTCCTGAATTCTTTCCTCCATTCCTTCTGCTACCTTGTTTACATCGTCGGTAATATCATGCATTGCAAAATATTCAGCGGGATTGATTTCGCCATGCTTAATATATTGGTTGTTGACTACAGCCAAAAAACACCGATTTATATTAAGCCCGGCCTTTTGGCAACAAAGCCGTTGAAACGATACGTCATGCAGATTCACATCTTTAACGGATGTCGAACTTTTTACCTCAATAATATCCCACTCATTTTCACCCACTGGATTTAAGATATCCAACCTGGAAAAAATATTGTCCTGATAAAATCCGGGCTCGAAGAGAGGTTTACGTTTAGCTAGTAATTGCTTGGTTGATCGTAAGTTACCGCTAAAATCTTCGGCAAGAATATCAATGCCTCCGGGAAAAAGTTTCTTGGCCAATTCCCCGACCTGATGGCCCTGGTCGAAAATTCGCTGCGTTGAAGCATCAAATTCCGGAATGCTTTCTGGAGAGTTGTACATTAACCACAGGTATTTTAGACATTGTAACCCATTTAAATATTTGGATTTCGAAAGCAATTTTTTAGGCATATAAACCTCTTAATAAGTCTTTCGTTTCGTCTCGTGGACAGCGCTATTACCTTTTTTTATGTTAGCCAGTTTTTCTCTGAATTTAATGTATCTTATCATTTCTGTTGAAGTAAACACATAATGTGGGTTTTTAGTGTATTCCGGCATCTCGTCTTCCTCGATGCCTATGTTGACATTCAGGCGTCCATCTGCTGAAAACGGTCCATAAAAACTCGAATGTTCTAAATTTGTAAAAGGGAAGTACCAAACAACAATTTCTCTGGCCATATCATGGTAAAGAATTGTTTTATCGACGCTGAAGGTCTTTTTACAGTTCGGGCATTCAGTAGTGTGAATTTTACCGTGTAATAAATCCTCCCTCGCGATGGGACTTATCTGAGCGTTAATACTGTCCCAAAGTAAAACTTCCATCGGGTTACCGCAGTGCGGACAGTTCAATTTTTTCATTCTGCAATCAGACATTTTATGAAACCTTGAATTAAGGATAACACCAACCTTTGACAGCGTCATGTCAAATTATATAATTCTCGTATAAAATATTTACGTTGTTGATCTGGCAAAGTAATAAAAGTAATATTCGTTAGGTCACGCAAAGGTTTTTTGTTACTTCGAGGTAATTCACCAGGACATTCCCTAGTCCAGTTTCATTCTGATAATAGTCAAATCACAATTCAAGTAGTACATTCCGTTGTGATGTCTGAAAAAACAAATATCATTGGGTCAAATGCCTACCTTGACGTACGATCATGATGTTTCTCAAACCCAATATTCGACCTCTAAGTCTGCACATTAGTTATCTGATAATATAATTATAATTATACCTATTGACAATTATTATGCCATATGGTAGGATTTAATTTAGTAACGAGGAGATAAAATGGCGGCACTTAAAAAAGGGCTTTATGAGTATGATCCGAATAGCATCAAGGTCATCAGGCAAAAACTCAACTTGAAACAGTCTGAATTTGCGCAGATGCTTGGAGAGAAAACTACAAAAACCACGATATCTCGTTGGGAAAATGGGGATACAACGCCCGATGCAAAATCGCTTGCTGCAATATATTCAATCGCCGCACAAGGAGGAGTTATGCCGGAATTCTTCAAGAAATCAGTTACCCAGGGTGGACGCTCCAGATTAATTGTGTCATGGGATTTTCAAAATTGGAGTCCTAAAAACAACAATATCAAAGAAACCAGTGACCTTATTAAACAAACACTGGCCAACAAGTTCCCCTCAGCAACTTATCACCTCTATAAACTTTTTACCAATGACACGCCGGTTACCAATACGAATCCATGGGGACAATGGTTGACAACTTTGAGCACCTGGCCAAAGAGTGCAGTGCAAGATAATATGATTTTGGATAAATTGGGATGGAGAGTCTACAAATATCCTCAAAATATAGACGACGAACTAGACGCTCAAAGCTATGGCGATTGCTTGCAGGATTCCGCTGACACCATATTTGTCTTGATCAGTAAGGATGGTGACTTTGCCGACTTACTTCAAGATTTACGTCAAAAAGGCGTAAGCACCTATGTGATTGCTCCCGAAGGAACTAGCCAAGCTCTTATCGAAGCAGTAGGGCAGAAACGTTTGATATCTTACCCAGAACTGGCTAATTACCATCCCTGATAGAGTGGCTCTTTTTGTCTACCTGTAAAATTCGATTTCACTCTGTCCCGGTAGTGCCCCCGCCATGTACCTTTGTAGACAGTAACTTCCCTGGCAGGCTCACAACCTATCAAATCCCCAAGCCCTCTGCCACCGTCTTCACAAAGATGAATTTCAAACAAATCTGCTTTTTCAATTAGAAGCTCTTCGTCTTCCTTTTTTTCTTCATTAAAAATAGCTAAATCTTCTTGAATCTCCTTGTCGGATTTGTT
>Ga0182011_10002743_pt1 | contig 14739 bp, 26 predicted proteins | sample 711E1DmetaG_FD_120481 | JGI IMG/M metagenome (GOLD analysis project Ga0182011, IMG submission 120481) | Permafrost microbial communities from Stordalen Mire, Sweden - 711E1D metaG | ecosystem: Environmental > Terrestrial > Soil > Wetlands > Permafrost | place: Sweden: Stordalen | collected... | reverse complement strand
GGGTTTATGGAAACCCTATATAGGGGATGTTAGGATTCTTCGACCAAAATTCGTCATCGCTGAAAATGTACCAAACCTCCTCAACAGGGGTTTTGAAGAAGTCGTCAGTGACCTTGCCTCGGTCGGGTATGATGCGGAATGGGATACTCTACGCTACCTCGTCTTGGTCGAAGCCGAAGGAAAGCGGTTCTTCATGGAAAGAGAACGGTTGGTCACGATTGCCTACCCCATGCGCCAGCTGGTGGAAGGGATACGCGAGGAACAGCCCGATTTCACAATCAAAGAGCCTTCTCAGATGGCCGGAGAGTTGCTGGAGAGAAGGGAACACGAACTACCCCAATCCCCTCTATATGGAGTGGGTGATGGGGTTTACTGCAGGGTGGACCGAACTCGATGCGTCGGAAATGCGGTCAGTCCAAGAATGTCAGAGGCAATCGGGAAGGCAATCAAAGAAGGAATAGGCGAATAAATAAACGCCGTTTAGATTATCGGTGAGGCGTTGAGCGTGACAGAACAACCAACCGAGGGGAGCCGTTGTTTATGAAAGTCACTTTATATACCTGAGGAAGCAAAGATGACTCTTCGTTATGAGTGGTGGTTCTGCCCGATGTGCGGCTCCAAGTTGTGTGCTCTCCCGCGTTGCCCCTCGTGCGGACGATTGATGCAGCATCTCGATGTAGAGGCAAAAAAGAAAACTTTAAAAACGCGGTTGTGAGCACCGATGGGCGTGTATGTGAACATGGTAACCAAGAAATGCGTTTGTGGTCACTCTATCGACGCCCATGATGCGGAGACGAGTGTGGGTGCGTTTGGCGGACTCATCGCCAAGAGCGGACGATGCGTGAATTGCGCGTGCCAACGGTTCGTGTGGAAGCGACCGCCCAAACGGAGGAAGAAACGATGATTGCCCCTGACCCGAAGGTGAAAGCGTTACAACGTCGCGTGGACGAGGCGTTACGCGCGTACCGCAAAGTGGATGTCCCGGCGTGGAAGACGTTTCAACAAGCGACAAAACCCGCCGAGGATGCCTATGAACGTGCCACCCGCGCCGCGTTGCGAACGTATCATGATGCTGTGAATGAGTCGTGGGCGGCGTATGAACGGGCGATAAAGGCGCGGGACGAGGCCGAGCATCGATGAAGCGGGGTGAAACGATGAAGACTGAGATTTTTGTGAAAGTAACGAACGAGGACGGGGGGGAATGGACTCATTCGTGGCTGGACGATGGTGATATCAGCGTCGGCATTATGGAGGACAGCCGCGACCCGTTGAGAATTTTACGGAAGATTACTAAACGCATCGAGTACCGGGAGACGGCGGAAGCCCAAGCGAACGCTGAGAAGAACGAGTTCGCACGCGACCTCTCGCTCATCTATAAGGCACTCACCACGGTCGGCGTCCGCACGGACGACGGCGAACTGACGGCGAACAAAGAACTCCTCCACGGATTCCTACTCGCCAAAGGACTCGCGTCGGAGCGCGAAGAAGTCTTGCTCGTCGCGGCGGTGAACGCGGGGAACCTCGTCGATGAAGGCGAGGCGTGGCGGATGAAGAAATGGTAACGGAGAAGATTGTGCGATGCGACTCATGCGGCGCGACTATCGACCGCTTGATTGCAAAACGAAGTGGACGAAAAATATATTTTATTTGTGTAGATTGTTCTGGAATAACGAAAGGGTGATGTTGTGCCTGTGCGGAAGTACGAATATGCGCTTTATTGGTGCATAAAAGGTTGTGGGAAGACGATGCGTTATCATAAGCATACGGGGTATCTCTGCGAATCTTGTGGCGCGTGCAGTCCGACGCGCGAAGCGTATGAGAACGGTGATGACCTCTCACCAATCGAACAAAAACGGAGGGTGGTACGATGTTGATTAACGCGACCGTAGATGCGGCGGAGTATGCGTGGGCGGTTTATCAGGATGAGTTCATCAAGAACTTTGTGCCGAAGAAGGTGAAGTGATGAACGAGTGGGGTGCGGCCTTCCTCGGAGTCGTCGTCCTCGTGTGCTTGTGGTTGTTGTGTTTTATCCTCGTCTCCTTCGTCGTGACTCATTTGTTTCCGTTAGATACGATGACGATAGAGGAGCGTATCGTGACGACGGAGAATATCATCTCCTCCCATATTTGTTTGGAGAATGGGGCGCGAGTAAACTGTTCAATTACGTCCGTACCCGTCCAAGAATCGACCCCTTCTCCGGGATGATGCGGTACGGGTTCCCCGCGTAACGCTCGGAGCCGTATTGTCGGTACTTGACGTGGCCTTTCTCGACGGTCTTATGGATGATGATATACGTTTGTGCTTGCGCGTTGTACCAACGATAGATTTCTGCTCCGGCGCGGAGTTCCTTGCTGTACTTTTTTCGTCCACTATCATATTTTTCGTTGATGAATCGTAGGTTATATGTCTCTTCTTGTGGTGTGATTCGCTTCAAAGTTTCTTTGGCTTGGTCTTCAAAATATTTTCTTGCGGTGTTCGTCTTGAGGAGCGCGTCGTAGAGCATGGAGAGGTGTCGTTGTCCGAATGTGCCTTCGTTGAGTCGTTTCTCGAAGACCTTTGAGAGATGGTCTTTAAAATCCTCCAAAGTGTTCACTTCCTTCTCTGTGTGGTAACTCATCATCTCCTCGAAAAGGTCGTCATAACGCTTCGTCCACGCCCTTCTTGCGAGGGGGTTCTTGATGCTCCGCACGACCTTGCTGAGTCGTCGTTCCCTGTCTTCGGGAAGCGTCTCATCGTAGAACTTGTGATACTGTTGTAACTTCGCCGTTTGCTTCTCAATACCCTTCGTCTCCGCGATGGCTTCTTGCATATAGTAACCGATGGTGTCGGCGCGGGGAACGGATGTGTCACGTTGCAAAACCATGCGTTTATGCCTCGTAGGTCGCGTATATCAACTCTTCCTTGTGAAGACGACTATAAATATTTAATCCCTCAAGGTCTTTCGAGGGGATTCCTCGGCGGTAGAGCATTTGGAGGTGCGGATAACTTACCGGGTTTGCGCGTTCGCCCTTGAGTACGCCGATGTATGTGACTTTGTTTTCGCCTTTGGCGGTGAGACGCATGACCCATACGCGGCGTTTGTTTGTGAGGGGGACTGCTTTGAAGTCTTCGTCGCAGTTCGCCGCGTCGAGTACGGTGAGCCATTCCTCCCATGTGAGGAGGTCGAGGATAAGGACGTGAAATCCGCCCCCGGTCTTGAAGAGGAAGGCATCTCCGAGTCCGAACTCGTGTTGTAACGCGATTACGTCGGCGCGAACGATATGCTCATCCGCTATGTCATAATCTAATGTTACGACAAAATATCTCCCGGCTTTGTTGGTGACTCCGACGACCTTCTCGCCGACGCGCTTCTTGAAAGCGACCTTGACACGAATACCGAGATAATACCTCGGGATTTTGAAGACCTTCTCGAAGTCGATGGGCATAGGAAACCATTCGGGGGAGCGTGTGGGCAGTCGTTTTCCCCCGAAATGGTAGGAGGCGTCCGTAGAGGCCACTTTTTTTTTCTCACGATAATCACCCGCGCAAAGCGGATGATTGCGGGTTCGTGAACATTTATTTGCGAAGTTTCTTTTCTTCTTCGATGTAGGTGAGCATCGCTTCGAGGTCTTCTGTTTGTACGCCGCTTTTCTTGGCGACCATCCACAACCCGAATGATAACGCGATGAGTTGTTTCGGATGGAGTAGTGCGAGTCGTTTGGGAAGGAAGGTATTGTCGAGGATGTCGGCGGTTTTGCTCATGGTTTGATGGGAGGTTTCTGTGCTTTTTAAATGTAGTGGCTGCAACTCTGTTAATATAATTTTTTTTTACCGCAAAATATAAAAAGGGCTTATCAAATAAATGCGTCGGACAAATCACGGGGTCGTGGGAAACGCCGCGAACAATCCCTTGTTTGTCACAACCAACGAAAAAAACATGGAGGAATGAAAACTATGGCATCACCTTATATGGATTTGTTCATCGAGGCAGTCATCGCTATCGCGCTGTTCCCGGTGCTGACGACCTTCGTGGCGAACGCGAATGTTACGGGTGTCGGCGGGACTCTCCTGAGTCTCATCCCCATCCTCTACATCATCGTGCTCGTCGCCGCGTTCGCTTACGCGGTGAAGAACAGGTCGCAAAAGTAGGGGTGCGACCTTGTTAAAACAATTTTTTATTTTCCTTTTTCCTGTATGGAGGTCGCTGTCCCGATGAAAACCCTGTCCTTCTTTGTCATTCTCCTTCTCCTCTGCATCATCACCGTCACGTCCGTCACGGCTACTCAGTTCGTCGAACGACAAACAATCCCTTATCCTTCGAGCACGGATAATGGTGGGATTGATGGAATCGGCGTCGTCATCGCCGTCCACGCGGATGTGACGAGTGAATTGCTCATGAATGTCACGAAGGATGTGGCTTGTGATGGGACGACTGTTTACCTCCGCGACGCGGCGGGAACCATGCTCTCTATGGGGACGTTCGTAGGTGAGACGGCGGTCTTGAATGGGACGAATGGTGTGACGCTCCTCGGGGGGACGAATTACCGTGTGGAAGTGGCTGGCGGCTCGTATTTCGCGTATGAATCGACTGACCTCTCGAATGGGACGACACTTGATTGGGTCGGTGGGAGCGCGGCGGGAGCGGATGTTTCGTGGATGAAATTGGCGAACATCGCCTCGCTCGGAATGGATGATGGATTCGGTATCGCTCCGACCAATTATACCGTCTCGACGTGCCGCAACCTCAACGCACCCGGAAATTACACGCTCACAAACAACATCACGTCGGGTGGGAATTGCTTGAACATCGAAGCGAACAACGTGAACATCGATTGTGCTGGGAATAGTCTCACCGAGACGGGAAGTGGTTATCTCATCTGCGGCGCGGTTAATGGTCGAACGTGTAACTTGCATCTTCCTCCTTTCCAAAACGCATCCGTCCGAAACTGTATCATCAATTCCGGGGGGGATATTGGCGTTGCGTATGATACCGCAGGAAATATGGATTTGGGGACGGTCATCATCGCCAATAGCACGTTTACGAATTATGTGTACGGTGCTGATATTGACGGGCAGGTAAGTGCAATCATCGAGAACAACTCGTTTAACGATGGGTTGTACGCCGTCCTAATCTCGGGGAAGGGTCATCCTTTCGTCATCCGGCATAACCGTTTCACGAACAACACGAACGGCCTCCAGAACAACATCTTCACCTATGATAATAGCGTCCTCGTTGCGGATAACCTGTTCAACAATAGCCCGATGAATTACAATACCATAAATGTGATGATGGCTTGGAACGAATCGCTCGGCGTCGGGACGAACATCGTGGGCGGGAATCACACGGGCGGGAATTTCTACACGAACAGCACGGGCGGTTATAGTGATACCTGCGCGTTTGATAACGCGACGGGCATCTGCACCACCCCCCATTTTGATGGTGTGAACACGGATTACCTCCCCCTCGCCGCGTGGTGGAACACGCCCGGCGTTTGCACGCCCTCTTGGTCGTGCTCTGTTTACGGGGCGTGCGTGAACGGGACGGAGAACTGCACCGCCGTCGCGGACGCGAATAGTTGCGGCACGCCGTTCACCGGGAACCTCTCCGCGTATGATTCGGCGTGCTCCGGCTCCACCATCTCTACGGGGGTGAGTGGTATTCTTCAACTCTTTGCTGTCGAGATTGCGCTCCTCCTCCTCATCGGAGTCCTCGATTCCATGTGGAAATATAAGAGTCCTGAAGTGGAGAAGTATTTCCATTACATCTATATCGCCCTCATCATCGTCGCAGTCGCTTCCCTCCTCGGCATGGCGATTTTCGCCCATCCGTAGGGAGAATAAACTTTTTAAATCGGGTCATCCTCCCGTGGCGACGTGGCGGGGGAGTTATTCGAGACGGATGAAGAGCGCGGGGCGCGGAACAAGCGGAACGCTTTGTTCCTCGTTTCAACGCTCATCATCCTTATCGCGTTGAGTGGCTTGTTCACGTTGTACGAGGCGATGAAGCCGTTGCCGCAACTCGCCGCGTGCCACGCCCTCGGGTACGACGCCGGGATGAATGGGACGCGGGGCGAGACGGTGTGTTTTGCTAACTGCACGACGAAAAACGTGTTTGAGTGCAAGAACATGAAGGTCATCCATCCATGAAGACTCTCTTGTTAGCGGTCATCATCGGACTCGTCCTCATCGCCAGCGCGGGTGCAACCTCCTTAACGGGTTGTGGCACGTTGAATATGCCCGGAGGGTACTACACGCTCGTCAGTAACGTGGATGCGGCGGGGTCATCGTGTCTCGTCATTACGGGGAACAACGTCTCCTTGAATTGCGGCGGCAACACGGTCAGCAACGCCTCTGTCGGCGTGGATGCGGACGCGAATGGCGTCACCGTGGCGAATTGCGACTTCCAAAACGATGTGATAGGGATTAACGGCGAACCTGCGAAGGGCGGGTTCACGTTCGCCGGGAACACGTTCGAGGGCAATCCTTCGACAATCGACATCAATCTCGACACGACCGGGACGGCGAACATCACGCAGAACTCGTTCACGGGCGCGGGGGGTGGCGACGCGGGGACGGGCATCGTCTTGCCCTCCACGACTGACCCGGTTATCTATGTGACGGCGAACACGTTCACTAATAAGGTTACGACGGTCAGCGTGGATGAGCATACCTTCCCCGCCTTGACCCTGTATTTCCGCAACAACATCGTCACGGGCGGGAATTTCAGTTTCACCGGGACGGTCGGGGCGAACATCTTCTTGAGCGGCAACTTCATCAACTCCACGAACTATTTCTCCATGGCGGGTGGCCTTTTCCCCATCAACTTGAATGAGAGCGTCGGGAATTTTTGGGCTGACCCTTACGGTTATGGGTTCTCGCAACGATGCGTGGACGCGAACCTTGATGGCGTATGTGACGCCGCGTTTACCGCGTACACGGGCGCGACGGACTACTTGCCTCTCACGACCTATGCGGGCGGGACGCCGGGGCTTCCGCACACGCCCCCCGTGTATAAGGTGGCGTTCATGGGTGTCGATACTGCCGTCCAGAACTTCATTTTCCGCGCGTGGATGACGAGCACGAGCAACACGACCGGGTTTGAGGCGCAACTCGTTGATTATCAGGGTGGGTTCACAAATATGTCGAGCATCGTCTCTGAAGTGAATTTTAATCGGGTCGCTGACCTCGCGCTCGTGAGTAATAGTTATTGTCCGGGGAAATTGAACCTTACGCCGGGTACGCCGGGGTCGTGGTTCGGGAGTGATGGTAGTTTGTTCATCAACGAATCAACGGGGTGCTTGTGGGGGACGGACATCACCTTGCCGCCTATCGCTTTGTCGAGCGTGAACGGGAGCATCCATTTGACGAGCAACGTCCAATTCCTTCCGGCGAGTGGTTTTGAGCGGAGTTTCGGGCTATATTCTTCTGCGAACAATTTTATCGGAGAACTCATCTTTATATTCAACACGGGGAACACGGTGAACGTGACGACTGAGAACGGGACGTTGCTCGTCACGAACGGAACGCTGGGGAGCAATAATTGGTTCACGGTCAGCGCGGATATCAGCGCGTCGAGCGTGACGTGGAGCGTGCATAATGGGGCGGGTTCCTTGCTCGGAAGCGTCACCGAATCAGTCTCGGGGTTCTCGGATGTGAGTGTCGTCGCAATCGATGAAATTGCGACTGCTGACGGTTCGACGAGCGTGGATAATATTCGTTTCTCCGCGACGAAACAAGTGACGTACCCGCCTTATGTCTTCTTCGACACTCTCGCCGCGAACAATCCTGTCCCTGATTGGAAGGAATTGAAGGTTCCTATCGGGAACCGCACGTTTGGCTCGTATGAGACTTACTTATGGGGGACTGATAGCGTCCTCGGACTCGGCTACTATGCCATTCCTGACTATGAGACGTTCACTTACGACGCGAACACGCCCCAATTGACTGACGCGCAGGTGGCGGATGCGTTGAATCAGTTGAACGTCGCCACGGGTGCGGGGAGCGTCGTCTCCGGGGATTTGGCGACTGATTGGTTGCCGCGTCTCTGGAACCTCATCGGTTTGAAAACGGTCGGGTCGAAGATGATTGGCGGCCTCGCCCTCATGATACTCACAATTTTCTTCCTGTCAGGGTTCGGCGAGGCGGTCGTCATCTTCGTCGCCTCGGTCGAGGCGGTCGTTTTCGCTATTCCGCAGGTCGGCTTGTTCCCGGTGTGGTTCATCATCATCGAAGTCGTCATCGCTGCCGCGCTCATCGCGGTGGCAATCAGGAAGCAAACGACGGGGTAGAAGAGTGTGGCCTCTACTGATAACATCCTCGGATTCATCATCGTTTATGTCGCCTTCTTCGGAGCGATAGCGTTTTTCTGCGGACAAATCGCGGCGGCGGGGGTGGCGTCCGGGTTCGGCTTGTCGGCTAATCTCGGTGCTGTTCCGAGTATGACGGCTGCGGCGGCGAGTGTTGGGGGAGTAAACCTTATCACATACATCCTATTTATCGTGCAAATGCTCATCTATTTTTTCGGCTTGCAGGGTTTGACCGTGCTCGGCGTTCCTTCTGCGTGGGCTGCCCTCGTTGCCGTCCCGTTGGATGCGGGGTTGGTGTATTGTGTCGTTCGTTTGTTGAGGGGATGAGGGGGGGATGAATGGCGTTCGTCGCTACGGATGTGGTCGCTTATTTGTTGTTTGCCGGGGCTTTGACGGCGTTCTTGTTCGTTCGTAAGAGTGCCGGGGTGACGTTCGCGTTGGGAATGGTCGCCGTCTTGATGGCGATGATGGCGGGGTTCGGGTGGTTCTTCATCCTCATACTCATTTTCTTCGTTCTTTTAGTAACATATAAATATTCAAAGGTGCGTCAGAGGAATGTCGCATGAAGGTCGTCCTCTTGTTCGTCGCGTTTCTCGTCGTCTCCGTCTTGGTGAGCGCATCGACCATCTATTATGATTTGCCGTCGGCGAGTTTTAACGCCTCGAATTTTACGAGTGGGACGGGCATCATCGTGTTCGAGGTGAATGGGTCGGCGGTTATCAGTTTTGACACGGTGTTCGGTGATAATCGTTATTATCCGCGCTTTGCGAACCCGGCGGGTTACTTGGTCGCGGAGTCCGACCCGATATTCATGGCGGAGAACGCTTCGATATGGGCGGCGATAACGAATATGTCAGGGTTCTGGACGAATGATTCCTCTAACGACATCCTCCCCGTGAACTCGACAGAGGCGGTCATCATCCCTTACACGAGTGATGGTGGCCTCGGCGTCTTGTTGATGGATTCTCCCCGTGATGACGTTCCGGGGCAGAGTGGAGTCATCGTTTTCAACGAGAGCGATGCTGTCGGGTTCTGCACGGGGCATTTCGGTTTCCCCCCTCATCCTTGTGGATATCCTGATAAGGCGACTTGTTTGGCGAATGGTTGTCGGTGGTTTAGTGGCGTGAACAATAATCCGACGCAACTCTACAAGGACGCGGTTGGGTTCCACATCAACATGACAGGGGCGGATAATTGGTTCACGGATGACGGTCACCTCAATATTTATAATGGTGTTCTCGGGGAGAGTGGGCGGTGGGCGTTGAGCGACGACCAACTCATGTGGGACGACGGGGCGGGGTCGTCACTCTACGTCTCCACGTCAGGGTTCAGTATCGGCACGACCTCTCCCATCGTGATAAACGGCGTCCCAACGTGGTCGGGAACGGAGTCGTACATCGATTCTTCGACGGGGTTGAACTGTACGCGCATAACTGATAACGGTCTTGTAACGAGCGTGACGTGCACATGAACCGCCTCGTCTTCTTCTTGCTCCTCTCCTTTGCCGTTCTGATAACATTATCATCCCCCGGATTTGCAGCGACGTATAACGTGGGGAGAGGAGATTCTGTCTTGCTCACAACAACGTGCGTGTATAATGGCGTCTTGTATGCTGATAATGCGACGACGCAGATTTACGGGGTGGGGAACGTCTCGGTTCTTAATGCGACGTTCATGAATAAGATTAGTCCGGGCGTGTTCGCGTTAAATTACACTTTTAACGTGAGCGGCGATTATTTGACCGTGGAGAGTTGCGTCTTCCCCGGTGGCGTCGTGCATGAGGGGAGTGATGAGTACCGGGTGGGGGAATCGTGGTACGCGCTCTTGTTGTTGGCGGTCGGCGTCGCGTTGCTCTTGGCGAGTGTGATTACTCGTGGCGGCGCGTTTGTACGTCCGATGCGTTTCTTCAGCGCGGTCATGTTCGTCTTGTTCGTCGTGGCTGCGGGGGCAAACTTTTATATATCCGTGACTGTTTTGTTGCTTGCGCTCGTTATCATGATGTCCGCGTTCAAGATGCGTGCGTAAGGTGGGGTGGTTGGCGTTGGAGATACGGTTCTTTGGTAAGAAGCCCAAGAAGATTAACGCGCTTTTTATCCATCCGAACAAGGACGTGGAGATTGTTCGCGTCGGGATTGAGAATAAGAAGTTCGTGAAGGATAAGTTGCAGTATATCATCGATGAGAAGGCGATTTATTTCTGGAAAGAGAAGCCGCTCTTGTTTTACCGGGTCGGGTATGTGGCTCCGCTTATTTTCGGCGAGGAGGATGATGTGGTGAGTTTTTCCTTGTCGGCGGCGGAGATTCGGAGCGTCATCGAGTCGAAGGCCGTGAACGACTTGCTGACGGCGGGGACGGAGGATTTTAATTGGACTTTGTGGGCGGCGATTGCTGCTGCCGTCCTCTCCGCGATTAATTTGGGGATAAGTTTCGGCCTTATAAAGGTGCATTAGTGATTGAGTTGAAACGGACGAGTGTGCGTGCGGAGCCGCCGCCCCTCGAAACCCCTCCGTCGCCGCCTCCCTTGCCTCCCCCGCCTCCAGCGTACCCTCCCGTGTACCCGGCGCGTACCTACGTTGAACGCCCATTACCCCCTCCAGAACCGCGTAGGATGCCCCCAGCCGAACCCTCTGCCGCCCCGGACGTGCAGAGCATTTTGGAGGAGGCGATGCGCCAACGAGCCATGAAAGAGGCCGCAGCCCCCCCGGAACCCACCCTTGCGGAGGAGGACGCGGAAACCGACCGTTTCTTGGATGAAACCGACCCGGAAAGGGAAGAACTCGCTGACTACCCGGCAGCAGGGCATTTAAAAGGCGAAACTCTCATCGAAGAGCAGTTCACGAAGAAACGGACGGCGGAGAGCGTCGAACAAGAGTTCGCCGCTCAACAAGAACAAAGCGGCGTTAAGGAACTGTTCAACGCCAAGAACATCGAGATGAAGAGCGAGTTGAACAACAAGGAGGTCGTCGCCGCGACGCGCCTCCTCTTCATGGGGGAACGATATGACATCCCCGCTTACGGTCATTTCGTTGATAACTTCCTCCGCCTCAAGGTCAGCACGCTCCGTAAAGGGCGGCGCGAGTACATCGAAGGGTTGCACGCGGAGGAGAAGAAAGAAGCGGGGAAGGACTTGTCCCCGATGATGGCGTTGATGCAGAGTCTCGGAGGACAACAATAAGATGAGCGTCGCCAGCCGCCTCCTCAAATTCTATGAACAACCTCGGGGGAAGGTTTTGAAAACGCTCGGATTGTTCATCGCCGCGCCACTTCGCGAACTCTATCTACAAGACACGGAACGATTCACCAAACGAGCCGGGGACGCGGATATCATGCGCGGACGACTCGAACTACTCCTTAACGTGCTGCGGCGGGACAAATGACCATCATCGGGTATATTGGGCGTATGGGTAAAGGGAAAACTTTGAGTATGACGCGGGAGTTATATAAGCATTATCTTCAGGGGTATAAGATTATTAGTAATTATCATCTGAATTTTCCTCATCGGCTCGTCGATTTTGAGACGTTGTTTGGCATGGCGGAGCGTCAGGAGACGCTTGATAAGTGCGTCATCGCCCTCGACGAGGTTCACATCCTCCTCGATTCGCGTTCTTCCTCGTCGAAGGCGTCGAAGGTCATGACTTTTTGGCTTAATCAAACTCGTAAGATGGGTGTGAAGTTGTTCTTTACGACGCAGTATCTTCATCAAGTTGATAGGCGGCTCCGTTCGGGTACTGACATCCTCATTCTTTGTGACGGGCAGCACATCATCAAGGATGGTACGGAGTGGTTCGTTTGCAATAACATCATCAGTTTCGGTGATGAGACGCGGGAGGAGATGTTCGTCGGGAATGAGGTCTTTCCTTTGTTCGACACGAATCAAGTTATTAAGTTCATCGACCGTGACAAGATAGGGAAGAAGGATGGGGGGGTGTTGCTTGGTTAAGCGCGAGATTAGTTATCTCGGAGTTCCCGTCGTCTTTGGGAATGAGCGGATGGTCTTTGACGAACGGCGCGAGTTCTTGGTGGATTGTTTGTTCTTGTACGCTCATAAGCGTGGGCGGGACGTGAAGATTATCTTCTTTAATGGTGATGAGGGGGAAACGGGTGTCGCCGCAATTTTCAAGGATGAGGATGATTCGTGAACTTCTCACTCGCTAACTTGTCGTTTAACGCCACGAACCCGACGGTGGTGAACTCGGTGACGATGAGGGAGGACGAGTTCATACGGCAATATTGTGGTCATCTCCCCGTCAGCATCTTTATCGTCTTCGCCCTTGCGTGGGCTTGTTTCTTCGCGTTGCAGGTGGCGGGTAATCGGCGATGGGTAACGGGTGAGCAGTACGCGGAGTATTCTGAACGGCTCATCCGGGGGTACATCTTCCTCGGCTGTATCGCACTCGTTTATCTCGGTATCATGACGTTCGGTGGAAGATAAGTGAGGATTGTGAAGAATTGAGCAACAAATCTTTTCATGATGAACAACTCCATGTCACGTCATCGTTATATCCTCAGTATTTTCTCGAACACGGCTTTCTTTGCGGGGCGGTGCTTCGCGCAGAAGAGGTTAGACCCTTTCATGCGTGCTTTGCCGCAGCGCACGCACACGCCGCTTGTGAGTCGTGCGTGGTAGCGTTGTCTTCTCTCTTCTGCGAGTCGTTCACGATGAGCATAAAAGAACTTCTGAAATCTATTCTTGTAGATGGCCGGGTCGGTTTTGACTTGTCCTTTTGGTCGTCCTTTGATTGTGGTATTCGTTTTCTTCTCCATGAATTATCACCTTTTGATTATTCCCCCCGCCACCCGCAGAGTGTATACCGCGTCTACGGCTTCTCACGTTAATGAGGGAAATCCTCTGCGGGTTTGGAACGAGCGGACTGTACGGTTCATGTGGTTCGGGTTCGTTCGTGGCGTTTGGGGTGGATGGGTGGATGGTCGGCACGTTTATAAATGTAGTGGTAATTCGTGCAGCGTTATGTTCATCGTAGAGGTAATTGTAGAATGGGAGTAACTTTAAAAATCGTCTTCATCCAAAGAACACGAATAGGAGGCGATTAACCCATGCAAACTCATGTTCGGCGGCACTTGCGGCGGAAGAAACACGGCGGTTATGGTACTGTCGTTCATCACACGAGAAACACGCATGAGCGTTCTCTTCATCCGAGCCGAGTCACGGTACACGCTCCTCGTAAACAGTTCGTCGTCTATTACCCGGTAGGTGATGGTCAGCGTGCCGCCCACTTCTCCACGCAGGAAGAAGCGGAGGATTTCTCTCGTCACATGAACGGGGAAGTCCGCTATGCGAAGGGTGTAGAAGCCCTCCCCTCTCAGTCGCGGAGCGAACGTCTCTCGGAGGAGTCGGAGTATCATACTATCGGTCACGAGACTCCGGCGAAGAAGAAGTGGTACAAGTTTTGGTAAGGTGATGCTGCATGACTTACGAGGAGATGTAAATGAATACCTCGGTTCGTCGGCATCTTCGTCGTAAGAAGTATGGCGGATACGGCGTTGTGACGAAGCATAAGCGGTATTATTTGCAGTCGCTTCCCGGTAAGACCATCGTGCGCTCCTCGGACGCGCTGAGTTATGCAGAGCGACATCGACTCCCGACGAGGGAGTTCGCGGAGCCGGAGAACAGGAAGTACCCCATCGAGGATGAAATTCACGCTCGGAACGCGCTGGCGCGTGTCTCGCAGTTCGGCACGGAAGCGGAGAAACGCGAGGTACGAGCCGCCGTTCATAAGAAATACCCGAACATAGGACGGGGGGTGCGAAAATGAGCATCGTCGAGAATAGTCTTTATCCCTCTAATAATTGGCGCACGCACGTTCGCCAACATCAACGACGAACAAAGAGTGGACGGTACACGACTGTTACGCAGCATGACCGCCGACTACTCACCACTCGTCGTTCTCCCTCGAAGGTGACGGTCAGAAATATCGGTAAGCCGCTTCGTTGTGAACTCTGCGGAAAATACTTTGACGGCGTAGACGCCCATCCACGCGGCACAAACATCTGTCATGAGTGCCTATTGAAAGAAACAGGTCGTAGATATGACGGGAATCGTGAGTCGGATGCTGATAAGTCGCTCTTTTGGCTCACAGGGTTTGACAAAGGCGCACTTCCGAGGACGCACGTGCTCTTTCACGAAAAGATGGGACCAGTCCCCGTGAACGGTTTCTCTGACCCCGTTCGTGGCCGAAGAGAATACATCGCCGGGTGGAAGGCGGGAAAAACAGCTTTGAGAAGAAAAGAAGGAGGGTGATGTGCTGATGGATGTTGCTCGGGTTGAGCGTAAGGCTCGTGCGTTGATGAACGGCAAGTATCGGAAAGGTGAGAAGCTTCCTCTGATGTACTATGACATCTTGGAGGACGCGAATTTTCACACGCTAAACAACAAGTTGACGAAGGCGGGGGCGTTCGGACCCTTCGAAACGCACCACTACGATAGCGGGGACATT
>Ga0182011_10002742_pt1 | contig 14741 bp, 13 predicted proteins | sample 711E1DmetaG_FD_120481 | JGI IMG/M metagenome (GOLD analysis project Ga0182011, IMG submission 120481) | Permafrost microbial communities from Stordalen Mire, Sweden - 711E1D metaG | ecosystem: Environmental > Terrestrial > Soil > Wetlands > Permafrost | place: Sweden: Stordalen | collected... | reverse complement strand
TCCCTCCGCGTGCGCGACGCTGACGAAGTCCTTGTGGCTGTCCAGACCGACGAAAAGAGTAGTAGGCTTTGACATGGCTGACCTCCGGGACCAAGTATTCGCTGCTACGCAGCGTGCGGCTCTCGCCCCCACCCGGCTAACCCGCAAAACCGCCAGCGGTCAGCCTCTCCTCTCACCAGAAGTCATGATGTCTAGGCGCAGCTAGGCATGGGGCTTTTGTGACCACCGTTCGAATCGAGCGAGCCTCTGACGTTCAACGCATCAGAGAAGTCAATCGGGCCGCTTTTGAAACGTCGGCTGAAGCCTCCCTCGTTGATCTCTTGAGAGAACGTGGAAAGCTCGTCGTGTCTCTGGTCGCCGAGAGAGAAGGCCAAATCATCGGTCATATTGCGTTCTCGCGCGTTTACCTTGCTTCGAACGCTGAACTACATGGGCTTGGGCTTGGGCCGATGGCCGTCATTCCATCCCATCAGAGGCAAGGCATCGGTTCTCAGCTCGTTCGGGCTGGCCTTGACCGGTGCGCGGCACTCGGCACTCGGTTCGTCGTCGTCCTCGGCCATCGGGACTACTACCCACGTTTCGGCTTTCTCCCAGCCTCGCACTTTCGGCTCTGGTGTTCGTGGCCAGTGCCGGAAGGTGTCTTCATGGCCACCGAACTCGTCTTAGGCGTCCTCGCGAGCGCCGAAGGCCTGGTCTCGTACGAGATCGAGTTCAACGATGTCTGACGACTCAATCTGCGCTGCGGCTAAGCGCTTGCAGGTGGGTCTGTGACCAAGAGGTTTCTCCGCTGGTTTCGGGAGGCACGAGAGTGGCATTGGCGGCATATTGAGGAGTGGCGAGTGTTCCTTGTGCGGGACGCAGAGGGCTTCACCGCGTTCCAACGTAAGTGCGAAGCCGCCGTAGACAATGCCATGCTCGCGCGTGGGAGGTCGCTGCTCTGGGAAACGCGACGAATGTCAGACCGCGAACGCTTCCGCAATGCGAGGTGCCGGATTCTGGGGTCGAGCTGTGGATCTACACCAACACCGCCGAGGTGAAGGGCCGAAACGACGACACGGTGCTTGAGGACTGGGACTTTCTTACACCGGATCAGCTCGTGACGGAGTTCGTCCAGAAGGTCGAGGGCGTCATCTTGTGACCACAAGAGTCCAGGGACATAGGTAACACTTTTCGCAGTGGGCGTCGCGACCGTCGAAGGGTGAGTGCGCGGTGGAGGGGGCCAAAGCATCCGCCATATCTTTCGGTTCTTGATTCTGGACCAGTTCCGGGACCCCGGACGCCGGTCCCTATCCGTTCGCGAGGATGACGCCACGCTCGCTGGCCTTGATGAACTCGAGGAGGCGCATCGCGTCGGGCGCGTCGGAGAGGTCGGCGCTGATGCGCGACAGGGCTTCGCTCGTGGTCAGCTTGGAGCTGTGAAGGAAGCGCCACGCCGTCTTCAGGGCCCTGAGCCGCTCTTCCGAGAAACCGCGCCGCTCGAGCCCGACCGAGTTCGGCCCGAAGCAGCGGGCCGGGCGGCTGCCGACGGTCTTCATGAACGGCAGCACGTCCTTGGTGGCGATGGTGCCGCCACCGATGAAGGCGTACTCGCCCACACTGCAGAACTGGTGGATCGCGGTCAAGGCGCCGACGGTCGCGTAGCTCCCGACGTGCACATGTCCGGCCAGGGTGCCGTTGTTGGCGAAGATGACCCAGTCGCCGACCTGGCAGTCGTGGGCGATGTGAGCGCCGATCATGTAGAGCCCGTGGGCGCCGAGCCTTGTCACTCCCCCACCGCCCGGGGTTCCCCGGTGGATATTGACGAACTCCCGAAAGACGTTGCCCGGCCCGATCTCCAGACGCGTCGGGGCGCCCTTGAACTTGAGATCCTGCGGCGGCGCGCCGATCGAGGCGTGCGAAATGAACCGGTTCCCCCCGGCGATCGTCGTCGGTCCCTCGAACCGGCAGAACGGGCCGACCACGCACCCGGCCCCGAACTCGACCTCGCCTTCAATCACGACGTACGGGCCGATCTCGACGTCGTCCAAAAGCCGGGCTCGCGGATCGATCACGGCGGTCGCGTGGATCTTCGCCATCAACCCTCGCCTTTCGGGCGGTCCACCATCGCCGAGGAGAGGTCGGCCTCCGCGATGACCCTGTCGCCGACGCGCGCCACGCCGTGCAGCACCGCGTAGCGCTGGCGGCGCTTGGACACCGTCACCTCGAACACAATCTGGTCGCCGGGCACGACGGGGTGGCGGAATCGGCAGTTGTCGATGCCCGTGAACATGATGAGCTTCTCGTGCCGGTCCGGAACGTCGCGCAGCATCATCACCCCGCCGGCCTGCGCCATCGCCTCGACGATCAGGACGCCCGGCATCACCGGGACGCCCGGAAAGTGGCCCATGAACTGGGGCTCGTTGAAGGTGACGTTCTTGAGCGCAACGATGCGGTCGGGCCCGATCTCGAGAACCCGGTCGACGAGCAGGAACGGGTAGCGGTGCGGAAGGATGTCGAGGATCCCCTGAATGTCCATCATGCCTTTTCCCCCAGCTGCCGGATCGCCTCCTCCAGAGCCTTGACGCGTCGCCGAAGCTCTTCGAGCGTGAATAGGTTGGCCATCGCGCGCAACCAGTCCTTGTGCGGCCGCGAGGGGAAACCGGAGACCATCGCCCCCGCCGGGACGTCTTCGGTGACCCCAGTCTTCGCCGTCACAACCGCCCCGTCGCCGATCGTGATGTGACCGACGGCGCCGCTCTGCCCCGCCATGACAACGTGATGCCCCAGACGAGTCGAGCCCGAGATGCCGGCCTGTGAGACCAGCAGCGAATGCTCGCCCACCTTCACGTTGTGGGCGATCTGTACCAGGTTGTCCACCTTAGTGCCACGGCCGACGCGCGTCTCGCCGAGCGCCGCCCGGTCGATGCAGACGTTGGCCCCGAGCTCCACGTCGTCCTCGACTACCACGACCCCGACCTGCGGCACCTTGTGGTGAACGCCATCCACGGTCGCGAACCCGAAGCCGTCGGCTCCGAGCACGACCCCCGCATGAAGGATGCACCGCGCCCCCACTCGGCAGCGCGGCTCGATGGTGACCTGCGGGCGGAGCACGGTGTCCTCGCCCACCTCGACGTCGTCTCCCAGGACACACCCCGGTCCGATCACCGCGCGGGCGCCAACAACGGCCCGCTCGCCCACAACGGCGTGCGGCCCGATCGAGGCCGAGCCTGCGATGCGGGCCGAGGCGGACACCACTGCGCTCGGATGGATGCCTGCCTGAGAGGGTTCACCCGGATAGAAGAGCTCCAGGAGCTTGCCAAGCGCGGCGTAGGGGTCCCTGCACACCAGCAGGTTGCGGCCCGGGAAGGTGCTCGCGTCCGCGACGAGCAACGCGCCGGCGCGCGACACCCTCGCCGCCTGGAGGTAGCGCCGGTTGTGGTAGAAGGAGAGGTGCCCCGCTTCTGCGTCCTCGAGCGTGCGGACCCCCTCGATGCGCCGGCTCCCGTCCCCTACGACCTCGGCACCGACGTGCGCCGCCAGCTCGTCGAGGGTCAAGGTGGGCATGAGATCAACGCCTCATGGCCTCGACGGGGACCGTCGCGACTCCAATGCGGGGCGAACTCGCCTCACTTGGTCACCTTGGTGTTGAAGCGCCTGAGCACCTGGTCGGTGATGTCGAGCGATTCGTCGGCAAACACGAGGCCTGACTGGAACTTGTTGAAGATGAGTTGGAGCTTCATCTCGCGGCCGAGTTCCTGGATGATCGGCATGAGCTGCTTTTCCAGGGCGCCCAGCTCCTTGCGCTTTGCCTCCTCGAGCTGTTGCTGAGCGTCGTCGTCGAAGCGGCGGAGCGCGATCCCCCGATCCTCGATCTGCTTCTGGAGGTCGGCGACCTTCGCCTCCGAGAGCGTGGCGCGCTGCGCCTCAAGCTGCTTCTGGAGCGCCTGGAGATCTTCCGTCATCTTCTTGCGCTCGGCGACCTTCTCGTCCTGAACCTTCTTGAGGCGGGTCATTGACTCCTTCCCAGCCGCTGAGTTCTGCACGAGCTGGTCGACATCGATCACCGCCACCGCCAGCTTGGGGGCTTCCTGCGCCATTGCGCGGCCCGCCGCAATCGCAGCGACGGCCACCATCACAACCGCCAGATTCGCTTTCATGCTCGGCTCCTTTTCGTCGTCTTTTCGACCCCCCGTCCCGGGGGCTCGCATTCTACCATCCGGGAACAGTTGCCCACGAAGCAAGGGTGCGCAACAATCCTGGCCTCGCAAGGAGGACCCATGCGGCCGTTCGAGAAGCTGGACCAGCAGGTGGTAGCTGCGCTGCGGTTGCTGGCGGTGGACCAAGTGGAGAAAGCCAGGTCCGGGCACCCCGGGCTTCCGCTCGGTGCGGCGCCCATGGCGTATGTACTGTGGAGCAGGTTTCTGCGCCACAACCCTGCGAACCCGCGCTGGCCGGACCGCGACCGATTCGTTCTCTCGGCGGGCCACGGCTCGGCGCTGCTCTACGCCCTCCTGCACCTGTTCGGGTACGACCTCCCGCTCGCAGATCTCGAACGCTTCCGGCAGTGGGGCTCCCTGACGCCGGGCCACCCCGAGGCGGGGCTCACGCCCGGCGTCGAGACGACGAGCGGTCCGCTGGGCCAGGGGTTCGCCGTGGCCGTCGGGATGGCGCTCGCGGAGCGCCACCTTGCTGCTCGCTTCAACCGTGACGGACTGCCGGTCATCGACCACCGTACGTGGGTGATCGCGAGCGACGGCGACCTCATGGAGGGAATCTCGCACGAGGCGGCCTCGTTCGCCGGGCATCTCCGGCTTGGACGCCTGGTGGTTCTCTACGACGATAATCACATCACCATCGAGGGTCCGACCGATCTCGCGTTCTCCGAGGATGTGGATGCCCGCTTCGCCGCGTACGGCTGGCGCGTCCTCCACGTCGAGGACGGCAACGACCTCGACGCGATCGCCACGGCGCTCGCCCAGGCAGCTTCCAGCGAGGACGCTCCGGTCATGGTCCGCGTCCGGACGCACATCGGCTGGGGCAGCCCACGGCAAGACACCGCCAAGGCCCACGGCGAGCCGCTCGGTCCGGAAGGCGTGGCGGCCACGCGGTCGAAGCTCGGCTGGACGATCGGCGAGGCGTTCGCGATCCCTGAGGAGATCCGAAGGTATGCCCTCGCCCGGACCGAACCGGGCCGCAAGGCCCATAGGGCCTGGAACGCTCTGGTCGACACGTACAGGAACGCGCACCCCCAGGATGCGCAGGAGCTCGGTCGCCGCCTCTCCGGAGAGCTGCCCTCCGGTTGGGACGACTCTCTGCCGTCCTTTCCGGAGGGCTCGTCGCAAGCGACCCGCCAGGCATCCGGGTCGACGCTCAACGCCCTCGCACCCGTCGTACCCGAGCTGCTCGGCGGGTCGGCCGACTTGGCGCCCTCCAACGACACCCTGCTGGCGGGCGAGGCGTCCGCGGCGCGCGGCTCGTACGGAGGACGGAACCTGCACTTCGGGATCCGCGAGCACGCGATGGCCGCCATCGCCAACGGGCTCGCGCTCCATGGGGGGCTGCGGCCCTACGTGGCGACGTTCCTCGTGTTCTCGGATTACCTCCGCCCCGCGCTCCGCCTCGCGGCGTTGATGAAGCTGCCTGTCACGTACGTTTTCACTCACGACTCGATAGCGGTAGGCGAGGACGGCCCCACGCATCAGCCGATCGAGCACATCGTGGGGTTGAGGATCATCCCGAACGTGATCGTGCTGCGCCCCGCCGACGCCAACGAGACCAGCGAGGCGTGGCGCGTCGCTCTCGAGCGCCGCGACGGTCCCACCGCGCTCATCCTCACGAGGCAGAAGCTGCCGGTCCTGCCGCCGCCCGAGCCCGGCTCGGTCGGGCGCGGCGCATTCGTCCGTGTAGAGGCCGGCACCGGGGCCCCCGAGGTTGTGCTCGTCGCCACGGGCTCGGAAGTTAGCCTCGCGTTGACCGTGCGCGACTCCCTGGAGAAGGGGGGCACCCCGACCCGCGTGGTGTCCGCACCCTCGCTCGAGCTGTTGGGACGCCAGCCTGCCGACTACCGGCGCGCGGTGCTCGGCCCCAGGCATGCGCTCAAGGTGGCGATCGAGATGGGCCGTGGCCAGGGGTGGCACAGGTGGGTCGGCGACGGCGAGATCGTGAGCCTCAACCGGTTCGGAGCCTCGGCGCCCGGTCCCGAGGTGACTGCCAGGCTCGGCTACTCCACGGAAGGCATCGCCGCGCGGGTCAGAGAGGTCCTCGCGTCCCGAGGGTGCTCGCCGATCGACTTCGTCGTTCCCACCCTCCTCGAGCCTGCGATCGAGTCCGCCCGCAAACGCCTGCAGAGCGCCTCGGCGATCCAGCGCCTCGCGGCGCGTGACGGAACGCTCTGGGGTGACGGCGCGGCCGCCAATGCGGCCCGGCGCCTCGGCTGGCTCGACCTGCCCTCGCGCACCCGCCAGGAGCTGCCGGCGCTGGAGGCACTCGCCGCAGCGCTCGCAACCGACGGCGCGCACACGCTGGTCCTGCTCGGGATGGGCGGATCGAGCCTCGCCCCCGAAGTGCTGAGGTCCGTCGGCGGGACCCCGGCCGGGCGCGAACTTGTCGTGCTCGATACCACCGATCCCGACCGTGTCGGCAACACGCTGGGTGCGCTCGACCCGGCGTCGATCGCGGTGGTGGCGATCAGCAAATCTGGCACGACGGCGGAGACCTCCGCCTTGCTCGAAATCTCCTGGCAGACCGTCAGGACGGCTCTCGGCGACCGCGCGGGCGACCGCTTCGTGGCGGTCACGGAGCCCGGCACGCCCCTCGCCCGTCTCGCCGTCGCTCGCGGCTTCCGCGCCGTGCTCGACCACCCCGTCGATGTCGGCGGGCGGTACTCGGCACTCTCGCTCGTGGGGATCTTCCCGGCGGTGTGGATGGGGCTCGACGCCGAGCAGTTGCTGGCCAGCGCCGAACGGGGCCTCGCCGAACCGGCGATCCGCCATCCGGCGGCCGATCTCGCGCTCCTGGTGGCGGGCGCTGCCGTCCACGGTTGGGGTAAGCTTGCGATTGTCGCCTCGCCCAGCCTCGCACTGCTCGGCGCATGGGCCGAACAGCTCGTCGCCGAGAGCACCGGCAAAGAAGGCCGGGGAATCCTTCCGGTGGTCCTGGCCCAGCCGCCGGCGGCGGACCAAGGCTGGCCGGACACGGTCTACCTGTCGCCACGGTTTGCGGACGAGGACACGACCGCTCTCGATCTCGCCCTCGACGGACTGGCGCAATCCGGACACCCTGTGGCGCGCTGGCGTTTGCGCCGGGACGGACTCGGTGAAGCGTTTGCCGTTTTCGAGATCGCGACCGCACTCGCCGGTTTTCTCCTCGGCATGAACCCGTTCGACGAGCCCGATGTGGTGCGAGCCAAGGACTGCGCCCGCGCGGCGCTCGCCGCCGGAGGATTCGCTGCGCCGGCACCGAGCGGCAAGCCGGGCCAGACCCTGCGGACCCACCTGCAAGACGTCGGGCCCGCTGTTGCGATCGCGTTGCTGGCGTACCTGCCGGAGGGACCTCCTGTTGCCAGCGCGCTCGCGAGCTTGGCGCGTGCCATCTCGCGCGCGGTACACGTGCCGGTCACCGCAGCATTCGGGCCTCGCTACCTGCACTCCACAGGGCAGCTCCACAAGGGTGGCCCTGCCCACATCGTCCCGGTCGTCTTGACCGGTGAGCCGTTGCACGACTTGGCAATCCCCGGCCAGACGCACACGCTTGGGCAGCTCCGCCTCGCGCAAGCGCTTGGCGACGCCGCGGCACTGAAGGAGGTGGGTAAGAAGGTGCTGCACCTCCACCTCGGTGCAGACGCGCTCGGCGGGATCGAGGAACTCGCGCGGGGCTGGTAGCCCGGACGGGGCCAAGGGAAGAGGGTAGAAGGCAGAAGTAAGAAGACAAGCGAACGCTCGGCCGCCTGCAATCCGTCGTCTTCCGTCTTCCCTCTTCCCTCTTCCCTCTTACCTCTTCCGTCTGTCCGGGTTCTATTGGTCTAGTCGGGACCGAGCGCCACGGCGGCGAGCCTCTCGCATGCCCGTTCCCGCGAGTACTCGCGCTCCACCACGGCTCGCAGGCGCCGGCCCTGCGCAGCTGCGGCAGCCGGATCGGACAGCAGGCCGAGGACGCGCTCCGCCAGCGCCGACGGATCGCTCGCCACTACCGCCTCGGCCGCGATCGCGTCGAGCCCTCGCACCGCTTCGGGGGAAGCGACCAGGGCGCACGATGCCTCCGCAGCCTCGAGGACCTTGTTCGACTGACCCGTGCCGAAGCGCAGTGGGAAGAGAGCGACCCTGACGCGGCGGAGGAGGCGGCCTCGATCCTCCATCGGCGAGATCACGGTGACCCCGTCGCGACCGTGCGCACGGCGCATGAAGGAAGGCGCGTCGGCCCCGGCCAGCAGGAGCGTGGCACCCGGACGGGCCGCGCGAATGCGGGGCCAGATTTCGCCGAGGACCAGCGCCGCCGCATCCCGATTTGCAAAGTACGCGAGCCGGCCCCAGAACCCGACGTCGAAATCCCGCTCACCCTCCGTCGCCGGCTGCAGGGTGACCCCGTGGAACACCGCCTCGGTTCGCTCCCCGAACGCCTCCTTCTCTGCGTCCGCGACGACGAGCACGCGATCGTAACGCCGGGCGACATCTCGCTCAAGACGAGCGGTCCGGTCCGCTTCAAGGCGCCAGAGGAACCGCGCCGGGCCGCGCGCCGCTTCCGCCCGGGCGTCCAGGTTCGCGGCGAGCGAGTCGATGGCGTCGAAGACGAGCCGACCAGCACGGAGACGGCCGAACGCCCAGGGGTCGAGACGCGCGAGCAGGAGCACGGCGGCGTCGAATGGACCCGAATCACGCTCCGCTTCGTCGAGAGCGCTCTCCCATGCATGCCCGGCCGCGAGGAGGGCTGTAGCCGGCAACCCCTCTGAGACCGTCCGCCAAGAGGCCGACATGACGGCCGCAAGAGACCGCGGCGCCGGCACGTGCCGGAACGCCGGGGCATCGGGTGGGGTCCGCCCCTCGGGCGCCACCAACGTCACGTTCGCGCGGGGCGCGAGGGCCTCCAGCCAGGCGAGCGCCCTGATCCTGTCGCCGGTGACGACGGGCCATGGGAACCGCGAGGAGACCACAAGGACGTTCCTATCCATGGCTTTCCCCGGCGATTCCCGCTCCTGGTTCTGACACGCGACCGACGAGAGCCTCGAGCTCGGCCGAGTACCCGTCCCAGCTCCAGCGAGCGGCTCTCACCCGCGCTCCTCCCGCCAGACGTGAGCGAAGCGCCTCGTCGGCGAGCCTTGCCAGGGCCGATGCAAGCGCCTCAGGCTCTCCCGGCGGGACGAGCGTCCCGTTCACGCCGTCGTGCACGACGTCCGTGATCCCGCCCACAGCGCTCGCGACGATCGGCAGCCCCCAACCCAGGGCCTGAGCCGCCACGGCCGACCCGGTGGCGCTAAGGTACGGCAGCACCGCCACGTCGGCCGCCGCGAACCAGTCTGCGACCTCCGGCTCCGGCACCCACCCGAGGCGGGCCACTACGCGCCCTTCGAGATCGGACCTACGAAGCCGCTGCCTGAGGGTACCTGCGATTCCGCCCCACGGTTCGCCCGCAAGCAGCAGCACGATCCGCGGTTCGCGCGGGAGACGCGCAACTGCCTCGAGCAGGACCTCAACGCCCTTGTAGGGTCGGATGAGGCCGAAGCAGAGCACTGCCAAGGCGTTGCTCTCTAGGCCCAGGCGTGTCCGCGCGCCTTCCCGGTCGACGGCCCCGGGCGACTCCGGAGGCAGCGGGTGAACCGTCAGCGGTGTGCCGGGAAAACGTTCCTGCAGCACCTGTGCGACCGAACGGCTGTGGCATAGGAACGCGCTGCAGCGGCCGAGCACTGCCCCGGCGGCCTTTCGCGCCGGAAGCCCGGCGCCGTGATCCGCGGGGTTGTGGACGACCGCCACCACCGGAGCGTACCTGCGGCCGGTTAGGAACAACTCCACCGGCGCCCATGCCGCGGTCCAGAAGGGGAGGATGATCGCGTCGGGCCTCGATGCCCGCAGACGAGCCGCCAGTCGCGGCCAGGTCCACGGCTCGAGTACGCCGAAGCAGGCCTGCGCGAAATCCAGGCGAGGACATGCATCCGGATCTACGTCGCCTCGCCCCGGATAAATGATCGATGGGTACTGCCGCAGGGGCACGAAAAAGCCTCCCAGGCTGCCGCGGGCGTCGAGGGCGGCAGCCAGAGCAGTGGTCGTCCGGGCAATCCCACCGCGCAGCGGCCACGATGGCCCAATCAGCGCAAGCGAGCTCACGGAACCGAGAGTAGCACCCCTCCCGCGGGGTCTGCGCCTCCGGTTGACACCACCGGGCCGACAGTCCACGCTACATATAGGACGAGTGCTCTCCGGAGGGTAACTTGGCTTCGCTCTTCGAGACCATCGAAGCGTACTTCGAGCAGGACGGCTGGGAGTTCCGGCGATTGCCCGGTCATCAGGCCCTCGAGATGGGCGCAGCCGGAGAGCACGGTAACTACCGCCTCATCGCTGTCGTTGAGCGCGACCACCCGATCGTCAGGTTTCTCACCTTCGTCGAGGGCAAGGTCCCCGAAGCAAGGCGTCGCGAGGTCCTGGAGTTCCTCACCCGGGCCAACTATGGCCTGCTGCTCGGGAACTTCGAGTTCGACGTCAACGACGGCGAAGTGCGGTTCAAGTGCTCGGCGGACCTCGAGGATGCCGATCTCCCGCATGCCCAGTTCGAGAACCTGCTGCTCATCGGGCTGTCGGTCATGGACCGCTACTTTCCCGGCCTCCAGCGCGTCATTCAGGGAACCGCGGACGCCGCCGCAGCGATCGAGGAAGCAGAGCTTTAGACCGTGATCGGCGGCGGGGCGCTGCGCTGCCCGCCGATCATCCCGACCGTCTCCTGAACGAGGTACAGCGGACGGCCTCGCACCTCATCGAAGACGCGCCCCACATACTCGCCCAGCAGACCGACAGCAATCAGCTGGATTCCTCCCAGAAGAGCCAGCCCGGAAGCAGCCACCCAGGTCCACGCCAGAGTAGAGCCGGTCGCCTTCAAGATGAGGACTGCCGCAAGCGCGACGACAGCCGCGGCACAGACGACCACTCCCAGCCAGCTCGCAAGCTGGAGCGGAAGGTATGAGAACGACGTGATCCCGTCGCTCGCGAGCCGCAGCATCTTGCCAAGCGGATACTTCGTTTCGCCCGCGTGCCGGGCCGCCCGAAGGTACGGAACGCCGATCTGGCGGAAGCCAAGCCACGAGACCATTCCACGGGTGAACCGGTGGTGCTCCGAGAGCCTGCGGAATGCGTCCGCCGCCTTCCTGCTCATCAAGCGGAAGTCGCCGGTGTCGACGGGGATGGAGACGTTGGTCACTCGCTGCAACAGGCGGTAAAAAACGGCGGCCGTCACGAGCTTGAAAAACGTCTCGCCCTCGCGCTTGGCGCGCACGGCATACGCGACGTCGTACCCTTCGCGCCACCTCGCCACAAGCTCCGGAATCAGCTCGGGAGGGTCCTGGAGGTCCGCGTCCATGATCACCACGGCGTCCCCTTCCACGTGGTCGAGGCCGGCCGTGAACGCCATCTGGTGGCCGAAGTTGCGGGAGAAACTGACGCCCTTGACCCGGGCGTCCCGCGCGGCGAGGTCCTTGATCAGCGCCCACGAACGGTCTCGCGAACCATCGTCGACCAGCACGATTTCGTACGAGCGGACCGTGCCACTGAGTACCTCCGTGAGCCGGCGGTACAGTTCAGGCACGCTCTCTTCCTCGTTGTAGACGGGAACCACGACTGATAGCTCGACGCTCACGGTGTATCCTTTCCCCGCGCTCCCGCGCTACTTCTTCCCGGATTCGAACACCAGGACGTCCGTGGCGCCGATCGGGGACCATGCCTGACGCGTAACAAACCACCGCGCGACGGCCGAAAGACCAACACCGGACGCATCCTCGACCCACCAGGCGCGCAGAGGAATTCGCCGGACCGTGTAGCCGTCGCCCAGTATCTGCCGGGTGGCGCCCTCCTTGTCGGGGTCGCAAACCACCAGTGGGGGGTGCATGCCGGCCTGAGGGGCCGCCCACCAGACCGGCACTTTCTTCAGCTGCCATGACAACGGCCAGCTCGCCTCGCCGTCGACCGCGGCCACCATGCCTTCTTTTTGCACCACGGCGAGCGCCTTCGCGTAGTTGGCCAGCGCCTGCTCCTCGGGTGTCGTTTGCACGAATACCATGAGCTCGGCATGAGGATCCGACGTCGTGATGGCCGGATAGAGAAAACTCGAAGCTGCTGCGCTCCACGCAGTGGCGGCGAGGCCCGCCGTCGCGAGCGCCCGCGACCACCAGCGCCCCTGCGGCGAGAACGTCCTCGAAAGCTGAGCCCCGGCGAGAGGGACGAACGGCAGCATCTGGTGAACCGCGAGCCATGGGACCTTCTCGCCCAGGTATGCGTATACCGCGATCGCCGATAACCCCCACGCCAGACAGAACACCTCGAGCCGCTTCAGCCGGTGGCGCCGGCGAACAGCCCACACCAGCGCGGCCGCAATCGGGAGGAACTCGTACAGCGCGAGCCGCGGCAGGTGATAGAACCAGGGGCCGCCCACCCGCTGGATCTTGTGCTGGCCGTACCAGTAGATGACGGCCTTCACCGGAAACGCCCAGTCCTCAGGATGCACGAAAAACACGGTAAACCCGGTCACCGTGATCACGAAGAACCACAGGATTGCGGTCCCAACGGCGACCCGATGGGTGTCGATCCACACGAAGCCCTTGCGGACGCTCACCCAGACTCCGTCCCGCAACGTCACGACATACGTGGAAAACGCCAGCAGCGGCACCGTAACGTAGAACGTCTCTTTCATCATGGCGTGCCCGGCCGCCGCGACACCGATCCACGGGATGAGCCTCCAGCCTTTCTTTCTCACCAGCAGGAACAGCGTCAGCGCCAGCGCTGTGAAGAAAGCCACGGGCACATCCTCGCGGGCGAACCGAGAGTAGTAGAGCATGATCGGCGAGATCGCCAGAATGAGGCCGCTCCACCACGCCGCCCCGGCCCCGAGGCGGCGGCGCAGCATGAGGGGGAGGGCCACCAGCGCCACACCGGCAAGCGCCGGGTACAGCCGGCCGACCGCGGTGCTCGCACCGAGGATGAGGAACAGCGGCGCCATGACGTAGTAGATGAGGGGTCCGTGATAGGTGGGGTCGTACCGGTACGTGCCCTGGTTGAGAAGGTTGTACGCAAAGTCGCAGTGGATGGCCTCGTCGTGATGCGGCGGCCGGTCGCCCAGCGCGACAAGGCGCAGCACCAGCGCGAAGGCGATCAGCGCGATCCAGGCAAGGCGTTCCTTCCGGCTCATCCCCGCATCCTCACGGCCCCATCTCCACGATCGTGCACGCACCGTCCTTGAACGCCGCTCGACCGGCCTGCACCACCGCCTTCAGACCCTCCTCCGGGTAGAGTCTGGACTCGACGCTGCCTACCACCACATAGCGCGCGGCCAGCCCCTGCGCGATCTTTTGCACCTCACTCGGGTTTCCGCACCTGTACAGTTGCTCGATCTGCGCCTTTCGCCCGGCAGTCTCTCCGCCTATCGCCCCGCCGCGCCAGACACCCTCGTGGTTCTCCCAACCCAACACGGCGGGCACACCGGAGGCCGAGGACATACGCGCGGCATCGGAGTAGGCGTTTCCGATCCCTTCGATCAAGACCGTCCCTCGAGGCTGTCCACGCAGCCAGGCGGCTGCGGCGGCCTCGCCTGGCGCCATCCAACCCAGGCCGCCCCAGCTCCCGGCGCTCGCCCCGAGTGCTCGTCCGGTGAGCGCCGCGAGCTGCGGCAGACCCGACAGCACGACCAGTGCGGCACCGATTACCGCTACCAGCGCGCGTCGCCGATGCAGCCATCCCAGAAGAACGGGTCCCACTACGGCGAGGAAAGTGAACGCCATGTGGGTCGCCTTGAAGACCGTATTCATCCGGTAGAACTCGGCTCCGTAGGGGTCCTTGAAGTACACGATCTCCATGATCGCAAGGAGCGCCAGTGGCACCAGGGTGAGGGCGAGCACGGGCCTGCCCCGCCGGTAGCTGCCCCGGAAGGCGGTGATGGCCAGGACGCCGCCGACGCCTGCGGTCAGAGCGAGCAGGGGCCGCTTCGTGATCACCACCAGCAACACCAGGCCGGCAAGCCAGACCGCACGGCTAAGTTGGCGTCGTGCCGTCTCCATGCCCCCCCAGCGCCACGAAAGTTCCCAACCCACCAGGACCGTCGGGATCAGGGCGCCAGCCAGGAGAAGCACGATCTCGTCCATTCGAGTCGGCGTCGTGACGACGCCGAAGCCCTCGGCAGGCGGATGAAACGCGAGCCAGAAAGGCGCATAAAGCAGCCAGCCGGCCACGCCGACGGCCCCTACCCGTGCCCACAGCCACAGCCCAGCTCCAACGGGCCGAACAAACCCGGCCTCGTCCCCGACTGCGACCATGAGCATCGCGAGGCCGAGAGGGATCGCGCACCATGGGTTGGCCGCGGCCGCCGCCCCGTAGACGAGCGACCCGATGCCAAGCGCAGGCAACCAATGAGACTTCGCCGTGCTCAGAGCTCGGGCAAGAAAAACGGCCACCAGGGCAAGCGGCACGCACAGTAGGTGGGGGTGGAGATCGCCCAGATGGAAGGTGAAGAGTGGGAACTCCGTGATCGTGCCCGTGATCGCGCGCGACGCCGGCCAGAGGTCGATTCCGGAGATGCCG
>Ga0182011_10002741_pt1 | contig 14742 bp, 18 predicted proteins | sample 711E1DmetaG_FD_120481 | JGI IMG/M metagenome (GOLD analysis project Ga0182011, IMG submission 120481) | Permafrost microbial communities from Stordalen Mire, Sweden - 711E1D metaG | ecosystem: Environmental > Terrestrial > Soil > Wetlands > Permafrost | place: Sweden: Stordalen | collected... | reverse complement strand
CTCGGTGACGGCCGGCATGAACTGGGTCGATGGGGCTCTGAACGAGAACGCGACCTTCCTTTCCGGTCTCCCCCCCAACACCTCAATTGGGATGGACGCCGCCTTCATGAGCTACTACGCCTATACCGACTCCAGCGGTTATCCGAACGGCGTCTTCCCCCAAGCCGGCGACATCTACTACATGGCTGTCGTTCTAACCGTGATCGGTAACCCGGGCGGCGGCGGTGAAGTGGCCAACGACCAGATCCAGCTTCCGAGCAACACCTCGCTGGCGATCGATTCGACGCACCCGACGTACTGCTACTTCTACAACTCGGTCGGCACGGTTCTATCGAGGCCGACCTGCCCCTCGCCTAGTGTAGGGGGGGCTCTTCCGATCTCACTCGGAGGCGCTCCAATCGCCAGCTACGACACCTTCGAGGAGGACTTCCCGGTCAGGACGACGGTGCCTCTGAACGGCCTCTGCAGCCAGACCTGGGCGAACGGCTCTTCCATCCTTGGGACGGTCAACCCTGCCTGCGTGCTCAACTACAACGACTGGGCAATCGGCAGGTTCAGTTCGACGAAGAACGAGTTCGACTATGAGGGGATCTGGGATCCGGCCCAGACACTGGACACGTCCATCAGCTCGAAGCCGGCTTCCAGCACCACCTCGACCTCGGCCAGCTTCGCCTTCAGCTCGAACACGAGCGGCGCCACGTTCGATTGCGCTCTCGACTCGGGCTCGTGGGCGGCATGCAGCTCGCCCAAGGCTTACTCCGGGCTCACGGTCGGCAATCACGCGTTCAAGGTGCGGGCGGACAGCGTAATTAGCTACGACGGGATCGCACAGACTCGACGCCGGCCAGCGCCAGCTGGACGATCACGAGTAGCTCGGGAGGCGGTTCGGGCAACGGCTCAGGCAACGGTTCGGGCAACGGCTCGGGCAACGGCTCGGGCAGCGGCTCGGGCAGCGGCTCGGGCAACGGCTCGGGCAACGGCTCAAGCCCGGCCGCCAAGACCAGCGGCTCCGGCAAGATCTCGGCCGCCCACCTGAGCAAGAAGAGCTTCAAGCCCTCCGAGGCCGGAACGGTCAAGCTTTCCTACACCGTCTCCCCGAAGAGCAAGCACCTCACCTTCTTGCTGAGCATGAAAAAGGGAGCGAAGTGGCTGACCGTCCGAATCACTAAGAAGACGGGGAGCTTCAAGGGCGCCTACACGATCACGATCAAGAAGCTGTTCGGGAAAAAGCCGATCAAGGCCGGCAGCTATCGCCTGAAGCTGTCCGCCGACAAAAACAGCAAGTTGCTTTCGTTCAAGATCAGCTGAACCAAACTTGCTCATAGCCGCGGGAAGTGAGGCGCCGGCAAGCTCCGGCCGGGACGGGCACGGTCGAGTTCCGGGGCGACTGAGGAGTCAAGGCTTCTAGAATCGATCCTGTGATCGAGCGCACGATCGTTCTTCTCAGTCCCCGGCCCAGGCGCATGCTCTTGTGCCGGTCGGTGCGGCGCCTGATCGGCGGCGAGACGCTCGAGCGCGCCTGCGATCTCGCTGCGCGGCTGAACGGCGAGGGCAAGCGCGTCACGCTCGGACTGCTCGGCGAGGACGTGGAGACGGAGAGAGCGGCGCGGGCGATCGCGGCCGAAGAGCGGCGCGCGCTGGAGGAGATCGAGGCGCGCGGGCTCGACGCGGCGCTGAGCGTAAAGCTGTCGGCGCTCGGGCTGGAGGTGGACGGGGAGCTTTGCTTCGAGCTTCTGCTCGCTCTGGTCGCCGCCGCGGACGAGAAGGGAAGCGCTGTCCTGATCGACATGGAGCGCGCGGACGCGGCCGACACGACGCTTCGCCTCTACCGGCGCCTGCGCAAGCTAGGCCACGACAACGTCAGCATCGCGCTGCAGGCTCGACTGCAGCGAACGCTCGGCGACATCGAGGCGCTGGCCGAGCTCGCTCCCAGGGTCTCGGTCTGCAAGGGCAGCTACGAAGTCCCGCCCGAGGACGCCGCGGTGAGTGAAGGGCAGGTGCGCGAACGATTCCTGCGCGCGGTCTCGCGGCTGGCCGACTCGGCGACTGAGATCGGCATCTCCACGCACGAGCGCGCGCTGATCGAGGAGAGCTGCCGCCTGCTTACCGTGGCCGGGCGCAAGCGCGACGGCTACGAGGTTCAGACCCTGCTCGGAGTAGCCCCCGAGCTCGAGAACGAGCTGGTTCGGGCGGGCGAGCCGCTGCGCGTCTACGTCCCTTACGGCGAGGACTGGTTTCCCTACGTCTCGCGCCGGGCGCAGAGGATCGGCCGGCAGTGATCTGGGCGAGTGCCAGGGGTTGCCGCGTCACCGACGGCGAGGGGCGCGAGTACCTCGATCTCTCGGCCGGCTTCGGCGTCGCGGCGCTGGGGCATCGCAATCCCCGCGTGATGGCGGCGATCGGCGAGCAGCGGGTGGTGCACGCGCTGGGCGATCTGGCCGAGGCCGAGGCGACCGTCCGCCTGCGGCACGCGCTGCCGAGCCCGGCCAAGCTCGGCCTGAGCGGCGAGGACGCGGTGGAGATTGCGCTCAGGACGGCGCTTCTGGCAACGGGCAAGCCCGGTATCGTGGCCTTCGAGGGCGCCTATCACGGAACGGGGCTTCTGGCGCTGGCGGCGACCGGGCTGGAGCGCTTCCGGGCGCCCTTCGCCGCCTGGCTGCCCGGGCCCGTCTATCGCTTTCCCTTCGGAGAAGATCCCGGGCCGCTGCCGGTCGACGCGGGCTGCGTGATCGTCGAGCCGATTCAGGCGCGGGCCGGGGCGCGCGTTCCGCCCGACGGCTTTCTCGATCTCTTGCGCAAGCGTTGTGACAAGGCCGGCGCGCTGCTCGTCGCCGACGAGATCTACTGCGGGCTTGGGCGCGCGGGCGAGATGCTCGTCTCGGGCGAGCTGGCCGATGTGTATTGCCTGGGCAAGGCGCTCGGCGGCGGGCTGCCGCTCTCGGCGGCACTCTTCCGCTCGGGGCTGGAGCGGGCCTGGGAGCTCGGCCCGGAGGACGTCTACACGCACACGCACTCGGGCACGCCGCTGGCCTGCGCCGCCGCGCTGGTCGTGCTCGACGAGGTTCCCAGGCTGCTCTCCGAGGTCAAGCGCAAGGGAGAGATCTTCGCCCGCGCCGGCTGGCAGGGCGCCGGCCTGATGCGCGCCCGCCGCGGCGACGCCGCCAAGGCGCTCGAGCGCGGCGTGATCGTCGTCCCGGCCGGGCTGGGAAACGAACTGATCTCGGCCACGCCGCCGCTCACCATCTCCGACGAGGAGATCGAGGAAGCACTGGGACTGCTCGAGGGGTGCTAGGCGCTCATTTCCGGGACAAGTTCCAGGGCACCAAGGATCTCCGCCAGCCACCGAGCCACGCGCCCGCGGGGTGATTCGAGATTACTGTCCCACCGGGTCAAGATCGAGCACATATCCGGAACGGACCTGCGGTACGCCCTACGGCGAGTCAAGCTAGGACGGAGCGGATTTCCGAAATAGCCGCGGCTTGACAATCGCCATATCTGTTGCTATCGATATTACGCATATTGCGATTTAGAACTAAAACGATTCTGTTTATTCCGCTGGCTCTTTTAACTCTTGCGGTTTCCGTCCGGTGTGGAGACACCCCGACGAAAACGACTGTTCCTAATGTAAGCGGTCAATATATAGAAGTCGCTTATAATCACCTTCGAAGAGCCGACCTTCGCGTTTCTACGGTCGGGCCCCTTTCTTTCGAACATCGTCTTTACTTTCCTCCTCCGCCCGGGTCGCCTTCCGAGTTACGCCTTCCTTCATCGACCGTTCAATCGCAAGTACCTAGTGCTCACCGTACTGTGAGCACTAAATCTACCGTTGTATTATCCAGTCCGGGCGCGCTGGTTTCGATCCCAGGTAGTTTAGATTGTTCGCCGCCCCCGAGTACTGTGCCTCGTTTCGTCGGTCATACACTTTCATGGGTAGTTGCTCACGATAACTGTTTTTCGATGAAAGCTAACGTACTACCACGTCTTCACTTCGCAGATCAGCCCGATTTGCTCGATAACTATGTTATTACTAAGCAATCACCAGTGGCAGGCGCTTCTATATCTAGTAATGGTATACCGTTTGTCACTCTCATTGTCATTGTACGAAAGTAAGAACGAGTCTACTAACCGAGACAACAGGTGGTCGATAGCATGAAATAATGTCTCTGCTTAATAATAGTTGTACTCGTATCGCTTATTATAGTTCCAGCCGTTAACGCGAGTTATGACGACCAAGCAGACGTTTACTAGACTTACGGCACCGGAACCGGTCAAAATGAACCGCAATGGGAAGTCCGTGCCACTATTTTGACTCCAAAAGCGATCAATTCGGTGATACCGAGTGGCACCAGCTTTGTTACCTCTGTGCAGGTGAGCGAGGGTTACCGACTAGCGCGCCGGCGGCGTAGTGGCCTCGGCCTCGATCGTCTTCCTGATCTCGGGCGGTAGATCGGTACGGCAGCCGCAATGCTCGAGGTGCGCCTTATGCCACTCGACGCGTTGCTCGAAGGTCGCGCTCTTCGGCATCTTGTTGGCCAGATGCCATTCCCTGTTGATCTTCCCCATCTACTCGCCTGCTCGGACTCGCTCCAAAAACGCGAGAAACCCGTCCAGGAAGTCGCTCAGGCTCTGCCGAGTCTGCTCGTCGATCAGCTTTCCGTCCTCGTCGAACAGCGCGGCGGCGCCCGACACGTGCAGCGATCCGGGGTAGCCGAGCGCCTGTACGAAGAGCAGGACCTGGCGCAGCTGTAACTGAGAGCGCACAGTCCCGAAGCCGCCCGTGCTCGCCCCGACCAGCCCGTACGGCTTGCCCGCCAGCGGCGGGCCCGGCGGGCGCGAGGCCCAGTCGATCGCGTTCTTGAGCACGCCCGAGGGGCCGAAGTTGTACTCGGTCGCGCCGATCAGGAGCGCATCGGCGCGCTCGACCGCGTCGCGCAGGCTCGCGACCGGCTCGGGGTAGCCGAGCGCGCGCACGTCGTCGTTGTAAAGCGGAATATCGGCCAGCGAGACGAGCTCGACCTCGGCCCGTCCGCTCAGGATCTCCTGCGCCGCGACCAGCAGGCCGCGATTGAAGGAGGCCTTTCTCAGGCTGCCCGGGATGGCGACGATGCGCAGATCGCTCAATTGATTTTCCTTTCCGCGAGGATCAGAAGCTCGGCCGGGACGCGTTGCTCGAAGCGGGTGAAGGCGCGCTCGCCGGGGAACTCCTCGAAGGCGCGCAGGTGCAGGTTGGCGCCGGCGAGCGCCATGATGATCTGACCGATGCGCCAGAGCCCCATCCCCTCGGAGGTGACCGGGGCGAAGTAGTCCTCGCGCCAGTGCAGGATGGCGTCGAGGCAGCGCCTGGCGGGGTGGATGTCGAACAGGATCAGGCCGCCGCCGGGCCTGAGCCCGCCGGCGATGCCGTGCGCGAACTCGTTGATGTTGCTGACGCGCGCGAGTGAGCCCACCCCGGCGTAGACGAGATCGAAACGGCCGCGCTTCAGTTCCAGCGGCAGCTCGTCCAGGGGCGAGTGCACCCAGGCCACGCTCGGCCCACTCTCGCGCGCACGCACGAGAGCGTTGGCCGACGGATCGACCCCGGTCAGGAACGCGCCCAGATCGACGAACTGCAGCGTTTGCCCGCCGGTGCCGCAACCGAGGTGGCAGACCGAGCGCTCCCGGAGGTTCGGTAGCAGCTCGACGACGCGCTCCGGCAGGCTCTCGTACTCGCGCTCGCGGCGTTGGTGGATCTCGTCCCAGACCCTGATGTTCTCTTCAGTTGGCTCCACCGGGCCTCCTAAGCCGGAAGCGAGAATCCGCCGTCGACGATGATCGTCTGTCCTCGAATCATCTCCGCTGCGGGCGAAAGAAGAAAGGCCACCACAGCGGCGATGTCCTCGGGCGCGACCATTCGCCCGGCCGGCGTGCGCTCGCGGCCCATGCGCAGCATCTCCTCGCGGTTGGGGAAATGCTCCAGCGCGCCGGTCTCGACCAGGCCGCCGGAGACGGCGTTGACGCGTATCCCGCGCGGCGCCAGCTCGACGGCCAGGTAGCGGACGAGCGCCTCCAGCGCCGCCTTGGAGGTGCCGATCAAGGCGTAGTTCTTGAGCACGCGCGAGGAGCCGAGGCTGGAGATGGCGACGATCGAGGAGCCGGGCGCCATCTGCGGCGCCGCCACGGCGGCGAGTTGTAGGAAGGCACGGGCGTTGGCGTTCAGCGTCCAGTCCCAGTGACGGACATCGGTCTCGAGCGCGGGGCGAGCGACGCCGGTGGCGGCGTTGTGGACGAGCGCCGCGAGCGGGCCCAGTTCCGCGACCTGCTCGAGCACTCGCGTGGAGCTGATGTTGCCGCGCACCAGCAGCGGCTCCGAGCCGAGCGCCTCGATCTCCGTGGCCGTCTTCTCGGCGGCGCGGTCGCTGCGCAGGTAGCCGATCGCCACCCGCGCGGCGCCCTCACGCGCCAGCCTGAGCGCAATCGCCTTGCCGATTCCGCGCGAGCCGCCGGTGACGAGCACCGTGCCCGCTTTCTGCCGGGCCGTTTCCTTGCCGCTCTCGGCGCCTGTCATTGCTCTCTCGGCAGCGGATCGGCGGCCGTCGCCGAGCTCGGGATCTGCTCCCAGCCCGGTTTCGATCGTGCTTCCAGTCCGCCCTGTTCGGCCTTGGAGGAGGCGTAGCCGAGCCGGTCGAGCAGTTCCAACTGCTGTTCAGCGTAGGCGCGCGCCGGATGTTCCGCGGGCAGCTCGGCTACCAGCTCCTGCAGGCGCGCACGCAGCTGGAAGGCGAAATGCGGTGTCGCCGCCGCGACCAGCGCTTCCAGATCGTCGCGAGTTGCCTCGGCCATGCCAAAACCCTAGCGTAGAAATAGGCGGATTCCGACTCTGAGTGTCGCGTTAGGAGTTCGTCGGAAGCAGCTTCGACGCACTTCCTGGCTGATCGCAACGGGGAACGACATACGCCCATTTACCTTTGAAACGAAAATGTGTCGCCAGACCGTCGAAGTGCGATACGACATCGGGGTGGCGCCGGGACCCGCACCAGTTGCTCCAATCGATGGGGGTCGCGAATCTCTGTTGCCCAGATGAGAGCCGGAGGTGTACCGGGATTCTCAGCGGGTTGTGTTGGACCTTCGCGCGCTCTCGGCTCTGCTCGATCTCGAACGACGCTCGTCCCGAGGCGATGCAAGCCGATCCGCTCCGGTTGAGAAGAAAAGCGAAAACAACCGCCGTGCCCGACGCTCCCTCGGCTTGCAAAGAGAGAAGGAGAGTCCCGGCGCCGCATTTCGGCACATTGCCAGACACACCCTGGCTCGCCTTCGAGTGGGCAGCGCAGCCCGCGAACAACGTGCCGAGAATCGCGGCCGAGACCACGATCATCAGTGCAGTGAACCGGCGCCGGGCCCCCACCTCTAGCCGATCCTAACGCACCGCTTTCTAATTGACAAAATTCCCGCGTCTGGGTGCGGAGCTCTCACGGAGCTTCGGCCTCGTATAATCGCGGCCAACATGATCGCCGTGTACGTAATCGTCGCTGTTGTTGTCTTGGCCGCAATCTGGGCGGTCCTGATCTTCAACCACCTGGTGCGGCTCGGCAACGAAGCCAAGCGCGGCTGGTCGAACATCGACGTGCAGCTCAAGCGCCGCAGCGACCTGATCCCCAACCTGGTCGAGGCCGTCAAGGGCTACGCGGCGCACGAGCGCGAGGTGTTCGAGGAGGTGACCGCGGCCAGGACGGCGATGCAGCAGGCGACCGGCCCGGCCCAGGCCGGCGAGGCCAACAAGCAGGCGAGCGCTGCCCTGGGGCGCCTGTTCGCCGTCAGCGAGGCCTACCCGCAACTGCGCGCGAGCGAGAACTTCCAGAAGCTGCAGGACGAGCTGACCGACACCGAGGACAAGATCGCGGCCGCACGGCGTTACTACAACCAGACCGTCTACCAGTACAACAGCCGCCTGCAGAGCTTCCCCGACCTGATCGTGGCCAAGCTCGGCGGCTTCCACGAGCGTGAGTTCTTCGCCCTCGAGTCGCTCGCCGAGGGGCAGCTGCCGGACGTCGACTTCTCCGGCGGCACCGCTTCACAATGACGCTCGAGGAGCAGATTCGCTCCAATCGCATCCGCACCGGGATGCTCGTGCTCTGCTTCGGCCTTGTCTTCGTCGCCATCGGCACCGCGGTGCAGGCTCTCTACGGCGGCTACGCGCTGATCATCATCGCCGCCATTGCCTTCGCGTATGCGATCTTCGCCTGGTTTGCCAACGGCAAGATGATCGCCTCCTGGACGGGCGCCCGGCCGGTGACCAAGGAGCAGTACCCCGATTTGGTGCGCGCGGTCGAGAACGCCTCCATCGCCGCCGGTCTCGAGCAGACGCCGGAGGTGCGCGTGGTCGACGATCCCTGCCCGAACGCCTTTGCCGCCGGCGGCTCGCCCAAGACCGCCTATGTCGCCGCGACGACGGGGCTGCTCGCGATGATGAACAAGCGCGAGCTCGAGGCGGTGATCGCGCATGAGATCGGGCACGTCCGTAACCGCGACGTGCGCCTGATGAGCCTGGCCGCGGTGCTCGTCGGCGTCATCGCTCTCGTCGCCGACCTCGCACTGCGCTTCGCCTTCTTCGGCGGCGGAAGGCGCCGCAACGGCAACCCGATCCTGATGATCATCGGGCTGGCGATGCTGATCCTGGCCCCGATCGCCGCCTTCGGCATTCAGATGTCGCTCTCGCGCCGGCGCGAGTACCTGGCCGACGAGGCCTCGGCCGAGACCACCGGCGACCCCGAAGGGCTGGCGATGGCGCTCTGGAAGCTGAAGCAGGACACGACCGAGCTCCGCCACGCCAACCGCGCCACCGCCCACCTCTACATCGAGACGCCGCTGAACAACGTAAGCGGTGTGCGCTCGGCACTGAGCGGCCTGTTCGACACCCACCCCTCGCTCGACGCCCGCATCGAGTCGCTCGAGAAGATGGGCGGCTTTCAGCTCTCGGCGCTGACCGGTTCGCAGCCGGCGTTGAGCTGATCGGACTCAACACCGCGCTCGGGGTACTAGCCTAAAAGCCTGTCCCGCCAGGGAGGCAGACCCGATGCGGCCGATTCGAGGCGCCGGCAGTCACCCGAACCGCTCGCCGCACTACCAGTGCGCCTTCGCGGCTAGTGCGACTCCTGGCAGCCAGGCCTCAACCACCTCGATCGCGCCTCCCTAACGGGATAGGCTTTCACTGTGACCTCGCGAGATAAAAAGACCCTGAGCTCGCAGCAGAAGACGGCCCTGATCTCGGTCGGCGCAGCGGTGGGCCTGATCGCGCTCAAGGTAACGACGGGCCTGATCACCGGCAGCCTGGCCTTTCTCTCCGGCGCGCTGGACTCGGGCCTCGATCTGGTAACGGCTCTGATGACGCTCTTCGCTGTCGGGCTCGCCGCCAGGCCGGCCGACGTCGAGCATCCCTGGGGCCACGCCAAGGTCGAGCATCTGGCGGCGCTCGCGGAGTCGTCCCTACTCTTCCTGGCCAGCATCTGGATCGCCTTCACGGCGTCGCAACGACTCGCCAGCTCCAGCCCGCCCGCGGTCGACGCGACCTGGTGGGCGATCCTCGTGATCCTGATCGTGATGTTGGTCGATGCCGGCCGAACGGTCATCTTCGTCCGTGCCTCGGTCCGGCTCCGCAGCGCCGCGTTGCAGTCGAACGCCCTCAATTTCATCGGCGATCTGGCCGGCTCGACCGGGGTGCTCGTCGGGCTGATTTTCGTCCGCGCCGGCTATCCCAAGGCCGACTCGATCGCCGCCATCTTCATCGCCGTGGTCGTCCTTTACGCGGCCGCGCGACTCGCCTTCAAGAACGCCGACATCCTGATCGACCGTAGTCCGCGCCTCGAGACGGAAGAGGTCAGGGGGGAGATCGCCGCTCTCGAGCCTCCCGTCGATCTGAAGCAGCTGCGCGTGCGCGAGGGGGGTGGGCGCTACTACGCGGAGGTCGTGATCGGCGTCCCGCCCGAAGCCGTCGTCGGCGAGGGGCACGCCGCCGCCGATCAGATCGAGAAGGCGCTCGAAGGGATGCTGCACGGCGGCGAGGTCGTCGTTCACGTCGAGCCCGAGAGCGAGGCCAAGCTGACAGAGGCGGTGCGCGCGGCGGCGATGAGCGTGCGTGGTGTGCGCGAGATTCACAATCTGACCATCGCCGACCTGGAGGGCCGGCACGAGGTCTCGCTGCACCTCAAGCTTCCGGGAGATCTGATGCTCGACCAGGCTCACGAGCTGGCCTCGCAAGTCGAGCAGGCAATCATGGACGCACGTCCCGAGATCGCCGCCGTGGTGACTCATCTCGAGCCACTGGACGAGGAGGTCACGGGAATCGCCGCGCCCCGTGTTCAGACGCGCGACTACGGCGACGCGATTCGAGCGGTGGTGCGCAAGGTGACGGGCGCGCCTCCGAGGGCGGTTCGCTTCGTACGTACCGAAGAGGGCCTTGTCGTCAATGTGATCGTGGCGCTCAATCCCGAGATCACTCTCTCGGAGGCTCACAAGCGAGCGTCCGAGATAGAGCAGGAGGTGCACCGCAAGTGCGCCGGGATCAAGCGGCTGGTCATACACACCGAGCCTTAGGGCCTATTCCGCTAGGCCCGCACGACCAATGCGACCGATTCGCAGCGCCAGCAGTCACCCGAACCGCTTCGTTACGGAGGTCGCGGCGGATAGCCTGTGAGTATGCGGCTCGTAATCGACTGGGACGGAACCGTCACCGTCGCCGACACGATGGATCTGATCGTGCGCGAGTTCGGCGACGCCGAGCTCGTCGATCGCTTCTCGGATGCCTTCATCGACGATTCCAAGCCGCTGCCGGTGACGCTCCAGCACGTGATCGAGAGTGAAATGGCGACGATCACGACGCCCTTGGAGGAGGTCATCGATTGGCTGATCGAGCACGTCGAGCTGCGTCCCGGTTTCGTCGAGTTGGCCAAGCGCGAGCGGCCGCTACTACTTTCCTCCAATATCCGCCAGCTGATCGAGCCGCTGCTCGAGCACTTCGGCGTCGAGGCGGATCTACTCGCCAACGAGCTCGTCTCGGACGGGGAGTCGGGCTGGCGCGTCCATTTCGGCGGAGAGATCTGCCCGGTCTGCGGCGAGCGCTGCAAGCGCCCGAAGCTGCCGCCCGGCGAGGTGGTCTACGTGGGGAACGGCTACTCGGATCGTTGCCCGGCGCTCGCCTCCTCGCGCATCTTCGCCCGTTGCGGCCTGGCTCGCTATCTCGACGCGATCGGCAAGCCCTACGAGCCCTTCGGTGACTTTCATCAGATCGCCTCAGCGCTCGAACGCTCGGTCTGACGCCCATTCCACCAGGTTCGCGATCTCTTCCGGAGTGGGCCCAGAGACGGACAAACGGGCCCGAGGGCCCGTTTGCGTTCGAACGTTCGCTCTCGCAGCCGGTTAGGTGCCGTAGAGGTAGTTCATGAGACTGTCGTACGCAGTCCAGCTGGGCAGGCCCAATCCAGTCTGACGCGTGATGCCGGCATCCGAGCAGGCGCCGTAATCATCCTGAGGCGTCGCTGCCAGCGCGGTGAAAGGCGTACCGGTGATTCCGGCGGTGTCGAGCGCTTTCCAGGTTGCCTGGAAGTTGTCGGCGACGACCGCCAAGGTGCAGGTTGTGGCCTGAATGTTGACGTAGCCGAGGACGTAGCCGTACATCGCCTCGGTATTTGCCGTCTTGACCTGCTTCTGCAGCGTCTTGACCTGCTTCTGCATCACTTTGACCTGCTTCTGCAGGATCTTGATTTGCTTGGCCTCTGGCGTCGCAGCCCCGGCACTGCTGATGGGGATCAGTACTGCTGCCAGCAGCAGGAGCGCGACAAGCGTGCGTTTCAAAAGAGCTCTCCCTTCGAGAGAATGCGGCGATAAGCGAATCTGAGTCTATTCCTTCTGCCGGGGGGAGTCTGCGCCCGGCGCGGCAGCGGCCGAGGCCGGGTAATCTTGACTCGTCGAGCGAGCCGCGACCGAATCGATTGATGGAGGCGAGCCGCATGGGTACGACCGTTCTTCTTCTTCACGCTTTTCCGGTGGGCCCGGAGATGTGGGAGCCGCAGCTCGAGGCGCTTGCCGGCTATGAGGTGCGAGCACCCAGCCTGGTGGGGCGCGGCGAGTCGGTCGACGGCTGGGCGAAGCAGCTGCTCGCCGAAACGGACGGCGACCTGGTCGCGATAGGCGCCTCGATGGGTGGCTACTGCGCGCTGGCGATGGCCAAGCGGGCGCCGGAGCGTCTGCGCGGGCTCGCGCTCGTCGGCTCGCACGCCGCGGCCGATCCGCCCGACGGGAAAATCTGGCGCGATCAGTCGATCGCTCGCGTGCGCGAGAAAGGCTCGCTCGCGCAGTGGCAGTCGATGCGCGACTACGCGCTCGGGGCCGATGCCGAGTCGGCGGCGGCGAGGCCGCTGGAGAACGGCATCGCGGCCCATGACCCCGAGGGCGTCGTCCAGGAACTGGTGGCCATGATCGGCCGCGAGGACACGACCGAGGTGGTCAGGACGCTCCCCTGTCCCTTCCTGGCGATTGCCGGTGCGCTCGATCAGGGCACGGCCGCCGAATCGAAAAAACTGGTCGAGTTGGCGCCCGACGGAGAGCTAGTGATCATCCCCGGGGCGAATCACCTGGTCAGCTTCCAGCGACCCGATCTCGTCAATCCGGTACTGCTCCGATTTCTCGAGCGCTGTACCGCGTAATCCTTCCGATACCGGCACAGCCGCTTCGAGCAGCAGCTGGCGCAGCATGAGCGCGTTCGCCGGCGCCTGCGCGACCGGGCCCTGCAGTGGTCCCGGCGGCGGGCTCGAGTTGTTGTTGTTGAAGACGGCGAAAAGCTGCCGCGCTTGCCCGCTCAGCTCGCGCAGCGGCTCGACCCACTCGGCCAGCTCCTCGCGCGTGTAGAGATAGTCGAAGCGGTCGGCGGCGCTGCCGCCGCGATGCTGCCAGGTGGCGGCGTTACGGCCGTGGAAGCGAATGTAGGCGACGTCGCTGGTCAGCTCGGCGACGGTCGGGATCACCGATTTGCTCTCCAGCCGCGGCGCGTCGACGATCACCAGCGCCATCCCCTTCTCTTTGAGGAACGAGAGCGTCCGGGCGCGGTTCGCTTCCTCCAGCCAGCTGGCGTGGCGGAACTCGACCAGCACGGTCGCGTCCCGAAACTGCTCCTTCGCCCAGGTCAGGTAGTCGAAGGACGAGTCCTTGCAGACGATGTAGGGCGGAAGCTGGAACAGGATGCCGCCCAGCTTGCCCGCTTCGCGAAGCGGCGCGATCCCGGCCAGGAAGCGGCGAAAGACCTCAGCGCGAAGCTCCTCGGGCGGGTGGAAGATGCGCCCCTGCTCGTCCGCCTCGGTCGCCGCGCGCAGATCCGCCGGCAGCTGCTCGACGCGTACCGGATGCCTGGTCATCAGCCCGAAGGCCTTGACGTGAAAGAGGAAGCCGGGCGGTGTGCGCTCGGCCCAGCCGGCGCTCATCCCGGCCCCCGGCAGCCGGTAGTAGGTCGAGTCGATCTCGACGGTGTCGAAGTGCTCGGCGTAGTAGCGGAGCCGGTCCTTCGAGTCCAGGCCGCGTGGATACCAGTTCTTCAGCAGCGCCACGTCGGCGAAGGAGCAGGTGCCGATGCGAACTTCGCTCATAGGGGAACGATATGCGCACTGGGGGTTTTTCTCGCTCTGCCGGCCACGAAAGACCTCTGGAGCAGGCGACCACTAGAATCGAACGCAGTGGACAGGCGACCGATTGCGATCTTCGACTCCGGCATGGGCGGGCTGACCGTCTTGCACGAGTGCCTGGTGACGATGCCGAACGAAGACTTCATCTACCTCGGCGATACCGGCCGCTTTCCCTATGGGCCGAGGCCGCTGGAGGAGATTCGCGGCTTTGCGCTCGAGATCGGGCGTTTCCTCGAGCACCAGGGCGTGAAAATGGTCGTGGTGGCCTGCAACTCGGCCACCTCCGCGGCGCTCGCCGAGCTCCAGGCCGAGCTCCAGGTTCCGGTCGTCGGCGTGATCGCGCCCGAGGCCGAGGCGGCCGTGCAAGCGACGCGCAATCGTCGCATCGGCCTGCTCGCGACCCAGGCCACAGTCGAGGCCGGTCGCTACGCGTCACTTGTGCGCTCGCTCGATGCCGGGGTTCGGTTCTTTCCCATCGCCTGCCCGGGCCTGGCCGAGCTGATCGAGAGCGACACGCCCTACGGCGCCGGCACCGTCGATGCGGTCCGCTCCTATGCCAGGCCGCTCAAGCAGGACAGTGTCGATACGGTGATTCTCGGCTGCACGCACTATCCGCTCATCCGCCATGTGCTCGAGCGAGCCTTCGGCCGCGACGTGACGCTCGTTTTCTCGGCCGAGGAGACGGCGCGCAAGGTGGCCGAGACGCTGGCGCGGAAAGGAATCGCGCGCACGAGCGAGCAGGAGGGCGTCTGCCGATTCATTACGACCGGCGATGCCGAGCAGTTCCGGCTCAAGGGCGAGCGCTTCCTGCAGTTCCCGATCGCCGAGGTCGTCTCGTTGGCGGGGCTCGGAGCCGCCACGTGAGCAGGACCGACGATAGGCGTTCCGACGCGCTCCGGCCGCTCAAGATCGAGTGCGACTTCCTCGAGCAGCCGCACGGCTCGGTGCTCTTCGCTCAGGGTCGAACGATCGTCCTCTGTACCGCCTCGATTCAGGAAGGGGTTCCGCGCTGGCTGATGGGTCGCGGCCGCGGCTGGCTGACGGCGGAGTACTCGCTACTGCCGGCCTCGACCGGCTCGCGCACCGCGCGCGAGGCGAG
>Ga0182011_10002736_pt1 | contig 14757 bp, 11 predicted proteins | sample 711E1DmetaG_FD_120481 | JGI IMG/M metagenome (GOLD analysis project Ga0182011, IMG submission 120481) | Permafrost microbial communities from Stordalen Mire, Sweden - 711E1D metaG | ecosystem: Environmental > Terrestrial > Soil > Wetlands > Permafrost | place: Sweden: Stordalen | collected... | reverse complement strand
GTGGCTGGAAGCCCTCGGCGAACATTACAAAGGAGACGTGGGAATTTCACCCGCTGGCGTTTCCATGTTCGTGCCCGTTTTGCGAGCGGGCGTCCACAAACGCATCAAGGACGGCAAACTGACCGCGTTCTTCTTTTACATCACCAGAGTCGAAAACACGTTCTTTGGCACCCGGCGCAAAGTCAAACTGCGCCCCTACATTGTGCTGTCAGTGAGCGAATGCAAAGCGTGGGCGGCGGAGATGAAACGCCGGGCGGGTTATGTGGACGAACCGGATGAGACGCCCTTGAAAGTAAGTAAACGACTGATGCCAGTGGCGACAGCGGATGAGCCGAAAACCCGAAAAGAAGCCGAGGAAGTCCTGGATTTTGCGGAGACCGACCCTAAGGACAAGGGCAACCGGAAAGTCAGGTATGAGGAAGCGCTCAACACGGAGAACCGGCAACAGGATATGTTTTTGCTGTTGGCGGAAGCAATGGCCGCGATGGCATCCGGCAAGAAGGCCGAGATCTACCGGAAGCGGTTGGAAAAGGGAATGGAGTGGGACAAAAAAGAGAAGACTTGGAAATGGAAGGAGTGACATGAATACAGAGAATAAATTCAATGACCGGTTGATACGGCTGCCGGAGCTGGAACAGATTTTTGGCGTGTGCAAGCGGACGGTGAGACGGAAGGCGGAGAATGGCGAGTTGCCACCACTGGTTCGCAGCGGCGGCGTGGTAGGAATGTTGGAAAGCAAAGTTAAAGAATATTTTCGACGGTTGAGCGGGCAAGGTGCAAATTAATCGAAAGGAGAAATAAAAATGATCGCTTACATTTACCGGCCAAAACGGCGGCGGGACGGCAACCTGGTTTTTGCCCGGTTGTATCGTGCGCGCATTCGTTTCCCTGACGAACACAAAGCGAAAGATATTCCGCTCCATGTTACGGAGAAACGGTCAGCGGAGCAAAAGCTCCAGCAGATACTCAATGAACATAGCCAAGAATCGGTCGGTTTGATCGCGCCAAAGAAAATCCGTGAAGCGGCTGAAACACCCTTGGTAAATTATTTTGAAATTTACACGCGTGAACTCGTCACCGCTGGCTGCGTGAAGCGTTACGTTCAGGGTGTGGAGAATTACGTCGGCACGTTGAGAAAGGAGTGCAAATGGGAGTATTTCAAAGACATCAATGCCGAGGCATTTCAAAACTGGCGGCAACGCCAGCAAAAATCACCAAAGACATTGAACGAATATCTTGTGGCAGTGCGCGCTTTTCTTAAGTGGGCGGAACATTTGGGCTACATCGGCCACAATCCATTGTCCAAAGTTGAGTTGCTGCGTGTTCAAGGCCGCCAGAAGCGGGCACGCCGCTCCTATACGCCCGAGGAAATCGCAAGGCTGTTGGCGGTCGCTGGCCGACGGCTGCCGGTGTATCTGTTGGCAATGTTGACGGGCATTCGCAGGGGCGAAATCAAGCAACTGCGCTGGGCGGACGTTGAACTCGACGGCGCGGCCCCCAAAATCACCGTGCCAGCTGACATTTCCAAAAATCATTATGGGGATGCCCTGCCCTTGCATCCCGACCTCACAGCGGCGTTGAAGCAAATCAAACTAGCCTCAAGTAAACCGGGGCAATTGATTTTCAAAGGAATGTTTCCCAGTTACAGACGGTTTTACGCCGATTTAAAGGAGGCGAAAATTGATTGGGAAGATCAGGGCGATGGCCGTCTGGATTTTCACAGTTTCCGGGTCACCTATTGTACGCAACTCGCGCCGGGGACACCGAGCGAGCGCGTGCGCATGGCACTCATGCGGCATCGTGATCCGAAACAAACCGCCAAGACTTACACAGACGCGCGGATGTTGCCGTTGAAAGAGGCGATCGAGAAACTGAATTTTCACCATACGGCGGTTCCCTCAAAAGATGACACACAACTAGACACACAAAATTCGGTCGCAGCGGGTCAAAACAGGTCATTGGCTGTCATTCCACCGTTGACGGGTAAAAGTGAAAATTCTCATTTAGATATGGGATTAAAGTCACTGTTTGTTCCTAAAAGTCAAACCGGGTCAAAAGAGGGAAAATGGTCGGAGCGACAGGATTTGAACCTGCGACTTCGTGGACCCAAACCACGCGCTCTAGCCAGGCTGAGCTACGCTCCGACTCCGGCAAATCATCCCATGAATTTCCCGACGCGCAATGAAATTCCCTTCATCCACCCGCGGAAGTTCTGCTGGACGCTTCGCAAATTCACGTTTAGTTTCTCATTATGTCAGCAGAAGCGCCCGTGACGCAAAAAAAAATCAACCTTCGCCGCCCCGACATCATGGAAGAGGTGCTGGCACAGGTGCTTTCCCATTATCGCAGCGAACTCGTGGAGCGCATTCGCTCCACCGGCAACATGATTTCCGCCGGTGATTTGACCGTCAAACTCGCGAAGGAATTCGGCTTTTGCTACGGCGTCGAGCGCGCCATTGATCTCGCCTATGCCGCACGAAAACACTTTTCCGACGTGTCGCCCCACACTCCAATTTATCTGCTTGGCGAAATTATTCACAACCCGGAAGTCAATGACCAGATTCGTAATATGGGCATCCAAATCATCTCGCCCAAACCGACCGATGAGGAATTGTCCCGGCTGCAATCCGGCGACGCCGTTATCATTCCCGCATTCGGCACGGAAGTTGGCACCCGGAAAAAGCTCGAAGCCAAAGGCTGCATTCTCATTGACACGACCTGTGGCGACGTGATGAGCGTTTGGAAACGCGTGCGACAATACTCGAAGGAAAGCGTCACCAGCATCATTCACGGCAAGGCAAAACACGAGGAAACCAAGGCCACAACTTCACAAGCGCGCGCCTATGGCAGCGGCCACTATCTTGTCGTCCTCAACCTCGAGGAAACCGATTACGTTTGTAACTACATTCTCAACGGCGGTAATAAACAGGAATTTCTGGAAAAATTTAAAGGCGACTATTCGCAGGGGTTTGATCCCGACATCCACTTGCGAGCCGTCGGCGTGGCGAACCAAACCACCATGCTGCGCGGTGAAACCGAGGAGGTTCAACGCCGCATCAAAAGTGCAATGGAGAAAAAATCCGGCGCGGCGGAACTCGACAAACACTTTCGCTTTTTCGACACCATTTGCGGCGCAACACAGGAACGCCAGGACGCGTTGGAAAAACTTTTGCGCGAACCAATGGCTTTGCTCATCGTCATCGGCGGCTACAATTCATCAAACACTTCACATCTGGCCGAAATGGGCGAGATTAAATTGCCGACCTATTTCATCAAAAACGCCGCCAAAATGCAGTCGGACAAATTGATTTGCCATTACAACCTGCATTTGAAGAAAGAAATCGAAACGCACGACTGGCTGCCGTCCGGGAAAATCACCATCGGCATCACCGCCGGCGCGTCCTGTCCGAACAACTTGATCGAAGACACCATTCGCCGACTTTTTGAATTACGGGGGATTTCGATTCAAACATTGCTGCCCAACTGATTCCAATTCTGCATTCTGCATTCAAAATATGCCCCGCACCCGACAGGAATTGGAACAAATCGAATGGCAAATCCTCGCGCCTTACGCCCAATTCAGCGGCGATGCCCGCGGGCGCAAATATCCCGAGCCGCCACCCGAATGGCGCACACATTACCAGCGCGACCGCGACCGGGTCATTCATTCCCGCGCGTTCCGCCGGCTCGAATACAAGACGCAGGTTTTCCTCAACGGCACCGGCGACCACCTTCGCACCCGTCTTACGCACACAATTGAGGTCGCGTCCGTCTCGCGCAACGTCGCCAGCGCTCTGAAACTGAATGCCGATTTGGCGGAGACCATCGCACTGGCGCACGATCTCGGTCATTCCCCATTCGGTCACAAAGGCGAGACGGTTTTGAATCGCTTGATGAAAGGCCACGGCGGTTTCGAACACAACCGCCAAAGCCTGCGCATCGTCGAGGAATTGGAACAAAAATATCCCAATTTCCCGGGTCTCAATCTTACATGGGAAGTTCGCGAAGGCTTGGCGAAGCATTGCACCGCCTATGATCATCCGGACCGGCGAAAAGGATTAGACGCCAAAAATTCCTCGCTTGAAGCGCAAGTCGCCAACCTGGCCGATGAAATCACTTATTACAGCCACGACCTTGATGATGGACTCGATTCCGGATTATTGTCCGAAAAAAATTTGCGCCGCGACGTCCGCATCTGGGCACAGGCTGCCCGGCTTGTGAAAAATGAGCATGGCGATTTGCCCGATGAATGCCGCCGTTATTTCATCATTCGGACGATTATTGACATGCAAATTCATGACGTCGTTGAGACCAGCGAACGGCTTATTCTTGCCGCCGGTGTGAAGTCAGCCGATGAAGTCCGGCTTTTCCCAAAGGCGCTCGTTCAACACAGTCCTGAACGCCGTGTGTCGAATCTCGAATTGCGCGATTACCTTTACAAAAATTTGTACTACAACCCCGTCGTGTTCAAACCCAACCAGCGCGCGCTCAAAATGCTCGAACAACTTTTCAAATATCATCTCGCGCATCCGAAGGAAATCGGTGAGGGCGCGCGCCGACGCGCTCCCAAATCCGGCCTTTATCGCGCTGTGTGCGATTATCTCGCCGGCATGACAGACCGCTACGTCGGGATTGAATACGAAAAGATTTTCGGCAAAACGTGACTTTTAGCGCCGGTTCTCTTTGGACTGCGCGGACACGTCCGCGCTTTCAAAGCGGCGACATGTCGCCGCCACTCCAAATCAATACACCAGCACCAGCACCGTTGCCACATCCTTGACGACGTGATTGTTTGAAATCAAATAACCATCGTCCGTGATGAAAAAACCCGTGCCGATGATGCCACTTGAATCAAAACTGTAAAAGCCTTTCAATAAATAATGCCCAAATGAGTTTGCGCACAACTCATGCAGATATCATCACTGTGACGATATTCTCGCGGATAAGATATTTTGCAGTATTTACATTCCTTGTATTCTGATTTGCGTAACTCGGCAGCCTTAAGAAGGAGATCAACCATGTATTCCGATAAATATGAAAATCCACCTTTCATTGGCCCAGTTGTATCAAGGTAGTTATAGCGGTTAATTAATCGCGTTGTCGGCGTGGGGATGTGATTATTAACCCACTCTACGCTGGCAGTCCGCACCTCGAATGCTTCGGGAGTGAAAAGAAGTGAAGCGCCCATTTCACCTTCATAAAATATATGTATAGTATCTCGCGTGCGTTCGACTACGCAGTTTGGCAACCCACGAAGAACATCGCAGGCAAATCGCTCAAAGTGTCTTGGGTTTTCGATAAACAGAACCTCATCAGATGTAGTAGCCATAGCAATTGCAGTTAATAGTGATTATCCCGCTAGATTGATTGAAACACTACTTAGTGTCGTTTCCTGTTCATTTCAAAAGCGCCACCAAAAATCAACATCGGACGACGACCTTCATGATCCTCCAAGGTTGGATACAAAACGAATGGACGCTTCGAGTTGACAGGATTCTTGGCAAAGCCTTGATTTTGTAAATCGTGCAGCAATAACTTAGCTTCTGCAAAACATTGAGGTCGTTCTCTGATCATACGCTTCTCATACTGCGGCAAAAGTTTTAGAAAACCTCTCAGCTCGGCTGTTCCTTTGTGCAGTTTGCCAGATGACAGTCCACTTCGTATTGCCGTTATTAGGTCGCTGAGTTCTCGTTGCTCGACCATCCGCAAGAGTCTTTGAGCACGTGCAGCAAAGTTTGTATTTCTTGCCAATAGCTTGAGCTTTGCCACGTTTGCAGGAAACTCCAATGAAAGTGATACACTTGAAAGATCTTGAGCGATCGCATCAAGCAAGCGTTTAGCTTTCATAGTTATCCTTAAATGTGTCGCAACCGGCTGTTTTGGCAAAGGCAATAAGCGCGTCCAGCGCTTCAAGAATTATCTTCCTTGAATTGATTTGGCCTTCGGCGCGTCCAACCTTCAGGCTGCCAACTGTTCCGACCAACTGTGCAAATGTATTTCGGTCAGGATAGTCATCTCTGACTCGCTCTTGTTCGGCTTGAAACTGATGAAGCCAGTCTAGAAATGCTTGGACTCCTCCATCATCTACATAAACAATCCCCTTGTTGTGCGGTGGCGTTTTAATCTCCGAACGCCAACGCGCAAGGAAGGCGAGGAAATCCAGCTTTCGTCTATCCCTGCCAGCTTCTTGCTCGCGTCGCCGAGCCAGCTTGTCATTGGCTCGCGCGCCAATAAGACCGCCAATAATGCCAGCCAGAGCCAGTTTTATGGCTTCAAGCATGATTTGGTTGAAGTTATTCATTATTCGACGTTGAAGATTCAAACGCCAATTACCCCAATCGTCCATCCCAAAATGAATTCAGGAAAAGAGTTTCCGTCCGCCTTCATCTGATTTCGGCGCGTTCCAAAGCGCCAGAGGGCTGGCGCACTCAAAACGCTTCGCGCACGTCGAGCCGTTCTGCATTTCCGCCAGGTCTTGGACTGCGGTGGCCCTCCACCGCTTTTCCAATCCGTGTTTATCCGTGTCCATCCGTGGTTAAATCCGTTTGAGAACTTCGTCAGAAGAAAGCTCGGCGAGCAATTGCAAAACGGTTTTTCTTTGTCCCGGTAAAATCAAGTCCGGCGCGATTTCGCTCAACGGCTGCAGCACAAACCGCCGCATATGCGCCCGCGGATGCGGCAAAATCAAGTCCGGCGTGTTCCGCGTCTCCGCGCCAAACAGAATCAAGTCCAAATCCAGCAGGCGGGGCTCATTCAAAACTTTTTTCGGATGCCGTCCGAATTCCCTTTCCAGTTTGTGAAGTTTTTCAAGCAACGATTCCAATGTTTCATCCGCGTGCGGCACGAATCCGACAACCGCATTTACGAACAGCGAAGAGTCCGGCGGACAATTCACCGGCGACGTTTGCCAGAGTGAGGATTTGAGAATGGGCTGATTGGAAAAATCCTGCAGTCGCGCCATCGCGTCTAAAACAATCTGGCGTGAATTGCCGAGATTGGAACCAAGCGCGACCACCGCGAGTTTTAAGTTTTGAGTTTTGAGTTTTGAGTTCACAGAGTGGGTTTGCCGGCCAACTCAAAATTCAAAATTAAGAATTAAAAACTACTTCAGTCCTAAAACGTCCTGCATGTCGTAAAGGCCGGGTTTTTGTTCGACAACCCACAGCGCCGCGCGCAATGCCCCGTTGGCGAATGTCTCGCGACTTGAAGCTTTGTGCGTCAATTCAAGCCGCTCGCCGGTGTTGGCAAAAATGACCGTGTGATCGCCCACCACATCGCCGCCGCGAATGGAATGAATGCCAATTTCCAAAGCCGTCCGTTCGCCGACAATGCCGGCGCGACCGTGCCGCGCCGCTTTTTCAAGATGCAGCTTGCGCACGCCGGCCAGGATTTCCGCCAGCGATTTCGCCGTGCCGCTCGGCGCGTCCTTTTTCAGGCGGTGATGCATTTCGACGATTTCCAAATCATAGTCCGGCCCCAAAATCTCCGCCGCTCGGCGTGTCAGCCAAAACAGCGCGTTCACACCGGTCGAAAAGTTCGAGGTCCAAACCATCGGGATTGCGGATTTCAGATTTCGGATTGCGGATTGTTCGGATTCAGAATGCCCGGTTGTTCCAATGACAATGGCTTTTTTGTGCCTCGCGCACAGTCCCGCGATGTCCGCCGTCGCCGTATGCGAACTGAAATCAACGACCACGTCACCTTGCGCAATGGCGGCGGGAAAGTCATCGCCACAATCAATCTGCGCAACAACTTGCAGTTCGCGAAAATTTTTCGCGCACGAAACAAGCGCTTGTCCCATCCGGCCTTTTGATCCGGTAATGATAATTTTGGTCATGGTATTAATGTCAGAGTTCAGGCTTCAGCCTGTCCTGACAAGCCAAAGCTTGGACCCCAACTCTATTTTAAAATGCCGCACGCCTTCAATGTCGCTTTGAGCTTCGCGCGGTTCGCCGCGCTCATCGGCACCAGTGGTAAACGATATTCCTCGGCAATCAATCCCATCATTGCCAGTGCGGCTTTGACGGGAATCGGATTTGTCTCGATGAACAAATCTTTGAACAGCGGATATAGTTTCGCATGAAGCTGCGACGCCTTCCGAATTTGGCCGCGCGTGAACGCATCCACCATTTGCGCAACTTCGCGCGGGACAACGTTGGACGCCACGCTGATGACGCCCTGCGCACCGACGGCCATGAACGGCAGCGTGAGTGAATCGTCGCCGGACAAAATCGTGAATTTGGGTTCCAGCGCCGCGCGTAATTGCGAAACACGATCGCAATTGCCGCCTGCTTCTTTGATGGCAACGATGTTTTTACATTCGCGCGCCAGACGCCGGACGGTCTCAACACTGATTTCAATACCGCAACGGCCCGGAATGCTGTAAAGCACGATGGGCAGTTTCGTCGCGCGCGCGATGGCGCGGAAATGCTGGAACAACCCTTCTTGCGTCGGCTTGTTGTAATACGGCGCGACCTGGAGCGAACCGTCCGCGCCGACTTTCTCGGCTTCACGCGTCAGATGAATCGCTTCACTCGTCGAATTCGCGCCAGTGCCGGCAATCACCTTGATTTTTCGCCCGGCAAATTTTACCGCAAGTTCGATGATACGAATGTGCTCCTCGCAATCCACCGTTGGCGATTCGCCGGTGGTGCCGACGGGCGCGATGCCGTCCACGCCGGACCTGATTTGGATTTTAACCAATTGCTCCAGCGCAATTGCGTCAACCACGCCGTTTTTGAACGGCGTCACGATGGCGGTGTAAGTTCCAGTGAACATAATTTTAATTTAGCGGCCTAGAATCGGCGAAACGGGCTCATTTGGCGAGCAGGAATTTTTTGAAGAAATTGGGGCTGTAGCGTAAATGTGTGTTCAATCAGATCCAGATGTTTTGCACAGTGCTGGATAATTTCAGATACCAAACAGTTGCTTCATCAGGCAGTTTGAGAAGTCTAACTGTAACTTTGTTCCCACTTTCAAACCGCCCGCAAAGATTTCTTTAGCTTTCGGGTTTTCTTTACCGGCTTCGGGCTGGCGGCTTCTTCCACGGGTTCCGTTGCTATCTGGGGCGGCAGGTAAAGATACCGACCGCAACTTTCACAAAGCTGAATGTCCTGCCCGTGCATGAGGGTCATAATCACGCCGAGGGGCAAACGTATGTGACAACTGGTGCAGACCTGGTTACGAACAACCGCGACCCCCTTTTTCCCGTGGGCGACCAGGCGGTCATAGTGAGCGAGAATTTGCGATGGAATTTTGGCGCGCAGTTTCGCCTTGGCAGCCTCGGCGTTCTTGTCTCCGGCTGTGCCAAATTCGAGGGATTGAAGTTCGATTAAATTTTGAAGTAATTCATTCATAAAAATCCGCGCACGTATAGTCATCTCAAAATTGGGGAAATTCAGCAAGTCGAATCCATCCGCAGATTACGCGGATTGCGCGGATTCCGAAAAGGTAGGGCTGCGGTGCTCCGCAGCCCAAATTATTCAGGGCGGCGCGGCAGCAACTATTCCCGTTTTGAATTTTTCGCGCCATACCGTTTGGAGACTTCGTGCAGCGACATCGCAGGCGCATCTGCTTCCTCTGATTTGGCAGCACGTAAATCGCGAAGGTCTTTCAAATTTGCCTCATGTTGCTTCACGTTTTTTATCGGTTGTTTGCTCACAATTCTCTCATTCCTTCTTCGCCACTTTCAATTCCAGATGCAAGTCGCGCAGTTGCTTCGGCTCCACGGCAGCGGGTGAATCGGTCATCAAATCAGCGCCTTTGGCGGTTTTCGGGAAGGCAATGACGTCGCGGATGCTGGGCGTGCCGCAGAGAATCGCCACGAGGCGGTCGAAACCGAGCGCAATCCCTCCATGCGGCGGCGCGCCATATTTAAATGCTTCGAGCATGTAACCGAACCTCGCCTTCACCATGTCCGGCGGAATTTGCAGCACTTCCTCGAAGACCATTTTCTGCACGTCGGGTCGGTGAATACGAATCGAGCCGCCGCCAAGCTCCACACCATTCACCACAATGTCATAGTGCTGGCCGCGGACTTTCTTTGGGTCGCTCTTGAGCAGCGGAATGTCCTCGGTCACAGGCGCGGTAAAGGGGTGATGACTCGAATACCACCGGCTCTGTTCCTTGTCGAAACTCAACAGCGGAAAATCCACCACCCACAGAAAATCAAATTTATCAGCGGGAATCGCCATCTTCCCCTGCTCTTTTAAAAGGTCGGCACAATACAAACGGATCTTGCCGAGAATTTCGCACGCGTTCAGCCATTGATCGGCGGCGAACAAAATCAAGTCGCCTTCCTCGATGGCCAGTTTCTTTGCCAGCGCGGCCTTCTCGGTATCGCTGAAGAATTTCACAATCGGCGATTTCCATTCGACGGTAGCACCGTCTGCCCCCTTTTCGACCTTGATGTATGCCAGACCCTTCGCGCCAAAGCTTTTGGCATACTCCGTCATGGTGTCCATCTGACCCTGGGTCACACTGGCGAGACCTTTGGCATTGAGCGCTTTCACAACGCCGCCGCCGGCGACCGCGCCGCTGAAAATTTTACATTTACTGCCGCGGAATTCCTCCGTGAAATCAACCAGTTCGATGCCAAACCGCGTATCGGGCTTGTCAATGCCGTAGCGGTTCAATGCTTCCGCGAATGAAATCCGCTTGAACGGCGTCGGCACCTCGCTGTTGAGCGCGGCTTTCCAGATGCGTTTCAACAGCCCTTCCATGAGCGCATAAATGTCCTCGCGTTCGATGAACGACATCTCGATGTCGATTTGCGTGAACTCGGGCTGGCGGTCGGCGCGCAGGTCTTCGTCACGATAACAACGCGCGAGCTGAAAATACTTTTCAATGCCGGCGACCATGAGGATTTGTTTGAACTGCTGGGGCGATTGCGGCAGCGCGTAAAATTGTCCGGGACTCACGCGGCTCGGCACAAGAAATTCGCGCGCGCCTTCCGGTGTGGACTTGAACAGCGTCGGCGTTTCCACGTCCAGAAATCCCTGTTCCTCCATGAACATGCGCGTGGTGGTGGCCACCTTGCTGCGCAGGCGAAGATTTCGCGCCATCTCCGGCCGGCGCAAATCCAGATAGCGATGCTTGAGGCGGAGTTCTTCGTTCACCTTGCCCGCCACTTCCGGGTCGTCCACGGGAAACGGCAGGACCTCGGCCATATTGAGCACTTCCAGCTTGTTGGCCAGCACTTCGATTTCGCCGGTTGGAATTTTTGGATTATTCGTTCCTTCCGGACGCTGGCGGACCTTGCCGGTGATGCTGACGACACATTCGCTGCGAAGCGAAGCGGCTTGCTCAAAAAGTTCCTTGGGTAAATTGGACGGGTCGAAGACGGTTTGGGTGCGGCCTTCGCGGTCGCGGACATCGATGAAAATCAGTCCGCCGAGATCGCGGCGCGAGTGGACCCAGCCGGAAAGGGTGACGGTTTGCCCAATGTGCGTCCGGCGCAGTTCGTTGCAATGATGCGTGCGTTTCATTTCCAAAATCCACATGGGAGGGTCGGCGTGTCGCCGACCCAAACTTCAGGGACGGCAACCCGGGCTTCGCCGCAAGCTACGCCGAGGCGAGCATGCCGTCCCTCCCACAAAAGCGAGTGCGCATGGTGGCGGGGAATGGGCCGGAATTCAAAGAAAATTTTGATTTAACCTGAAAGCCGAAGCCAGACCGGCGGATAAATTTTACGCTTCATGCGCTCAATTTCATTTCAAGTCATGCGCCAAAGGCTGTTCAAGCTTTGGCATATCAAAAACGTATTTTCCGTTTGATACGTGAACGGATGTCGAACCCGCACGTTTTATGGTTTATAGATTGGCGATTGATTCTCTGTGAACACCGTCGGCTTGGGGGTTGCCGCGCCGACGGCGTTGATCAGCAGATTGTCAAAGAAGGCGGTGTTTCTTGTCTTGGTATCGATGCCGGTAATCAGCCCGGCCATGCCGTGCGAATAGAGAGTATTGGTCACGGACAAAACCTGCGCGCCGTCAACGAAGCCGGTGATGGTGGAGCCGGAGAATTGCAGCTTCACGTTGTGCCATTGATTGCCCGCGACGTTGGCGGCAGTGCCGGCAGCCATTTGTTTTTCGCCTTTCTCATCGGAATTGCCGGCGGCAAGTAATCGGGCTTGATATTCTTTGTCCCCCAGTTCCACTTCACCCGCCTTTCCATTGACGGTGACCAGGGTGCAAGCACCGTCCGCCGCCAGCCGCAAATAATATCCTTTGGGGGCGCAACCGTAGCCATCGCCGACATTATTGACGCGGCCCATGACGCCCGCCCAGCCGCCATTGTCCAGATACACATCGGCGCTGACTTCGTAGTCCTGCCAGTGTTCGTCGCCGATGATTGTGTAAGGCATCCATTCGGGCGCCCAGCTTTGGGCTTTCTTGTCAATGACCTGGCGGAGACATTTCCCGGTTTTGTCCGGACGGTCGGCGATTTCAAAAATGCCGTCAATGTCCGCCGTGTAATGCGGCAGATAGCCAAATTGTTCGGGCGCGGCATATTCGTCAAAGGTTTCGTAATACGGAAACGGAAATTTTTCGGCGGCGGGAACATCGGCGAACGAACCTTTTTGCTGGCCGGTGGTCGTGGAAATGGAATAGATGGAGTTCGGCTCAAGCGCGATGGTGAACGTTCCATTCTTGGGCGTGATACCGGCTTGCTGGACGAACTGCGCAGTGGCGTCACTGCGCCACACACAGAGTTCGCTGTCGGATAAGCCGCCGCTGACGTTGAAGGTGACGTTCTGGACGGATGGGGCGCCCTTGGTTTCAAAAATGACGCTGTAATCTTTGTCCGGCGATTTCAACGTAACAAACGAGCCGCCGTCGGCCAGCTTTCCGCAAGCGCCGTCAAGATACGTCCAGCCGATTTTTGAGAATTGTCCGTAGTGCGCGTAGCCCCACAAAACTTCGCGGGTCCGATAATGCCCATTCCACGGCGAATTGGCGATCATGGCGGCGGGGTCTTCCGAATAGGATTCCATCGGATAGACGGAGCCGACGAGATACCAGTCCACGATTTTCGTCACTCCGCTGTGAAGAAAGTTCTCATTGAAAGCCTTCACGAGGCTGATCTCGCAATCGAAACCTTTTTTATAAACGTGTTCCTCGCTGTTCCAAATGGGTTTGTTCAACGATTCGGCGAGCTTCAGCACGTCCGGCGGCGTTGGCATGTCCGCCATTGTGTGATTGCTGAAAATGGCCACCGCTTTCCGCAGCTCCATGTCATTCGTCATGTGCCGGGTCCAATCGAATTTGGTTTTGTCCCAATTATCAAAGCCGTGAATTCTGACTTTTCCCAGACCATTGGCATCAAGCGTGGCGCGGAATTTTTTTGCAAAGTCCTCATTGACACCCTTTTCATTCCGGCAACCGATGGCGTCCAGGTCCAGGCCGTAAACCGTCTTGAGTCCCTGAACCCATTTGACGTAATAATCGCACATGTCCTGCGACCAGAAATGGCCGTTGCCCACCCAGCCCGGACAACCCCACGCGCAGGCGTCGAGCGTGAGATCGGGATTGCGCTTTTTGGCCTCGCGCATCAACCACCATTCGTAACCACGGCTGCAGTTGAGGTCATCCCGGGTGTGCATATGGCTCGGCTCGGCGCCTTGCGTGGCGTTGGCGTCGCCGGGAACTTCGACCAGCAGCGCGCTCATGGACGCGCCAAACTTTGGCTTGAAGAGCAGATCCAAAACCTGGCTGCGCTGCGGTTCGGGATAGTCCTTGAGCAAAACCGAGGTGGCGCCGCCGCCGCTCACCGCGCCAATGCCGTCGAAGCGTTTGCCGCCCGCATCACCCTTGAGATCTATGGTTTGATCCGCAAACGCCGGCGAAAGCAGGCCGGTGGAGAGGCAGCAAATCAAACCGGCCAGCATGACCGCATGGGATTTGCCGGGGAAAGATCTGCGTCCTTGATCTTCGGGATGCAACCAACGATTCGGATTTTTCATAAAGGTTTCCGCTGACTTGTATGCGATAAATTATTTGGGTTCAATTGTTTTTCGCATTGATGCGGCGGCTCATCTCACGATTTAACTTCGGCCGGGGTGAGTGTCGAACGGCCAAACGCAACTCTTATCAGCGTCAATCGGCGTTCACCCGGCGTGCTTGCGCCCGTCGCGACAGGTCAGCAGTTTCCGCCTTCGCTCACTTCGGCGCGACGCGGAAAAATCTTTGCGTTCCTTGCGTTCTTTTGCGGATCAAAATCCGTGTCCATCCGTGTTCATTCCGCCGTCACCGAGGCTATGGCGGACAGGCCGTGATTAAAAACTCCGAGTCTCGGCGTTGAAATGTCATTTACTCGAACCGGTACACGTTGTACGTGCGCGGTTGTTGCAACACTTCAAAGACCGTCGTGTCGTCCTTCACGTAACCCTGCAACTCGCGGCCGGACTGGAGATTGAACAGTTTGGCACCCGCCTTTTTGATGACGATGTTGTATCGCACCGGGAAGGGCTGATAGGACTTGGCGATGAAGGTGTTGTTGTCGTAGGTGAACAGGCAGATTTTGGCCGGGCTGTCCAGATACACCGGGATGTCGTCCATCAGGTCCCGCCGGATTTGCGAGAGAACTTCCGGCGGCAGATGATACAGGTCGTCGAAATTCTCCGGGATGGTCAGGATAAAGAATTTGCCCCTGGGCAGGCCCCGCACCTGCAACAGCAACGGATAACGGCTGGTTTCCTTGTAAAGGCCCTGGATGATTTCCTCCGAATCCACCAGGCCGTAGGCCAGTTCCGGAATC
>Ga0182011_10002735_pt1 | contig 14760 bp, 4 predicted proteins | sample 711E1DmetaG_FD_120481 | JGI IMG/M metagenome (GOLD analysis project Ga0182011, IMG submission 120481) | Permafrost microbial communities from Stordalen Mire, Sweden - 711E1D metaG | ecosystem: Environmental > Terrestrial > Soil > Wetlands > Permafrost | place: Sweden: Stordalen | collected... | reverse complement strand
TAATGATCTTTTTGCCAGAGGCTGAGAGTTGCATCGTGCCACATTTCTGTATAGTGCGCCACCATTGGATAGCGATCAAAACCGCGACTGTATGCTTCTTGTGCCAGATATCTATCGCGCACCATATCAGCAAGCGCCAGCATGACCTGTTTGGCAAAATTTTTCTTATGTAAATTTTTAATACGGAAAACAAGAGGATGTCGTTCTATTTCCTTCGCTACGTCCTCCACGGTCCACACTTTTCCATCGATGGTAAAGAGAGGTGCGCCCTGCAATGCGTTGAGATTACGTTCCATATCAGCAAATTCTGGATTCTCCTGAGACTGTCTTTTAAACATCTCATTAAGCATTGTCTCCTCTTTTTCTTTTTTCGTTTCGAGATAGTTAGGTGCGACGATTTCTACAAATTTCCTGAAAGTGCTTGGCTCGAATTGCAGCGTTTTCCCCTGCATTAAACGCATAACGTAGTTGTCATAATGCTCATCTGCCTGCTCGTGAGTCAATTCTTGATTAACATCATCCCAGCGATCGGATATTTGTTTTTCCGTGACGGCCACATGATCTGTCCATCCTTTCACCCGCATAAAAAGATAGCTCTCATCATTTACCTGAACCGGCCCCACGACCTGATTCACAGCAGGACGGTCCTTAAACAGGACTTTACGGACTTCATGGCTCTCTTTTGATATCCAATTGACATCTTTCTGCGGAAGACTATCGCGTCCTGTCAATGCTTGGTATATATTTGCGAAGGATGTGGCTGAGGTATCAAGAATTTGTTTGACCACTCTCGCAACAGAATCGTTGGGAATAGTAAAATATTCAATATGGTATGTCCTTCCTGCAATCTCATACTCTTTCCTAGCCATTGCAGTATCTAATTGTACTTTTGAAGTTCCTTCGGCATAATACATGACATTGCGCATGAGCTGCTCCTGTAACCCTTGGAGCATTCTTTGAAAGGATTCGCTCCTTATGAGCTCATTATCCTTCCCCGCTTCTATCGCTAATATCTTTTCAGCGAGCAATGAGTTTAGTATAATTTTTTTATCGAAGCCTCCGTCCCCTTTGCAGTAAGAAGGGCGGATAGTGTATTCCGCACGTCGGATAAATTCATCAACAAAAATAGTTTTGCCGCCGATTCTTGCAAGTACTCTACCGGTGTCAGCAGGAGGAAGGTTACGTAAAGTAATGAGGGCGTTTTTTCTTGACCCTGTTTTTCTAATCGATGGTTGCTTCTTTTTGCTTATAGTAATGCTATCATGTTTTAAGTTTTGATAGAAGCAGAGCTGCCCTTGAAATAACGACTGTGCAGGCCGGAGCCCTTGAATATTTTGAGACCTACCTGGAACCATCGTGAAAAGCGATAGCACTATACATGCACAAAAATATTTATTATAAGTGTTTGATACCATGGATTTGAAAATTACTCCTTAAAGAAAACAATGCCCACATCTGAATGAGATTTCATTCGTGGGCTATCCAAACTCCTCTTATAAGGCACTGTATCAATAATATAATGAAATAAAATATTTGCGGCGTGTGCTCCAAACGATGACCTGATAAAAAGGCGAATTTGTTATATTCATATCCTCAAAGTCAACTATAAAGATCAGTCTATTTGATTACCAAACCAATGATTTGTTAATTTCGGCCGGTATCACTGAACAGCATCATCTTTGTCAAATTGCGAACGTAAATCTCCGGGCTGCTGAGCGCATTCAAATTGTTCGATCGGAATCTGATTCTCCTCGGTATAACTCTTTCCATCCTGCACAAAGGCTTTGGCGATCTCACAACAGCAGCATCGATGAGTAAACAAAAGCCATATATTTATGGAATATCAGCATTCTGGAATATGCCAAAGACACACTTAACTTCTAATATCAAATGCAGTCGAAGAAAATCAGGATAGCGAAAGTACACAACAATTATAGAGTACTTTCTATCATCCCGCACTCTTTTTAAATTCAATAACAACTATCCTCTCATGATGATTTGGGATAAAGTTTTATTCAACCTTAGTGTAATTACATATTTTCCAATTAAATCTTTTAAAACAGGAAACTCACACCGATAGACTGTACATTTCCAAGGATTCCAATGCTTCGACTAGCGTATTCCACTTTTATGCTTTGATTCGACATCATATCTATCTGTAAACCTATTCCAAACGACACGCCATACTGTGAGTCTTCCATGAAGAGCCCTTTATACCCTCCGCGCAAGAAAAGTTTTCCGAAACTTGGGAAAGTGAGTGAATATTGTGCCCCGACATTAACAGATTCACTATTATTATTTGGATGCAATGCATCTACTGAAAGGACGACCTCATGTATATCGGTCACGATAGGTGTCACAGAAGCTCCAATTCGAAAAATCAACGGCATCTCCCATTCTTGTCCTGACAGCCTTCCGGACGCACTCTGGTAATTTCCAGCAGAATTAGGATCCACATCAATCGGTGTTAATAAATCAAGACCGTCGTATTTAAGTGTCGTACCATAATTGGAAATACTCATACCGATGTTAAGCCCATGTTCGTTGCCACCTGTAGGAGAGAAGAAATCCGTTTTAATAAGAACACCCAAATCAAAAGCAAATGCGGAAGCATTTTCGTGCCAGATAGCACTTGACACATATTTGCCCGAAGTTCCAACAGAAAACCATTCAGTGAGACTTCTTGCATAGGAAATCGTAAGTGCCATATCTTTTGACGAGAACCGTTCTCCTGTTCCTTCCGGCATTGTCATCGTCGTCACATCCATGTCCCCATAATCCATCATAATAATGCTAGCACCAATAGTTCCAAAGCTCGGTACAACGATGCCAACCGTTGCAAATGTTGTATTCATTCCAACAATCCAGGGTTGGGTGACAAACATAACCTCGCTTCTCTTCAGCTGAGCAAGTCCTGCGGGATTCCAATAGATTGCAGATACATCAGTTGCTAAGCTTACATATGCATCACCTAAGGCACCTCCCGCTGCCCCATAACCTATTTCTAAAAAATTGGCCGCTGTCGTTCCTGCTCGCATTGGCTTCTGTGCAAATGAAGAGATCGACAGAATCATCAATGCCGCGATGAGCGCGATCGATCTGTTGAATGAATATTGTCTCATAGGGTTATCTCTCTTTATTTAGCTCAATAATGATTTTATTTGATTATTGCAAACTTACCAAGTTTTTCCTTGCCGGTGACATTAGACTTTATATGGTAAATGTAAATCCCGGCAGCAATTTCCAATCCTTCTTTTGTCAGCATATCCCATTTACAATTCCCATTATCCGGGGCATTGTCAACATTAAGCTGCCGTATAAATACTCCGCTTGATGTAAATATTTTTATTGTACTTTGTGCAGGGACATGTGTAAAAAGTAAGACCCTTTGCTGATTAAAATTTTGGTTCGCTATGTATGGTTCCATCGTATTGGTCACTATATACGGATTAGGCACTACTTTAATTCGACTCATATCATCGTCGATCTTTGATGCAATGGTTGTGCTATCCTTGTTCACCGTAAATATGACCGAACCTTTCAACGGTTTCATGAACTTCACCCGATAAATATCACCTGGGTGCGGCAATTTATTTTTATCATTAAAACGAATGCCAAATATTGTTCCTGCTGTAGCGATTTGACCACCAAGATAGGGAACGGTATAGTTCACAAGAACGTAATCAGTGTCCGGATCATACTTGCCATTGAGATTCACATCTTGAACAACCAAATCAAGTTGTTCATAGCCTTTATACCCTGAAGCCGTTGAATCCCGGAATGATCTGTTTATCACATGGAACGGGAACGACTGACCAAGCAATACCTGCGATCCAGGGAGCGCTGTATTCTCAAGGTTATAAACAGGAAGCGGGCTCGTCTTACGGGCTGTAATTGACTTATAAGACGGCTCCAGAGTCGTATCGATAAAAACAATGTCGTAGTCATATGCAAAATAAGGAGCGCGTACGACATTTGGTTTCACCTCAATTGGTGCAGTTCCCGTTTGCCATCCGCTGCGCACGCTGTCAAAGCCCGAATTTTCATATTTAGCTTTGATAAGAAATTGCATGCCGTCAACCACATTTGATGTCATACCTCCGCTGCTCGGCCGTAAGTACACTGTTGACCCAATTGTGTCTTTTTCCCAGTTGTTCTGGATGTGGTCGGTTGGAGTTTCCTTATAGAGGACTGTATCATTTAACGTGGCATCTGAGATGGAATAGCCCGTTGTCGAAAGGAATGCATCTCGCTTACTACGATATGAAGTTTTAGAATAAGCAATCGTGTCAGTTTGGAAGTTGATTCTATACTTGTGATTGGATTTAATACCATCTGAGTTATAGATCGTTGATTGAATCGTTCCGTTATCCAGCACATTTGCCGAGTCGATGAAATTCATTTTAGGGTCAACGTACCCTGCAGCTTGCTGATGGGGCGTGATAACTTGAACATTAATTCCCAGCGACCGGATATTTCCATATTCATCAAGATCAATCGTCATATTGTTTTCTGCTGGAGGGATGCTTACACCAAGGGTTCCTACTCCTTTCATACCATAATCGTACGCAACTAATGCATAGTAATAGGTACGTCCGTTTTGTACAGCATTATCGATATAGTAATGCGTAATACCAGTTTCGCTTCCAAGATAATATTCGAGGCCGTTCCATCCAGCATAGCTGGCAAAGCCAAAAATTGAGTCTACAAGATCACACTGAAAAATTGGTAACTTACCGGCTGCATTGCCATACCCATCGCGAAGAACTTCTGCATCCTGGAAATACTTGTCCGTCGCCCTATACAACTTGTAACCTTCAAAGTCATTTACACCGCCGAGAAACGGTTCGCGCGTAAGTTTATCAGCTCTATCATCCCAGTACAGATAAACTTTGCCATCACCGGCTTTAGCTGTTAATGTTGGTGTTAGCGGAGGTTGTGAAAATCGATAGTCATTATTATAAATGGCTTTAACGACTTTTAACTTCGCATAGATCGAAGGCCCATAGTGATTCGATGCGACGTTATTCAGACCGGTGAGATCATCGTACGCATTCACATTAGCCATTGAAAGATGTTCGAATCTCCCCTGTTCAAGTCGAAATGTGCCTGAACCAAACGCCGCATAGAGATTTGCTGGTTGACCAGGGAATGGAAGCAGCCTGTGTGTCGCAATAGTATCGTACACATTTTTAGCATTCTTCAGTTGTGCAGCTCCTGACTGTTGAGGATGAGGAAACATGCAAAACGAAGTCAGACCGATCATATCTGATTCCCCTACATCTGTACTTGCAAAATTCGGTTCTGCCTTTCCAGTCGCTCTATCAAAATCAGGCTTATGATTGCACTCTGTGCCATCGGCATCGGGTCCTGTATAGTTAATGTCACCCGGGCCGACACCATCAAGCCCAACATCATCACCCGCATCTTCACCGACATCATAAACACCATTACCGTTCTTATCATTGCCGTCTCTCCAGTCGCCGTCTTCATCAGCAGGATACCAGAGCCCTTGCATTATTGCAGGTACTTGCTCTAAACTTTTATAACCGAAGTACGTGCAAAATTTGGCTGTGTCATGTGACGCAATAAATGCTGCGCGAACAGCATCATGTCCGACAATTTTAGCAGGTAAACCGTGCCATGAGTCTTCTGCAGTGTTATCACGCCTCTCGTCAACCATACCATTATCATTGTTATCTATTCCATCGTAAGGATTACCGGGACTTTCAAGAAAAGCCCATCCACTTACAGCAGGTTTTCCACCCCCAAAACCAGTCCCAGTTAGCGACCAAGTGTACATGAAAGCATTAAACGTATCGAAGAATCCAACTTGATCTTCTGCGGCAGAGGTGGGTGATTTGTTGCCATTGGCTGCATCAAGGTAGAATCCAAACACTGCTCTCGTTAGGTCGTAATCAGAAATATTTGAAATGTTATATTCGAAGAAAACAGCATCTCGCGCTTCTTGATTATTCCATTGATATGCCCGAATTTCGGCCCGCACTCCTAATCCACCCCAGGGAAGTCCCTTTTGAACGGTGATGTCGTTTGGATGAATATCACCGATTTTAGCATTTGGCCGTGGGTAAAACTTAACGAGAGATTTCGGCTGTAGATTCTTCAGATCCTGTGCATCATTACAAACCCAATAGGATTCAAGGTCGGCGTACTTTACTCCCCTCCCAAATCGGCCATTCCACTCACCTGGATAAAACGTTTGTAATCCCGTAGAGGGCCATGCCGCTGGCCATGAATCAGGAATATTACTCATCGCTGGATATTCGCTCAATCTATTGAAATACCCAAACACAGGATAAAACCCATACTCAATTGTTCCTGTCGGGTCGAGAGCCATAAATCCGGGCTGTATCGAGGAACTCGCGTCATACCATAACGTATCCAATAGTCCTTGGCTTGAGAGGGTCTGGATTTCTGTTTCATCGGTTACTGGAACGGAATCGACTGGGCAAGTAGGACATTTTTTAATAAACACCATGTTGCCGACGATGAGATTGAAACTGTCGAATATGTTCAGTCCTGTTGCATCATTAGGCCAAAGGGAAACAAGCGGACTTGGCCACCCACCGAATGAGACTTTGTTACTGATCTGCAGGGAAACTCTATTGCCATTCATCAACCCTAATCGCATAGCGGAAGGATCACCCGCTTCATCTGTAGGCCCTGCGTACGGGATACTTTGTGCAATGAGTTTTGTACTGAAAATCAAAATGCTCACTATAAATAAACTTATTGTAACATAACGATGAAAATTCATAACTCGCTCCTTATGGAAAATAGTTCTCATCAGAATATTCTAAACAGATTGCCTACAATGTAAATTCAATTCCTAATTTTACAGACCGTGGATCCGCGTAGTCAGACGGATTGTTGTTCCTATCGTATATTGTACTGAAGTTGCTCCTGTACAATGCAAAATCAGTTGCTCGATAAACTTGGTCGCCTGCCCTGCCGGTTGTCGCATTCACATTATATTCATTGAGTCTGTCAAAGAGGTTATAGACAAGCAGCGTGAGTCTCACGCGATTACTGCCTGAAGACCAAAGGTTGACAAAACCGTTGAGATCGAACGATATAAGAGCTGGCTTTGTAGAATTATTGGGTTGAAGATTTACATTTGCTTGTGGACTTTCCGGGAGAGGTGTATAGGTGTACGGTAAACCCGAATCATAACGTCCGATGATCGAGCCGCCATAGCTTTCTGTAATATAGGAGATCGATGCATTGAGTGTATGCCGCTGATCCCAGTCCATAGGAATGAGTACATTCACTTGATCTTGCTTGTTGCCGGCACGGTCAAAGTTGTACCTTGGGCTATTCGCATCCCCTCGCGTATACTGCAGTGTATAATTTACTCCAGCGGATAGTTTGCCAAAGGAATAATCATATTTAAGTTCTACTCCACGCGCATTTCCATAATCTTCGTTTGTATAAAGCCCGTAATGAATTGCATTAAATGTCGTGATGATTTTTGTGCCCAACAAATCGTAGATATCGCGATAAAATACTGCAACCTCTAAGCTCATATTCGGGCCTAATTCTTGCCATAAACCTGCTTCATATTGAATAGTCTTTTGCGGTTTCACGAGAGGATTGCCCATGAGAGTCTTGTAATCGTCGCCTACGACGTGCTCACGATCAACATACAATGCATACAATGGCGGCATCTGGAAAAAATGTCCGTAGGAAAACCGGAGAAGCGCAACTTCTCCGAGCTTATAGGAGATGCCAAATCGAGGACTAAATTGATACGATGCAGGCGCAGCCAGATATTGACTCATTCTTTCAGGATTGTCTGGAAAGTTCAAGTCATTGCCAGGATTTCGCGGTTCAGAAGGGTACGTGCAACTTGGGTTGAAATAATCGCACCGCAAACCAAGGTTAATGACCATAGATGCATACTCCATTTTATCCTGTATATACGTTGAGTACTCCCACGGATGCACAACATAAATATCAGAGTATGTTGACCTACCAAGAACGAATTCGGGTTTATAAAAAAGAAAGTCTACTTTTCCTGTAGCTGGATTGTATGTGTAGACATTTTCATAGGGCGTGCCGCGGTAGTAATTTTGAATCTGAGTATTGAAACGGTGAATATTGTGATCTGTAAAATCTATTCCCATTTTCAACGTGTGGCGTTTGTTTATCTGCCACGTTCCATCAAATTTAGCTTTGTAATCTTCACTCCAGTTTTCATTCCAAGTTTTGTCCTGACCTCCTGTATAAAATCCTGGCCCCGGAGAAGGCTGATCTGCATATAAATTGTGCACATAGCGATAAACAGGTAAGCTCATTGTATGCACACTATCTAATTGAATTGTATTAAGACTATCCCCTCCACTAGAATTCTTGACGGTTTCGAATGGATCTTGAAATGCATACACGGCACTCCAGTCCTTCAAATAGCTTGCTTTCAATTCATAAAAAATTGAAGAAGAGACAGAATGATTTACCGTCGCTGTAAGAAGCTGCGTTTTCCCATAATTGGTTGCCCGCCCATCAGGATTGAACATGTAATCAAAGTTATATCCCCCGCGCACATTATTTTGGCCATTACTCCCTTTCGCATCATTATAAGAATACTCAAGCGAAGCCCTTACTACACTCCAGGGTTTGAATGAAAGTTTGCCAAAAATGTTCATAGTTCTATTAGTTTCCATCGGCACAATAGCATTACCCCCCGTATGAGATGAATACCATTGAGACGAATCTTCTCCACCCCAACTACTATAATCATCTGGCACAAAGCGACGTATACCGTTGCGGGGCCCTACATAATCTTGGTAACGGCCATTGACAAGAAAGGTAAGAGCATTTTCGATTATGGGTCCTTCGAGAAATAATCTGTAATCTGTACTTCGCGGTAAATCAGAGACATGGGACACTGTGAGATTGTTAAAAATATTGGTGTGGGATGTAAAGAAATTACTTCCAAGGGCTGCTGCGGAAGCATGGAATGTATTGCCTCCATCCTTCGTAACAGCGTTGACTACTCCGCTCATCGCATTGCCATATTCGGCATTAAATGTCCCTGTAATGACTTCAACTTCCTCGATGACTTCGTTTTCCACTGTGATAGATCTGTTCAGATCATACGCCTCTTGAACTCTGACTCCATTGACAAGATAGGCTACTTCTTTGTCTCGCCCTCCTCGAAAGTGGTCTCGCACAACGCCAGCTTGCAAGCTCACTACTTGGTCGAGGTTCTCAACCGGGAGCGCCTTTATTTGATCAGAGGTTACATTGCGTATTGAACTTGTTTGATCGCTTTTCTGTTGAATACGCTCGACTGTTACGATGACATCCTTTTCCTCAATGACACCTTCTTTCATTTTGAAGTCTGCAATAGCTGTTCTATTGACAGAGACGACAAGGTTTGGGGTCACCATCGGTTCATACCCAACCATACTTGCGCGTATTCGGTATGTGCCCGGAGGAACATTAATGATAGAATACTCACCATTGATATCTGTGACATTTCCCATACTTGTCCCTTCGATAGTAATATTTAATCCCACCAAAGGTTCACCTGTCGCAGCAGTAGTGACGGTACCGGAGATTTTTCCAGTGGTCTGAGCTAGTCCTCTCAATGTCAGTACAGACAGAAGAATAATAAGGATACACAACAACTGGATTTGCCATCGTACTCTGAATTGATTATTCGCCATAAAAAAGATCCTCCATTATTTCCTTCTCAGAATCTTCTGAGCAAAAAAGCCATTGTTTTCGTCAGAAACGAATCTCGAGGTAATCGTGAATTTATCTTGTTATTTTTTTGAACTTAGTTATTACAACTTCCAATAATGTAAAAGTGATTATATTTTTAACGCGGTTTCATTTTCAAAAAGAAAAACCCGTCATTGCATCGCATTTATATATTTCTCAATGGGAACGCAAAAATTTTATTTTTTTACTCTTCCAGAAAAACACCATGAGACCTTTTCGATAAATTGTCTCTACAATTTCTTATTTGATCAATATCAATTTCTTTACATCTGTGAAATTCTCCGTCCGTAAACTATAGTAATACGCTCCGCTTGATAAATTCAATGCATCAAGTACAATTTTATGATTTCCTGCTGTCTGTCTATCGTTATGCACGAGAACCACAATCTTCCGTCCCAAAATATCATACACATTGAGCGTAACGGTACTTTCCCGAGGTAATGAATAATTAATCACAGTCTGCGCATTAAATGGGTTTGGATAGTTTTGATATAACCTAAACTCTTTCGGTATCACTTCACTTTGAGCGACACTGCTTGTTGTTGAAACAAAAACCTTAAATTCCCAAAAACTTGCCCAGCATCCTGAGGATAACTGTGTCACGGTTATTCGGACATATCGTGAAAATGAATGAAAAATATCTTGCTGCGATTGTGAAGTATTTGTGTTGTTTCTTTTATTGACTGCTGTACTCCAGTGAACATTATCCGGCGACACTTCAATCGTATACCCGTACGCTTTCCCATCAGACTCCCACATTATCTCTGAACCTGAAAGATTATACAATGAATCGAGATCCACTTTCCACCAGTGATTGAGGTTTCCATCATTTGCACACCACCGCGTTGAAGAATCACCATCATTCCCTTTGTCTGCCGTGTTTCCTTTCGAGCTTTCTTGACTGTCTGCACTGGATAGCTTGTTGATTGCAACATTCCCGTCAGTTCCTGTGGATACGACAAGATTCACTGCAGTTCCTTTAATAACTTTCGTTCCAGCTTCCGGTATCTGACTTATAACATAATCTACAGGAATTGTTGCACTCGATGATTTTGTTTTATTCCCAACGGTAAGCCCATTTGCAATAATGATAGAATCTGTGACTGATTGATTCGCCCCGATTAAACTTGGAACGGTGACAGTGGATAGTTCAGAATATGAAACTCTACTCATATCCATCGCTTGCTGCACTTTGGTGACAGGTAATATTCTATATTGATAGGTATATGTTTTATTTGAATAGAGTGTAAACTCCGGATGAGGGCGCGCGCCCCAGCTATTGTCGCCTCCTAAACCCATCTGATGGTAATTCAATCGCAGCACAGTAGAAGTATTTTTAACAAGATTGAAAGGATGTTGCGTACCCTTACTATCCAATTCCCATGGAGTATATTGAAGTGCGTTGAATTCGATATTCGGCATACCCACTGCCATCAGACCATTGCCGGAACTGTTCGTTAAACATACCCACTGAACATCTGTACGATTTCCGGTTTCTTGCGGCCTGATGTATGAAACAAACATGCTGTCTACGGTCGTTGTATACACTCCAACATTTGCACCTTTTTTTCTGTCCCAATAATTCTCAAACGGACCTCGTCCATACCAGGTAATATTACTAAAATCAGCAGGAACCGTACAGAGCATACCTACTTCCGGAATTTCAGGGAGTTGCGCATTGCCTGGTACAAGCGTGGAAGAAATAACGACATTACCATCGCCATAGATATCATAGATAACTATACCGTATGATTTTGTTGAAGTCGGGTAAGTGAAATTCACAGCAACCTGAATTTGACGAGTTGAAATATTCTTTACTGTCACTCCTGTTACGGTTCTACCTTGACTTGCAGTCTTCCATGTGGCACAACGGGTCGGCATGCCGTTGCCTCTATCGTTGCTGTTGGGCGCTCTCCAAAAAGATGGAACAGGCCCGGATTGTAATAACTTAGTACCTTGATAAATGAATGATGAAATTGTTCCTGCATTTTTATCGAACACCAATTGGAGATTGGTATTGCTTGCAACAATACTATCCTTTGAATCAACAACTGATAGAGTCGGAATCTTTGAAGTGTCGATTATCGGAGCATCCGGCACTGCGAAAGGAATTTCAAATTGTTCAGATGCTATCTCATGACCTGCGTTAGCCCATAATTCATCTTGTATCAATTTAAAACTAAAGTTCAACCAATATTTTGAACCGGTTTTCAGAGCAGGCGTTCCGAAACCGATTGAGATCACGCTGCTGTCAAGAGGTTGAATGTTAAGGTCGGACGCTGTAAGTGTGCCACTGTTTATTTGTTTATTGTCCTCCATGAGCTGCCAGGTTCCACTAAATGAATTCACATTCGTGAAACGAAAATAATTCTTGATTTTAAACTGGCCTTTCAATGTATCAACCGCTTTTATTTTTATGTTCTGATAGACCTTCTTGACTTCATAAATTTCCGGTTGAAGCGTTCTATCGGCGCTGATAAGCCCGTTAGCACAAAAATCAGCATCATTGGGATTGTCTCCCCAATCGCCGCCATATAAAAATCCAGTGTGTGCAGGATTCCATAATCCTTGATCAACAAAATCCCAGATAAATGCACCTTGCAAATTTGGGTATTTCTCGATTGCATCCCAGTATTGATACATATTTCCTTCACTGTTTCCCATTGCATGGGAATACTCACAAAGAATGAGCGGCTTGGAGCTTCCCGAAGCGCCGTACTGCTCGACACTCTCCACCGCAGGATACATCCAGCTATTCATATCAGCCACATCGTTATACCCTTCATAATGGACCAGTCGAGTCGGCTCGTTCTGATGTACCCAGTCCGCCATTACTTGAAAATTACTTCCACTACCAGCTTCGTTACCTAAAGACCATATCAGTACACATGGATGGTTCTTATCCCTTTCCACCATACTTTTTACTCTATCGATGCAGTCCTGCGTCCATTGGGGATCACTTGCAGGAAGAATATCTCTAACTCCATGACTCTCTAGATTTGTCTCGTCGATTACATATATTCCATACTTGTCGCATAGTTCGTACCATTGCGGATAATTGGGATAATGGCTTGTGCGTACAGCATTAATATTGAATTGCTTCATGATAGTTATATCTTGAACCATTCGATCGTAGGTGAGTGTCTTGCCCGTTTGTGGGTCAATTTCATGACGATCAACCCCCTTGAACAAGATTGGCTTGCCGTTGATTTTCATCTGTCCGCCGCTTAGTTCAAACTTACGAAAACCAAGCAAGCAACTTTCAGTTTCGATTACATTTCCACCTGGATCTTTAAGCTCTATCACGAGCGTGTATAAATTGGGAAATTCAGCCGACCATTTATCCGGATTCGATACAGATGTACTTTGAGATAATTGTGTTTCGCTACTGGTACTGAAGGATGCAGTTCCTAATTGTAACGACGACACCTGTACACCATTAGAATTGTACACAGCTGCTTCAACAGAATATCCGGCTGGAGCCGTCTGTGAATAATATTTGAGGTTGGCCTTCACGGTGAGTGATGCATTCGTATAGCTTCCATCAAGATCGGTTGTGTAATGGAAATCCTCAATATGAACAGGAGGCGTCGAAAACAAAAATACATCTCTAAAAATTCCGCTTAAACGAATCATGTCTTGATCTTCAAGCCAGCTTCCATCCGACCAACGATACACTTCGACGGAAATATTGTTTGCACCGGTTCTAAGATATTTGGTTATATCAAATTCTTTCGGTGTAAAGCTGTCCTCGCCGTAACCAACATAATTTCCGTTGATCCAAACATAAAAAGCTGATCCGATACCCTGGAATGACAGAAAGATTTGCCTTCCATTCCACGTTGTTGGAACCGTAAACTCCCTGCGGTACGAGCCGACAGGATTATAAACAGTAGGTGCTTGAGGAGGTGACTGGTGATCAAACAGAGTCCAGGGGTATTGGGAATTTGTATAATTCGGATGATCATATCCCTGTGTTTCCCAATTACCCGGTACTATTATGTTTCCAAAACCGCTAACATTGACAGTATCTTTATAGAATGATGTGTCTCGCTGAGAAGGATTTGTAGCTATGTGAAATTTCCATGTACCGTTAAGAGAAAAATAATAAGGGGATGCCGTTCGATCGCCGAGAAGGGCAGATGTCTCATCTCCATAAGGCATCAAAGTTGCATGTGCAGGAAGACGGTTTATTTGAAATACATCCGGTTTATTGTTCCACTCATTGTTTGGCTGCGCTTCGACAAAAATAGTTTTGAATAAAATGATATTTACGACAAAAAACGTTACCGATAATTTTCTCATATTTGAATTCAAGTTTTAACTTAATGATTAATAATTGAGTAGCCTGGTATCATTATTTGATGAAGACCATTCTCTTTGTCTCTGTGTAACTCTCCGTCTGCAGCTTATAGAAATATACTCCGCTTGGAAAATTTGCAGCATTAAATGAAACCACGTACTCGCCTGCAGTTTTTCTCTCATTGTTCACCAGAATTGCCACCTCTCGGCCTAGAAGATCATACACTGAAAGAGATACTTTTCCGCCGCTCTTCAGTGCGTAAATAATCTCGGTGCTTGGGTTGAAGGGATTCGGATAATTTTGCATCAATCCGAACTCTAAAGGCATGGTGCCTGTCCCCTGCACACCTGTCTCATGAATATCCTTTCCATGAAGAACAATTTCAGTTGTTCCCCCCGATGGATTGATGGTACTTGCACCACTTGGCCAGATGCCATCGGCATCAGCCGCTGAAGCTACAAGTGTTCCAGCGGTGAGTGAGCGTTGCTCGATCCGGCGTATACCGTTGGATAACATATTCGGCAGCACTAGACCGAATGAACCGTTTACACCATTTACGCTGTTGCTGTAAAATTCCGCATAACTATTAGTTGTGGAGTTGTCCGTTCCATCACTTTCAATAAATGATCCCGAGATTGGACGGCCTGTGCCGGCTGTATCATCGTAGGCAAAGACAAAATCCTTGGGGCTTGCAGATCCTGCACATC
>Ga0182011_10002733_pt1 | contig 14765 bp, 13 predicted proteins | sample 711E1DmetaG_FD_120481 | JGI IMG/M metagenome (GOLD analysis project Ga0182011, IMG submission 120481) | Permafrost microbial communities from Stordalen Mire, Sweden - 711E1D metaG | ecosystem: Environmental > Terrestrial > Soil > Wetlands > Permafrost | place: Sweden: Stordalen | collected... | reverse complement strand
CCGGCCGGCGCCGCTTCAACGGTCTCGATCTCGCGCATGCCCTTGACACGGCCAGCACGGCAGCCTACGGCGCAGTGCCCCGGCCGGTAGAGGGCACGATGCTCACCGTGATGCGCGAGGCTGCCGGGGCCGCGGTCGCCACGGCAGAGCGCGAGAACGACATCCGCGCCGTCCTCGCCGCCGCCACGGACGCGGCCGAGCGGGCGCTCGAGCGGACGCCGAGCCTGCTCCCGGTCCTCCGCGACGCGGGCGTCGTCGACTCCGGCGGGGCCGGCCTCGTGCGACTCTTGGAGGGTGCGCTGCGCTTCCTCCGCGGCGAGGCCCTCGAGCCGGCGACGCAGGTCCCTTCGATCCCGAGCCCGGTTCCCGCAGGGATCGCCCAGGGCCGGACTGCCCACGGGTATGAGACCGTCTATCTCATCCGTCCGTTTCCCGGCCACCTGCTCGACCTGGACCGGATCGCCGCATATCTCGTGCGCACCGGCGAGTCGGTCAACGTGGCGGGCGACGCGAAAGCAGCCAAGATCCACGTTCACAGCGGGCACCCGGATCTCGTCATGCGCCACGCGCTGCGGCTCGGCCGAATCGTCAATGCGACCGTCCTCGACCTCGATCACCAGGTCGACGAGGTCCGCGAGGCACGGGCCGGCAGCCTGGCGGCATGCGAGGTCCCCGCGAAGGGGCCCGACGAGATGCCGCGCGAGCCCGACGCATCGCGGGTGCCGCTCGGAATCATCGCAGTCGTGCCTGGCGACGGGTTTGCGCCGTACTTCGAGGAAGCGGCGCTCAGCGGTGAGGTCGCGGTGACGATCGTGCGAGGCGGCCAGGCGGAGAACCCGAGCGCCGGGCAGATCCTCGACGCGATCCACCGCTCGCCGGCCGAGGAGATCCTCATCCTCCCGAACAACCCCAATGTGAAGCTGGCAGCCGGGCAGGCCGCCGAGATGTCGGACCGCCCGACCCGTGTCGTGGCCACGCGGAACGCAGCGGAGGGTCTCGCGGCCCTGCTGGCCCTGCACGTGGCAGACGGCGCAAGCGGCAACGCGGAGCGGATGCTGCGCGCCAGCCGCGAGATCCAGACGATGCGCGTCACGGCGGCTGTGCGCGACGCCACCATTGGTGGCCGGCATGTCCGGCTCGGACAGACCATGGCGCTGGACCCCGACGACGGCCTGCTTGCCGTCGGCGACGACCGCGAGGCAGCCGTCCTCGAGGGGCTGGGCTCGTTCGCGCCCGGCTTCGGCCTGGTGACGCTCTGGTACGGGGAGGATGCCTCGCTCACCGAGGCCGAGGGGCTCGCGCGCCGGATCCACGCGCGCTGGCCGGCCCTCGACGACGTCGAGGTCAGGACCGGCCTCCAGCCCCACTACCGCTACCTGATCAGCGCGGAGTAGGGGAGGCGTGGGGACCGCGCGGCCGCAGGCCCCCTCGCCCCTGCCCGCGGACCCGTTCGGCGTCGCGCTGGCGGCAAGCGGGCTGCCCGGCGCGAGCGTGCTCAGGCGGGTCGGACCGCGCATCGGCCTGCGCACCGTCCGCGACCTGCTGCTCTGGCTTCCGCGCCGCTACGACGATCTGCGGGTCGTCCACGAGCTCCAGGCGCTCCGCTTCGTCCCGCCCGACACGGTCGTGAGCACCCGCGCAACCGTCACCCGGATCCGGGCCGGCCGCACGGCCCGGCGTGGCATCCGGGTCGTGACGGCGGACCTCGCGGACGCGACCGGGGCGGCCGAGGCCCAGTGGTACGGGCGCCAGTTCGTGGAGCGGCGGCTTCACGAGGGGGACGAGCTGCTCTTCTCGGGCAAGCTGAAGATGCGGGGCGCGACGGTGCTGCTGGACAACCCGGCCTTCCAGCCCCCCGAAGGCGACCTCCTCCATGTCGGCCGGATCGTGCCGGTCTACCGCCTGACGGCGGGGCTCCCGGTCCGCACGCTCCGCGCCGCCGTCCGCGCGGCGCTCGATCGCCTTCCCTCGTACCCCGAGTACCTTCCGTCGGCGATCCGGCGCGACCTGGGGCTGATGGGAATCGGGGAGGCGCTCGCCCAGGTGCACTTCCCGGACGACTTCGAGCGGCGCGACGCGGCGCTCCGGCGCATCGCCTTCGACGAGCTGCTCGCCCTCCAGGTGGGCATGGTCGGGAGGCGTCGCGAGCGGGCGGTGGCGGCGTCGGTCTCGATCGCGACCGCCCCGGGGCGCGACGCGGACGTGCGGCGGGCTCTCGCCGAGGCGCTCGCGCTCCGCCTGGGCCGCGTCGCGGCGCTCACGGACGATCAGGAGCGCGCGATGGACGCGGTGTGCGACGACGTTGCCGGACCCCACCCGATGCTGCGCCTGCTCCAGGGTGACGTCGGGTCGGGCAAGACCGCGGTCGCCGCGTACGCCCTGGCCCTCGCGGCCGGCGCCGGCGTCCAGGCTGCCATGCTTGCGCCGACGGATCTCTTGGCGCGGCAGCACGCGGCGACCCTCGACGACTTCCTCCGCCCGCTCGGGATCGCGGTCGAGCTTCTCACCGGCTCGCTCGCGGGCCCCGAGTCGCGCCGCGTCCTGGAGGCGCTCGCCGACGGGCGGGCCCAGGTGGTCGTCGGCACGCACGCCCTCTTCGCCGAGCGCGTCGCGTACGCGCGCCTCGGCCTCGTGGTGGTCGACGAGCAGCACCGCTTCGGGGTGGAGCAGCGCAACGCGCTCGAGGCGAAGACCCGCGGCGGGGCGGCGCACGTCCTGCTCATGACCGCGCCGCCCATCCCCCGCACGATCGGGCAGGTGCTGTACGCGGATCTCGACGTCACCGACCTGCGGACGGCACCGTCGGGACGCCTCCCGATCCGCACCGGGCTGCGGCACCCGGCGCACCTCGACCGCCTCTGGACGTTCGTGGCGCACGAAGCCGCGGCCGGGAGGCAGACGTTCGTTGTCGTCCCGCACATCGACGAAGCCGACGAGTCCGCCGGGGACGCCCCCGACGACGTGGCCGGGGCGGAGGCGGAGGCAGCACGCCTGCGTTCGCTCCTCAACGCTCCCGAGCGGCTCGCGGCGGCCGGCCTTACGCGCGAGATCTCGGTGGGCCTGGTCCACGGCCGGCTTCGCCCGGTCGAGCGCGACGCCGCGATGTCCCGCTTCCGCGACGGAGCGATCGACGTGCTCGTCGGCACGACGGTCGTCGAGGTCGGAGTGGACGTCCCGGCGGCCAGCGTGATGGTGATCGAGGGCGCCGAGCGCTTCGGGGTGGCGCAGCTCCATCAGCTCCGTGGCCGCGTCGGTCGGGCGTCCGACCAGGGCTGGTGCGTCCTGGTCAGCGACCTGCTGCCGGCGGACGAGCGTCGAGCGACGGCGCTGGAGCGCGGCGAGATCGAGCCGCTCGGCCCGGAGCAGACGCGCCTGGCCGCCGTTGCACGGCTGAACGACGGGTTCGCGCTCGCGGAGGTCGACTTCGCGCAGCGGCGCGAAGGTGACGTGCTCGGCTACGCCCAGCACGGGTTGCCGCGTCTTCGGGTCGCCACGCTCGCCCGGGCCGACCATCGGGCCCTCGCCGTGGAAGCCCGGCGGCGTGCCGAGGCCTTCGTGCTCGCCGACGGGGGCGTTGCGCGCGCCGGTGCCGCGTTTGCGGCCGAGATCGATCACGGCTGGCTTCGCGACCTGGCGGCAGGCGAACCGGCGACGGGTGCGTAGGCGTGGCCGAGGCGGGTCGCGTGATCGCGGGCACGGCACGTGGAATCCGGCTGCTCGCACCCGGGCCCGGGACCAGGCCGCTGGCAGACCGCGTGAAGCAGGCCGTCTTCGGGTCGCTCGAGCCGTCGCTTCCGGGGGCGTCCGTGCTCGACCTCTGCGCCGGGAGCGGTGGCGCCGCGATCGAGGCGCTGTCGCGCGGGGCGGACAGCGCCGTCCTGGTGGAGCGGGACGCTGGCACCTGCCGCGTGATCGCGGAGAACCTCCGCCGTTCGGGCCTGGCGGAGCGGGCGCGGGTCGTCCGCGCCGACGCGCTCGCCTACCTGCGTCGCGGGGCGGACGGCGATGGCCCGTTCAGCCTCGTGCTGCTCGATCCGCCGTATGCCGACGTCGAGCTGCGGGAGGCGTGCCTCCGCGCGCTGGGGTCGCCGGACGGCCCGATCCTCGCCGAGGCCCTGGTGGTCGCCACGAGCTTCGGAAAGCAGCCTCCGCCGGCGGCAGCAGGGCTGCTACGATCGACCCGGGTGCGCCGGTTCGGCGAGACCCTCGTCGTCTTCTACGTTCGCGCCGCGGCGGACCAGGTGCTCCCGCCCTCCGGTGCCTGAGGCGGAGCGTGTCATGCGCGTGGCGGTCTACCCGGGCTCGTTCGATCCCATCACGATGGGCCACGTGGACGTGCTGCGTCGCGCGCTGGGTGTCTTCGATCGGGTCGTCGTCGCCGTCCTGGTGAACCCGAAGAAGGTCCCGATGCTCGACATCGACGCCCGGGTCGCAGCGATCAGGTCCGGCGTCGGCGAGGTCCTCCCCGGCCTCGCGGAGCGCGTCGACGTCCGCCCCTTCGCCGGCCTGACGGTCGATGCCTGTCGGCAGACGGACGCGCGCTTCATCGTTCGCGGGCTTCGCGCCGTGAGCGACTTCGAGGCGGAGCTCCAGATGGCCCACATGAACCACCGTCTTGCCCCGGAGATCGACACGGTCTTCTTCATGACCGCGCTCGAATACAGCTACCTGTCGTCGAGCCTGGTGCGGGAGATCGTGCGCTTCGGCGGCGACCCGTCGGCGATGGTCCCGCCATCCGTGGCGGAGCGGCTGTCAGCCGCGGCGGCGGCCGAGAGCGTGGCCGGCCGCGTGCGATAATCCGGCCCATACCGGGCGGCCTCGACGCCCGCGCGCGGAGGGCGGTCCCATCGACATCATGTTCTTCGTCGAGCGGCTCGAGGCGATGATCGCCAACGGGCGGAAGCTCCCCCTGACGTCGAACGTCGTCGTCGACCAGGCGGCTGCTCTCGACCTCGTGGACGAGCTCCGCCACGCCGTGCCGGAGGAGGTCCAGTCGGCTCGCCGGATCAACGCCGAGGGCGAGCGAATCCTCGAGCGAGCGCAGCAGGAATCCGAGCGGATCATCGCCAAGGCGCAGGAGCAGGCGGCGTTCCTGATCGACGAGCGTGGCCTGACCGAGGCCGCGGAGGCCGAGGGGCGGAGGATCGTCGAGGACGCCCTTGCCGAGGCGGCCGACGTCCGGCGGGGATCGGACGAGTACGCGGCGGACGTCCTGGTGCACCTGGAGGGCGAGATCGTCAAGGCGCTCCAAAGCATCCGGCGGGGGATCGAGATGCTCGACGAGCGCCGCGTGCCGGCCGATGACCAGTCCAGGGGCGAGCTCGACGACGAGGACCCGGAGGCGCCAGCCAGGGACCCCGGTTCCGGCAGGTGACCGCGGCGCCGGACGAGCAGCCGCTCCTCTTCAACGTCTCGGGGCTCCTCGGCGAGGCGCCGGGATCGGTCCGCGACATCGCGTTCGCGGGCGTCACGCTGGACCTGGGGGAGGACCTTGTCCTCGCGGAACCTGTCGCCGGCAGCGCGCACCTGGCGAGGACGAACCGCGGGCTCGTGGTGAGCGGCCATGTCGCCGCCGTGCTCGCAGACACCTGCGGGCGCTGCCTGGTCCCCGTGCGAATCCCGCTCGCGCTCGAGTTCGACGAGGAGTTCCTGCCAAGCATCGACCTCGGGACGGGGCCGGCGCTCGACAGGACCGTGGAACCCGAGGTCCCACGCCTCTCCGATCAGCACGAGATGGACCTGGAGACGCCCGTCCGGGAGGTAATCCAGCTCGCGGCGCCGATCGTCCCGCTCTGTCGCCCCGATTGCCTGGGCCTGTGCCCGCTGTGTGGCGCCGACCGGAACCTGGGCCCGCACGTCCACGACGACACCGACGTCGATCCTCGTCTCGAGGCGCTGCGCGACTTCCACCCGGACGCGGAAGCCTGAAACCGGCTACACTCGGCCCTCGGCTCGTCACGCGGTGTGCGAGGACGCGCCCAGGACCCGATGAGCCGGCGGTCACCGCGCCCGCCCGACGCCAGACACCAGAGGAGCGACTACCCCGATGGGTCTCCCGAAGCGCAAGGTCTCGCATGCCCGGCAGGGCGACCGCCGCGCGCACCTCGCGCTGACCGCGCCCAGCCTCGTCGAGTGCTCGCACTGTCACCAGATGCGGCGCTCCCACCACGCCTGCCCGAACTGTGGCTACTACCGCGGTCGCGCCGTGGTGGAGATGAAGACGAAGGGCGGCGAGGCCGCCTCCTGACGGCCGGCCCGGCGCCGCGAGTCCGGCGCCCCACTACGGAGTCCGCCGATGGATCTCGCGACCGTCCGCGGCGTCGAACGTACCCGGAAGGTCCGCCTCGCGATCGATGCGATGGGCGGCGACTTCGCGCCGGAGGAGGTCGTGGCCGGCGCCCTGCTGTACGCCGCCGAGTTCGTCGACGACGACCTGATCCTGGTTGGCATTCCCGACCGGATCCGTGCGCTGGCCGGGGCCACGCTTCCCGCGAACGTCCGGCTCGAGCCGGCGGCCCAGGTCATCGAGATGGACGAGCACCCCGCCCTGGCCCTTCGGGAGAAGCGCGAGGCCTCGATCCTGGTCGCGTGCGACCTCGTCAAGCAGGGTCGAGCGGATGCCGTGATCACGGCCGGGCACACCGGCGCGGCGATGGCCGCCGCGGTGCTGCGGCTTGGCCGCGTCCGGGGCGTCGACCGGCCCGCGCTGGCGGTCCAGCTCATCACGGACTCGGGTCCGTTCGTCCTCCTGGACATCGGGGCGAACCCGGATTCGACGCCCGACAACCTGCTCCAGTACGCCCACATGGGATCGCTCTTCGCCGAGCGCGCCCTCGGCGTGACGCGCCCGCGCGTCGCCCTCCTCTCCATCGGCGAGGAGAAGGGGAAGGGTGACGCCCGAATCCAGGCGGCGACCGCGCTGCTCGACGCGTCCGGCCTGAACTTCACCGGGAACGTCGAGGGCAAGGACCTCGTCCACCACCCGGCCGACGTGGTCGTGTGCGACGCGGTGCTCGGCAACGTGACGATCAAGTTCTTCGAGGGCCTGTCGGGGTTCATCTTCGACCAGTGGCGGAAGGAGTTCGCGGCCGGCCTGCGCGGGCGCATCGCCTACCTGCTCATGCGGCCGGGGATCGACCGGATTCGCGCCATCTTCGACTACGAGGTCCTCGGCGGATCCCCGCTGCTGGGGGTGCGCGGCACGATGATCATCACCCACGGTCGTGCGAAGCGGCGGATGATCAAGCACGCGATCGCCGTTGGAGCGGCGGCGGCCCGCGTGCAGCTGCCGGAGCTGATCGGCGAGACTTTCCGAAGCCCGCGCGTGGCGGGACCCGGCGGTGCGGGCGACGGTGCGGAGGCGGATGCCGTTCCGGTGCCGCCCCAGGCCAGCGGTGCGAGGCCATGAGCGGCCCCGGGCTCGCGGTCAGCCACCCCGTCATTCGCGACGTGGTGCGGCGCGCGGCGCTGGAAGTGCCGGGCGTCATGCGGGTCGGGCGGGGCGGCCCGGCCTGGCGACGTGCCCTTTCCGGTCGAGCGGTCCGGGTCCGACTCCGGGACGGTGTCGTGGACGCGCGGATCGTGGTCGTGGCGCGCGCCGCGCAACCACTGCCGGACCTGGCGGCCGAGGTGCAGGCGGCGGTGGGCGCCGCGATCGTGCGCCTGCTCGGACTCGAGCTGGGGGCCGTCAGCGTCGTCGTCGACGGCGTCGGTGCCTGAGCCGCGAACGCGGCGCGGGGCGGGCAGGGCGCCGCGAACCGGTCTGCGCAACGACCTGCCTCGCGCTCGCCACGCGGCACGCCGCCTCGCGCTCGCGTCGCTCTTCGAAGCCGAGTTCGGCCAGCGGACTGCGGGGGCGGTCCTGGAGCGGCACCTCGCCGAGACCGAGGGTGACCCCGAGACGGCCAGCTACGCGCGCTTCCTGGTGGACACCGCGGCCGCGCACCGGGTGGCCGTGGACGCCCGGATCGAGGCGGCGGCGCCGCAGTACCCCCTCACCACGCTTGCGCGGATGGACCGCATCCTGCTCCGTCTGGGCCTGACCGAGGTGCTACACTCGCCCGCAACGCCGGCCCGCGTGGCGATCGCCGAATGGGTCGAGCTGGCAAGGGTCTACGGGGGTGACCCGGCCCGGCGCCTGGTGAACGGTGTCCTCGGACGAGTCGCCAGGGAGACCGAAGCCGGCGCCCTGGACGGGCCCATCGACAACCCGGACCCCGGCGAACCCGCAGGACTCCAGGAGGGTGCAGGCAAGTGGCGACCACCTACGAGCGGCTGAAGAAGATCGTCGTCGAGCAGCTCGGCGTCGACGAGACAGAGGTCACGCCCGAAGCCTCGTTCGTCGATGACCTGAACGCGGACTCGCTCGATCTCGTCGAGCTCATCATGAGCCTCGAGGAGGAGTTCGGGATCGAGATCTCGGACGAGGAAGCCGAGAAGATCCGGACCGTGCAGGACGCCTCCGACTACATCGACGAGCACGCCAGCTGACGTCCCCCGGCCCTTGCCGGGAGACGATCCGCTCGCCGCGCACTTCTCGGCGGCGTTCTCCGCCCGCCTCGGAATCGCCTTCGACGACCCGTCCCTGCTCGAACGCGCCCTGGTACATGGCAGCTGGCTGCACGAGCACCCGGACGGGGCCCTGGGGCACAACGAGCGCCTGGAGTTCCTCGGCGATTCGGTGATCAGCCTGGTCGTCTCCGAGGCGCTCCATGAGCGCCACCCGCAGGACGACGAGGGCGTCCTGTCCGCGCGCCGCGCGGCGATCGTGAGCGCCAACGGGCTCGCCCGCCTGGCGCGCCGGATCGACCTGGGCGACGCGATTCTGCTTGGCGAGGGCGAATCGCAGCGCGGTGGCCGGGCCCGCGAGGCCCTGCTCGCGTCCTCGTTCGAGGCCGTGGCCGGCGCGGTCTTCCTCGACCGCGGGTGGGACGCGACGCGCGCATGGCTTCGCGCCCTGGCCGCACCGGAGCTCGAGGCGGATTCGCCGGTCGGCACGCTCAAGAGCCCGAAGAGTCGTCTCCAGGAGCTGACCCAGCGGTCGGGCGCGCGTCCCGTCTACCACGTCGTCGAGTCCTCCGGACCAGACCATGCGCGGGAGTTCCTCGTCGAGGTCGCCGTCGACGGGGACGTGATCGGAACCGGCACGGGCAGCTCGCTGCGCCTGGCACAGACGGCCGCCGCCGAAGCGGGCCTCGCGGCGCTCGGCAGGAGATCCGGCCGCGAATCGGAGGCAGACGGAGGCCGGCGGGGTAGCGGCCTCGAATGAGCGCGCGGGCACGCCTCGTCGCGCTCCGTCTCCAGGGCTTCAAGTCGTTTGCCGAGCGGACGGTGGTGGAGTTCGCGCCGGGGATCAACGCGGTCGTCGGCCCGAACGGCTCCGGCAAGAGCAACCTCGCGGATGCCCTCCGCTGGACGCTGGGCGAGCAGGGCCGCGCCATCCGGTCGCGGCGTTCCGAGGACGTCGTGTTCGCGGGGTCCGAACGGCGTCCCGCGCTCGGGATGGCGGACGTTTCGCTCCTCCTCGACAACGCGGACGGGCTCGTACCGGTCGACTTCTCGCAGCTCGAGCTGGGGCGGCGCCTGTACCGGTCGGGCGAGAACGACTACCTCGTCAACCGGCAGCGCGTCCGCCTGCGTGACCTGGTGGACCTGCTGGATACCGCGCACCTCGCCGAGAACGCGTTCCTCTTCATCGGGCAGGGCATGGTCGACCAGGCACTTGCGCTGCGCCCCGAGGAGAGGCGTCCCCTGTTCGAGGAGGTGGCCGGCGTGCGGCGCCACGAACGCCGGCGCCGGAGAGCCGAGGAGCAGCTGGAGGAGGCGACCGGCAACCTTGCCCGCGTGGAGGATGTCCTGGGCGAGCTGCGCCCGCAGGCACGCCGTCTTGCCGCCCAAGCGGAGCAGCAGGCGACGCGCGCCCGGGCGGGTAAGGAGCTGGCAGCCGCCCTGGTCGCCCGCCTCGGCACCCGCTGGCACGTGGCATCGAAGGAGCACCGCCACGCGGAGCGCGAGCTGGCCGACGCCCGGCACGCGGCCGCGATCGCCCTCGATGCCCTGCAGCTTGCCGAGAAGGGCGCAGCCGATGCGGCGCGGGATCTCTCGGCGCGCGCGGACGCGGAGCGTGCGGCGCGGGACGGGCACGAGGCGGCCCGGGCCGCGCTCGCCGTCATGCAGCTCGACGCCGCGCGGGCCTCGGCCGAGGCTGCCGGGATCACCCGCGACCGCGATCGGCTCTCAGCGGAGCGCGCGGCCGCCGAAGCGGAGCTTGCGGCGCGACGGCGCGAGCTCGCCCTTCCGATGCCCGAGCCCGAGCCTGCGCTCGACGATGGGATCGCGGAGGTCGAGCGGGCGCTCGCCGAGGCGCGCGGCGAGGCGCAGGCGCTGCGGACCGAGACGGCGGCTCGCTCGGAAGCCGAGGCCGCCCTCCGGCGCGCCGGACTGGCCCGGGCCGCGGAGGCGGAGGGGCTCAAGCGCCGCCTGGTCGATGCTGAGCGCCGCCTGGCCGAGGAGCGCACCGCGGCCGAGGAGGCAGCCCGAGAGGCCGCAGAGCTCGAGACAGCGGCGGCGGCTGCGCGGGACGTGGCCCATGCCGCCCGGGAGGCCGAGATGGCCGCGCTGGTGGCACGCGATGCTGCGCAGTCGGATGCTGCGACCGCGGAGGCCGAGCGGCGTGCCGCGGCCGAGGCAGCGGCAGCAGCCGGATCCCGCGCGGCGACTCTCCGCGGGCGGCTCGAGGCGCTCACGGCCCGGCTCGCGGAGGACGAGGCGCGGGGCATCGGCCGGGCGGCTCGTCGGCTCGGCGGCCGAGCCCTCGCGGCCGGCCTCGACGTCGATCCCGCCCTCCGGGTCGGGGTCTCGGGCGCGCTCGGTGAGCTGGCACGTGCGTTCGTCGTGCGCCGCGAGCGGGTGGACGCCCTGACGGGAGAGCGCGGCCTGGTCGTGATCGACGACATCGCGGGTCCCGGCGCCCGCCCGCCCGCCGCGAGCGAGACGGCGGCGGTCCGTGCCCTCGCCGCTGGGTTCGGAGGCGGCCTCCTGGCGGACGCGGTCCGGGTCGATCCGGCGGCCGCCGCCTCCCGGCTTCTCGCCCGGTGTGCGTGGGTGCCGGCGCTCGCGGACGCGCTGGAGGTCGCGGGTCGGCTTCCCTCCGGGTGGAGCGTGGCGACGCGCGCGGGCGCGGTCGTGAGCGCGTCCGGCGCGGTCAGCCTCGGGATCGCGGATGCGCCGCTGGAGCGTCGCGCGGAGGCGGAGGCCGTCCGACGCGACCTCGACGCGGCCGAGGCGGAGCGCGAGGAGTCCGCGGGTCGGCTGGCTCGCGCCGCCGCCGCGGCCGACGCTGCCGGGGCGGCCCGCGAGGCCGCGCGACGCGCGGAAGGGGAAGCCGCTGCGCATCGTCGCGCGGCCGAGGATGACGAACGCCGTGCCGCTCGCGACACGGAGCAGACGGCGCGTGAAGCGGGCTGGCACGCGTCGCGGTCGGTGGCGGTGGCCGCGGAGCGCGACGCCCTGGCAGACCGGCTCGCCTCCCTGGAGCGCAGCGCGTCCGGCACGGCAAGTGTCGCGCCGACCGCAGGGTTCGACGCGCCGGCCACGGACGCCGCAGCGGCGACGGGCGATGCGGTGACCTCGCCGCTGGGGGGCGGCGCGCTGGCCGCCTGGGATGCGCGGGCAGCCGACCTGCAGACGAGGCTCGATCACCTGGTTGCCGAGCGAGCCGGGCGCGAGGCTCGGCGACGCGCCGCCGAGGATCGCCGGGCGCGTGCCGACGCGGCGGCCATGGGCACCGAGGAGCGGATCGCCCGGGCGGACGCCGAGGCGTCGGCGCTTGCGCGGCGCGAGGAAGCGCTGGCAGCGCAGCGCGGCGCCCGCGAGCTCGAGCTGGCCGAGGCGACCGTGCGCGAGGGTACCGCCCGAGCTGCGCTCGAAGGGTGCCTCGCCGCCGACACCGCCGACCGCGAACGACTTCGGCGCGCCGAGTCGTCCGTCGGCGGAGCGCGCGAGTCGCTCCGGCGTGCCGACGAGATCGTGCGGGCGGCGACGGTGCGCGAGCTCGAGGCGCGGCTCGGGATCGATGCGGTGCGCGAGCAGGCCCTCGTCGAGCTCGCGGGCCTCGGCGACGTCGGGGTCGACGCGCTCGAGGCCGTCGCCACCGGTGCTCCCGGGGGCACGCGGCCGGCGGCGCTCGCCGGACCGGTGGCAACGGAGCCGGACGACGACGAGGGGGCGTGGCTGGCTGCTGCACTTGCCCGGGCCGGCGAGCGATGGGCGGCTCATGCTCCGGCGGACGAGGGCCCGCCGGCGGGTCGCCTGGCCGGCTTGCGGCGACGCTTCCACGAGCTCGGCGCGCCGAACCCGTTCGCGGCCGAGGAGTACGCGACGGCTCGCGGGAGGCTCGAGGAGCTCGAGGCGCAGCGCCGGGATCTCGACCGCGCGATCGAGCGGACCCGCGGGCTTATCACCGAGCTCGACACGCTCATCGCGACCCAGTTCAGGGCGACGTTTCGTGCGCTCGAAGCGGCCTTCGACCGCCGCTTCGGGCAGCTCTTCGGCGGCGGCTTCGCGCGGCTCAGCCTGACGGACCCCACCGATCTCGCGGCCACGGGCGTCGAGATCATGGCGCGCCCGCCCGGCAAGAAGGCCCAGTCGCTCTCGATGCTGTCGGGCGGCGAGCGTGCCCTGACCGCGGTCGCCCTCCTGTTCGCCATGCTGGAGGTGCGGCCGGTCCCGTTCTGCGTACTCGACGAGGTCGACGCGGCACTCGACGAGGCGAACGTGGGCCGGTTCGTGGAGGCGCTCCGGGGCCTGGCGGCGACGACCCAGTTCGTGGTGATCACGCACAATCGCGGGACGATCGAGGCGGCGGACGCCCTGTTCGGCGTCACAGTCGGCGACGACGCCGTGAGCCGCGTGATCAGCCTCCGCCTCGACGAGGCGACGGCGATCGCCGAGCGCGTGACGGGCGGCGGTCCGAGCGCGCGTGCGACCACGACCCCGGCGGCGGCCGGCTGAAGGAGCGCGGGCACCGATGTTCTGGCGACGGCGGCCAACCGACCCCGACGAATCCGCGGTCGAACGCGCGCTCGCGGAGGCCGATCTCGGTCCTGAACCCGATGGCGACGTGGCGGCCGGGGAGAGCGCCGCGCCAGCCGCCGATGCCACGACCGCGGACGCGCCGGGAGCGGGCCCGGACCCGGGGCTGGGCCACGGGGTCGAACGGAGCCGGGGAGGCTTCGTCGCGCGCCTCAAGGGTCTCCTGGGCCGGGGCGAGCCGGATTCAACGACCTGGGAGGAGGTCGAGGAGACCCTGATCGCCGGAGACGTGGGGGCGACGCTCGCCCTCGAGGTGGTGGAGCGGGCGCGCCGGCGGCGCGACGGCGCGGGCCCGATGGACGCGGTGCGGGCTGAGCTGACGGCGCTGCTCGTCGACCGCGACCCCGACTGGGCGCCGCACCGGTCGGCCCCCGATGCCCCCGCGATCATCCTCGTCGTGGGGGTCAACGGGACGGGCAAGACGACCACGATCGGGAAGCTCGCGTCGCGGTATCGCGCCGAGGGCCAGACCGTCCTGCTCGCCGCGGGTGACACGTTCCGGGCCGCCGCGATCGACCAGCTGCGGGCATGGGGCGACCGATCCGGCGCGGCAGTGGTGGCGCACGCGCCCGGTGCCGATCCGTCGGCGGTCGTCTTCGACGCCGTGGACGCGGCCGTCGCCCGGCGCGTGGACGTGCTGATTGCCGACACCGCGGGACGGCTGCACACGAAGTCGAACCTCATGGACGAGCTGGCGAAGATGCGCCGGGTGATCGATCGGCGGCTTCCCGGCTCGGAGCCCGAGGTCCTGTTCGTCCTCGACGCCACGACCGGGCAGAACGGCCTCGCGCAGGCGAAGGCGTTCCACGAGTCGACCGGCCTGACCGGGATCATCCTCACGAAGCTCGACTCGACCGCGAAGGGCGGCATCGTGTTCGCGATCGAACGGACGCTCGGGGTGCCGGTCCGCTTCGTGGGGGTGGGGGAGAAGGTCGGAGACCTCGTCCGTTTCGAGCCGGCCGACTTCGTGAGCGCGCTCTTCGGCTGACGGGACACGATCCCGGATCGGTGGGGTACACTCCGGCTGCCTCGGTGTCGCCAGAACCCGCGCACCACGCGACGGCGCTCCCCGCGCCGCCACGATCCCGGCCCGCAGGAGCCCGCACCCCGCCATGTTCGATGCCCTCTCCGAGCGCCTCCGCCGGACCCTCGGCGCGCTGACCGGCCGCGGCCGGGTCAGCGAGGCCGACGTAGAGACGGCCCTGCGCGAGGTCCGGCTGGCGCTCCTGGAGGCGGACGTCAACTTCAAGGTCGTCAAGGACTTCACCGCCCGCGTTCGCGAGCGCGCGACCGGGGCCGAGATCCTGGCGTCGCTCAACGCCGGCCAGCAGGTCGTCAAGATCGTCAACGAGGAGCTGACAGCCCTCCTTTCGGGGGGCGACCGGACGCTTCACCTCGCCGGAAGCCCCGCCGTGATCGCCCTCGTCGGTCTGCAGGGTTCGGGCAAGACCACGACGGCCGCGAAGCTCGCTCGCCACATCGTCAAGATCGGCCGGCGACCGCTCCTGGTGGCTGCCGACCCGTATCGGCCAGCCGCGATCGAACAGCTCGCGAGCCTCGGGGCCGCCCTGGACCTCCCGGTCTTCGCGGCGCCGGCCGGGACGCCGGTGCCGGAGATCGGCCGGCTCGGGATCGCCCATGCCCGCCACGAAGTCCGCGACACCGTGATCTTG
>Ga0182011_10002728_pt1 | contig 14778 bp, 10 predicted proteins | sample 711E1DmetaG_FD_120481 | JGI IMG/M metagenome (GOLD analysis project Ga0182011, IMG submission 120481) | Permafrost microbial communities from Stordalen Mire, Sweden - 711E1D metaG | ecosystem: Environmental > Terrestrial > Soil > Wetlands > Permafrost | place: Sweden: Stordalen | collected... | reverse complement strand
AGGACGGCGAGCCGGTCTGGTGATGACCGCGCGGATCAACGCGGGCTTCGTGCCGCCGGGAAGCTGGATCGTCGATCCACGCGAAGGCGGCGGACGCATCGTGGGTGAGATGTGCCATTTCATTGACCTCTTTTCGTACTTTACCGACGCGCTCCCGGTGCGCGTGTCTGCCCATGGCTTGGGTGGCCGCGGCGCCTACACCGGCGAGGATAATCTGGTTGTCGGCCTGGAATTCGGCGACGGCAGCGTGGCCAGCCTGGTCTACACCTCGATGGGCGATCCCGCCGTGGGCAAGGAGATCTACGAGGTGACCTGCCAGCGCACCATGGCCCGCATCGACGACTGGCGCGGCCTGGCCGTGACCCGGGGCGGGCACACGCGCGTCTCGCGCGCCCTACGCCCAGACAAGGGACATGCCGAGGAACTGCGCCAGTTCGTGCAGGCGTGCCAGAGCGGCCAGCCCTCACCGATCCCGCTCGACAGCATCGCTGCCACCACACGCGCCACCTTCGCCATTGAGCACGCGCGCCTTAGCCGGGCGACGGTCGAGCTGTAGCGAGCTATTGGGGCCGGTCCATCGTCTCCTGACACCACACCTCGAGCGACAGCAGCGCCCAGATCGGGTACGCCAAATCCATCGCGTTGCTGTCAAACAGCTCCAGAATCTTGGCCACTCCTTCGGGCCGAAACAGCCCCCGTCGCCGCACCGCAGCGGGCGACAGCAGATCCATGACCATGGGGCGAAGGCTGTCGCGCAGCCAGGACCGGATCGGGACGCCGAATCCGGTCTTGGTGCGCTTGGCGATCTCGGCGGGCAAGTGCCGCTGGGCCGCCCGCCGAAACACCAGCTTGGTGGACCAGTTTCGCAGCTTGTGCCGATGCGGCAGATCCATCACGTACTCGGCCAGATCGTTGTCGAGATAGGGCACCCGCACCTCGACCGACGCGGCCATGGTCGCCTTGTCGGTGTAGAACAGGTTGTGGCTGGGCAGATAGGCGGCCACATCGAACGCCAGGCAGCCTTCGAGCGGGTCGTCTCCGTTCGCCACATCGACAGCGTCGTGAACCAGGGCTTGCATCTCCGGCTCCTCCGCCAGGCCGAGCCCCTGCAGGTACTCCGGTTCGAGCCACAGTGCGAATGCCTCACCCATCATGGTCGGATCGATAGGCACATTGGCCAGCGCCTTGCGGATCCGGCGCAGCAGGGGACGAGTCGCCAGGCTGTCCGACGGCAGCAAGCCCACGCCCTGCCGGGCCAACCCCACCAGGCCCCGGCGCAGTTCCGCAGGCACGCGGTAGAACGGCCCCATCATGTGCGCAGCAAGGTGGCGCCGATAGCCGCCGGCAATCTCGTCCGCCCCCATACCCGATAGCAGCACCTTGCTGGTCGACGAAGCGGCCTTGGCAATGAGGTACGCGTTCAGGATCGCCGGATCCGCCGCCGGCTCGTCCAGCGCGCGCATCATGGCGGGCAGCAAAGCCGCGGTATCCGGCTCCACGGTGTGGACGTGGATCTCGAGCCCCAGCCGCTCGGCCAGCAGGCGCGCGTACTCGACGTCGGGATCGCCCAGGTCACGCCGGTCGTGCTCGCGGAAGGCGACGGTGTGGCAAGGCAACCGGTGGGCCCGATGATGGGCCGCGTGGGCCAGCAGGGACGAGTCGATGCCTCCGCTCAGAAACAGCCCCACCGGCACATCCGCGACCAGTTGATGCTCGACTGCGTCGTCAATAAGGCGGTCCAGCACCCGATCGACCTCGACGTCTGGTTTGCGCGGTCCGAAACCGATGCGGTGGCGGTGGTAGCGAACGGGTACGCGGGCAACGCCGCGCTCGACAACCAGGGACTGGCCCGGGCCGAGGCGGGTCACCCCTTGCCACATCGAGAGCTGGTCCGGCACCCAGCCAAAGCGCATGTAGGCCGACAGGGTGTCGCGATTGATCTGTGGTGCCACCCATTTGGCCGCGGCCAGCGCCTTCACCTCCGACGCAAAGGCCAGGCCGTCGTGGGTCGTAGCGATATGCAGCGGCTTGATGCCGAATCGATCGCGCGCCAGCACGGCGCGCCTGGCCGGCGCATCCCAGATCACAAAGGCGAACATTCCATTGAGCAGAGAAACGAAATCGGGCCCCTGGTCCTCGTAGAGGTGGACCAGCACCTCGGTGTCGGTGCGCGTGCGAAACACATGTCCCCTGGCTTCGCACTGTTTGCGTAGCTCGCGGAAGTTGTAGATCTCGCCGTTGAACAGTACGCCCACGTCGCCGGTCTCGTTGAAGATCGGCTGCTGTCCGCCTTCTAGATCGATGATGGCCAGGCGGCGCATGCCTGCGGTGATGCCCGGGCCAATCAGCACGCCTTGGCCGTCGGGCCCACGCCTCCAGATCGCGGCCAGTGCGGCCTCAAGCGGCTCGGCGGCGCCGACCCGCTGGGGGTCGGTCCAGATCATTCCCGCGATGCCGCACATAGGCTCTCCATGAGAGACCTCGCCCACCTGCGGTCGAGGCCAGCGCGAAGTTGGATCAACGCCACGAGGCGCAGTCTACTCGATCGGCGCCGAGCGACCAGTGGCGCGAAGGAGAAAATCCCCTTTCAACCGCCGGCAGCAGGCCGATAGCATGACCAGGGCGAACAGGCGCGCTCCGTTCGCCCGGCCAGCCAACTTCACCCGGTGGGACGGCCGCTCAGCCCACGGAAGTACGCGATGGTGGCCTCCAGTCCGCGCTCCAGCGGCACCTGCGGCGTCCAGCCACCCAGTAGTTCTTGCGCCCGTGCGATGTTCGGATTGCGCCGCACCGGATCGTCTTTGGGCAAGGGCGCGTGCACGATCCCAGCCCGCGAGCCGACCATGTCGCGAACCAGGGTGGCCAGCTCCAGCATTGACGTCTCCCGCGGGTTGCCCAGGTTGACCGGGTCGCAGCCGTGCGGGCTGGCCATGAGCCGCAGAAAGCCCTCGATGAGATCGGACACATAGCAGAACGATCGGGTCTGCTGGCCGTCGCCGAACACGGTCAGCGGCTGCCCGGCCAGCGCCTGCACCACGAAGTTGGACACCACTCGGCCATCATTCTCGTGCATGCGCGGGCCGTAGGTGTTGAAGATGCGCGCGATGCGGACTTCCACGCCGTACTGGCGCGCGTAGCTTGTGGCCAGGGTTTCGGCGCAGCGTTTGCCCTCGTCGTAGCAGGCGCGCGGCCCGATGGGATTCACATGGCCCCAGTAACTTTCGCGCTGCGGGTGTTCGGCCGGATCGCCGTAGACCTCGGAGGTCGACGCGATCAGGATGCACGCCCCGGCCTCGCGGGCCACCTCCAACAAATTGAGCGTTCCCTGCACCGCGGTCCGGATGGTGCGTACCGGGTTGCGCTGGTAGTGGACCGGCGACGCCGGGCAGGCCAGGTGGAAGATCTGGTCGACCTCCATGGTCAGCGGGTGCTCCACGTCGTGGCGGAACAGTTCGAAACGCGGGTGGGACAACAGATGCGCCACGTTGGCCCGCGTCCCGGTGAAGAAGTTGTCCAGGCAGACGACATCGTGGCCTTCCTCGACCAGGCGTTCGCACAGGTGCGAGCCGAGAAACCCAGCCCCTCCGGTAACCAGTATGCGTGCGTGTTTCATGACCGAAACTCCTTCTCCGTTCGTGCGCAGCTCGTAGCCATTCGTGTTTGGACAGACAGGGCCGCGTTCTACCATCGCCGACGGCCGAAGGTGCGTTCGAACGAGTCTCTGGTTTCGCTGTGGTTCGCACTTGCTGGGCAGCGTGACTGCGTCGGTTTCCTACGCCACCGACGCCAGCAGCGACAGGTGTGCTAGCGTAGTTGTCCATGCCGACGATCACCGTGGCAATCCCCGCGTACAACCGGCCCGATGAGCTGAGAATGCTCCTTGCGACGATACTGGACCAGGACTTCGGCGACTTCGATGTGCTTGTCGTGGAGGACTGCTCACCCCGCCGGGACGAGATTCGCGCCGTCGTCGAACACGCAGCCGCAAGCCAGCCAAATCGTCGCGTCCGCTTCCACGCGAACGAACGGAACCTCGGATTTGACGGGAACGTGCGACGTATCCTCGAGTTGTCTGAGGGCGAATTCACGCTGTTCATGGGTGATGACGATCTGCTGCGTCCCGGTGCCCTCCGGAGAGTCGGTGACGTGATCCGGGACAACCCCGGCCTCGGCGTGATCCTACGCGCGTACGAGCAGGTCGATTTCGCGACCGGGCAGCACGTTGAAATATTCCGCTACTTCGCCGGGGATCGCCGATTTCCACCCGGGCCGCCGACGATGCGGACATTCTTTAGGCGTTGCGTCTCTATTGCCGGGTTCACCATCCACACCGCATCCGCACGTCGCTTCGCCACGGATCGTTTCGATGGCACCTTGCTCTACCAGCTCTACGTGGGGACTCGTGTTGTGCAGGAGCGTAGTGGCTATTTCATCTCGGACGTCCTCACGGCTGTGCGCAAGGACAACCGACAGCGCCACTTCTTCGGATCGGCCTCAGCGGAAAAGGGGTTGTTTGCGCCAGGGCAGCTAACACCAGCGCACTCGGTGCAGTTCATGCGGGGCATGGTTCGCGTCGCCCAGGAACTCGAAGCCGACACAAAAGCCGGTGTCCTGGACGCCATCCTGAAGGATCTCTCGAACTACTCGTACGCCTACCTGCGGCTGCACGCCCAGAATCGACGTGCCTTCGTCGGCTACGTGCGCGATCTCCAGGCACTGGGTCTGGCTCGCACACCGTTGTTCTGGGGATACGCCCTGGCGCTGCTCTCTCTGCCGGCGCCCGTGCTCGACCAGGGAATCCGCATGCTAAAGCGCGCCCTGCGATCAACGCCCCGATTCGGCGGCCTGTACGCGGGTGAAGACATTGATCCCACCTGATCAACTGGACCGGCACCTGCCGAACTTTGGTCGTGGAAGCGCCGCCATCACCTATTCACCGTTGTGCGCAACTGCTCGCTGACTCAAGGCTTTCAAACAGCCGCACAAGTCTGGTCAGCTCCCGGCGGTCCATTCGCTCGGACAGCGATGGGACTAGCTGCGCGAGCCCGCCTTGCATCCCCCGTCGTAGCAGGAAGGGCCAGTCGACCCGCCCAGTGGCGGCTGTCGCCAGGCGCCGAGCCGCACCCAGGTTGCGCGAGGCCAAAGCCCTCCACGCACCACCATACGCATAGAAATTGATCAGCAGGGCTCTCTGCGCCGAAGGCAAGCGATCAGCCAGATCCTTGAGCGCCTCAAGTGTTCTCTCGCGTATCCACGTCGAGTCCCGTCCGGCCGCAGCCTGGTGTTCGTGCACACGATATCGGACAAGGGCCTTTTCCGTGAAGTCGATCCTTCCGATCTGTGCGATTCGCGCCCAGAGGACCCAGTCCTCTCCAATGCGGAGCTGCTCGGGAAAGCCTCCTGCCTCCAAGATGGTCTGCCTGTGGGCGAGTACGCTCGATGGACCTTGCACTGGATTGCGAAAGAGGATTCCAGGCCAGGAGCACGCCTCCCGGTAGATGGGGCGCCGCCCGCGCAGGGCGACTCCGCTGCTGTCGATCAGCTCAACCCGACTGAACACTAGATGGCAGGACGTCTCTGCGATAAGCCGACGCTGCACCTGCAGCTTCTCGGGCAGCCACTCGTCATCATCGTCCAGAAATGCAACCAGCGGCGCCGAAGTCGCCCGCACGCCTTCGTTGCGTGCCCCAGATGGTCCCCGGTTCTCGGTCAAGCTGACTATCCGTACCGAATCACCATAACGGTCTCTGAGAGCTTCCGCCGTTCCGTCCGTGCTCGCATCGTCAACAACGACGATCTCGGCAGGTTGCAGACTCTGCGCCAGCACACTTCCGACCGCATTGAAAATGTAGCCACGACTGGCCCCGTTGTGCGTGGCTATCACCGCTGCCACCGCGTCTGGGCTACTCATCGAAACACCGGCACCTGGCATCTGTGGATCGATCCCGCATGGCTGAATCAGCCTATGGAATCTCGGGAAACAACTGCGGGATTGGATTCGCTGGGTAGGTCCTGCCACACTTGGGACACTTCAGCATACTCAGCTCGGGGATCAGAGTTGGATGGTGGCAGGAGAGGCACCGCAAGAGGCCGACTAGATCGATTGCCTGATTCCTGCTTCGCTGGGACACGACGCTGCGGACCAGATCCCGGATCCGCGACCTGAGCGTCGCGCTGGCCGTGGGTCTCTGGTCGCTTTCAGGTGCCTCTCGGAAGGGCGCCGATCGTTTCTCAGGTGGGGTTAGATCGACATGCCTAATCCCCCCTGTATCCCGAGACCAGAAGAGGCGCACATGAAAAGCGAATGGATTGTGGCGGAGATGGCCGGGCCATTTTGGCGACTTCTTGACCTGGTGCTCATAGAGCTCGACCAGTTCGACGTCGCGAATCCAAGAGTGTTTGCGGCGCGTGACAAGAGCCCCGTCACGCTCGGTCACTTCGTAACGATGATCCGGGTATGGGTTGATTCGCTCGAGAAACGCATCTGGGCATTCTATGTAGCCGGCGCGCGCCACACGCTGGAGCTCGCGCAGGGACCCGTCGATGTTTGTACTGTGTTCCAGGACATGACAGGCGATGACGAAATCGAACGCGTCGTCGCGAAAAGGCATGTCCTCGACGACTCCAAGGACCGTGGGGCGGTCCGTGATAAGTGGCTGGTAGTGTCGCTCGCGCGTGACTTCGTAGGCGTCGAGCAGCACATTCGAACGCGGAAAAGGGTTGCCTCCCGACCCGACCTCCAGGACGAGGGCCTGGCTGTCGACGGGAACATGAAGCCGCCTCATTGCCCAGGCGAGGTCATCCCGCCCCAAGCGACGAAGAGCCTTCATCGCCAGGGAATCGCGGGGAACGAAGCCTTCGCCAGACTCACGCTGAAGTGTCATCGCTATGTGTCCTCTCCTCTCGCAGGGTCTCTACTGTGGCCTCCCCCGGTGGCGCTTGGACTGGAATAGCCAAACCTGATAAGGCCGCATGTTCCGGGACCATTCTGACGACTCACCTACACTAGAGCCTGACCCACTGAGGAGGAATCCGGTCGGACGAATCGATCTTAGGGTCGCGGAACCAGTTCTTCGGACATACGACAATCTTGTCTTCTGATGGGTTAATCCAGGCGGCCCACCAGGCAAAGCTGCTGTTAGGAATCAGGAAGTGTTTGCAATGCGCCATTAGCTTGAGGTATTCGCCGAATTTGTACCCCTTGTACTCATGGCCCAAGACCGTTGTGGGGTACTCGAATCGCAGATTCTCCCTGCACCATTGCACGTCGTCAGACGTCACGAAGATATGCGGATTCTTCAGTCGTGGGGCGATTTGCCCAATTCCCCGGTCGTAGTATTCTTTGCCCACGAAACCGTGCATATCAATTGAGCCCTGAAGACTGACGTAATCCGCCCGGCGAACGTTCACACAGACACTGTCGGTGGATGCCATCTGCGCAGCCACTCGTTGCCCTTGGGGCGAGAGAGGCTGCTTCACCTTGAACTCGCGCCGCAGGACGGCCTCGCTGCCCGCGAAATACTTCGGACTTTGCCAGTGACCATCGAGATAGATGTTGCCTCTCGCTTCCAGCACTTCCTCGCGAAAGCCGACAGGCTCCGATATGTATCGCTGCAACCCCGCCCGATCCAGCGCCCGTGCCAAAGCTGCAGCCCCTCGCATATACAGCAGCGGCACTGGCAGGTGACGCGCGAGCTGGGACAGCAAGGTGAAGCGGGGCTGGATTCCAAAAATGTCGAGGTCGTAGTCCCTGACGACCACACTGCTTCGTGGAAACCGGTCCAAAAGCAGTGTCAAATCAAAGGCCAGTTCTCCGCCATTGCGCCGCTGTAGCTCCCGCCCCAAAGCGTACTGGAACATCTGGTTGCCGAGCCCGCCCTGCAGTTTGACGACAATCACGTCGGTCTCTCTGTTCTCGCCGTTTCTCCAGCAGGGCAGATCACCGCCCGTCAACCGCTGCACGAACAATATCTTCGATGATGGTGTTCAGGCTGTACTTGTAGGTCCAATCCGGATAGTGCGATTGGAACTTGCCCACGTCCGATATGTACCAGATGTGGTCGCCCTTGCGATTGTCGTCCCTGTATTTCGTAAGGGCCTTCTTGCCTGAGGCAACCTCCGCCATCTCGAAGGCTTCAATCACTGAGCAGTTGGAATGGCGGCTGCCGCCCATGTTGTAGACCTCGCCGAAACGCGGCCGCCGGTAGAAGTGATAGAAGGCATTGATGAGGTCGTAGGAGTGAATGTTGTCACGCACCTGCTTGCCCTTGTAGCCAAAGACATTGTAGGTACGCCCGCTGATGACACATTTCACCAGGTAGCTCAAGAAGCCGTGCAGCTCCACGCCCTTGTGGGCGGGTCCGGTCAGGCAACCGCCGCGAAAGACTCCGGTAGGCAGGTGGAAGTACTTGCCGTACTCCTGTACCAGGACATCCGCCGCCAGCTTGGAGGCGCCAAAGATGCTGTGCAGGGTGTTGTCGATGCTCATCGATTCGTCGATGCCCTGCTGGAATCGATGCCCCGGCGCGATCTCCCAGCGCTTTTCCAACTCGACCAACGGCAACTCATTGGGCCGATCGCCGTAGACCTTGTTGGTGGAGGTGTAGATGAAGACGGCATCAGGGCTGAACCTCCGATAGCACTCGAGAAGCACCAAGGTGCCGTTCGCGTTCACAGTAAAATCGGTGATAGGTTCCCGTGCCGCCCAGTCATGGGAGGGTTGGGCCGCCGTGTGAACGATGAGATCAAACGGGCTCTGCTTGAAGACGTCTTCCATCTGGTCTTCGTTGCGGATGTCGCAGTCGAACTGGCGGAAGTTGTGGAACTGCGCACTCAGCGTCTCAACCGTTCGCTTGGTGCTGGCCTCGTCACCAAAGAAGTAGCGGCGCATGTCGTTGTCGACACCCGTGATATCGAAGCCCAAATCGCAGAAGAATCTCACCGCCTCCGAGCCGATCAATCCTCCCGAGCCAGTGATCAGTGCTTTCTTGCTCATGTGCGCTCTCTTAGCTTCCGGTGAGGCCGGGCCACATCACGAAGGTGCACCCTCTATCGACGACCTCGGACGGCATCAGCATAGTGGATCCGCCCCCTTTCTCCAGCCCAAAAACGGGGAGGTTCTTCGCCCGACCTTGACGAACAGCGCGTCGCGCTGCCTCGCACGCAAGCTGGTGCGCCAAGGTCGATGTCTCTCATGGTCGCGGCGTGAGGTCGCGCGCGAGCACGGCCGGCGGCGGGCTTCGCGGCGGCAGATGGGCTGAAACCGGGCCACCTGATCCGGATCGGTCTTGGCGCGCACGACGTCCCACAATTCCGGCCGGGTGGGTCAAAGTGAATCGATCAACATGGTCCGGCAGGTTGCCCATCGCCCTCTGGCGCCGGGAGGTCACGCTGGACACAGAGACAAGCGCCCGGTAGGTGCGCTATCCTGGGGACCCAAAATGTCAGTTCAGGACCGCATCTACGAGGGGTTTCGTCGCCGCATCGCGGGTTGGCCCGCGATGGTTCACGCGCGCGTGCCGCGGTCGGGTGTCGGGAACATGCTGCTCGTTTGGGCACGCGCCAGGGTGTTCGCGGCTCGGAACGACCTGCCATTGGTCGCGACCGGCTGGGCGATCCCGCGGGTCGGGCCTTGGCTGCGCGGCGAGGAACGCAAGCGGATTTACATTCACTACTTTCGCCCAGGCTCGCCAGCCCTCTGGTCGCGTTCGCGGCTCTTGGCCCACCTTGGCAAAGAAGTACTTGACCCTCCGCCTGATGCAGTCCTCTCCGCTGAGGATAAGCGTGGCACTGTCTACACATTCAGCCGCGTGCCTCACCACAGCGGCTACTTCGAAACCCTCCGCAAATGGCGTTCGCTCTTGCGCAACGAAGTACCCAGGCTTCTTTCCCCGTACTGTTTGTGGCATCTGGCGCGTGCCCCCACGCCCCTGATCGGTATCCACGTCCGCTGCGGCGATTTCCGTCCCCTTCACCCGGGGGAGAAACTCTGCACCACGACTGCACGCACGCCGATCGAGTTCTTCTGCCGGGTTGTGGAAGGAATTCGCCAGGTGTCAGAGCGCTGTCTTCCGGCGACCATCTTCTCCGATGGCAGCGATTTGGACCTGGCGCCGCTTCTATCCCTGCCCTCCGTCGCAAGGGCGCCGCGGAATCCTGATGTCATCGATCTCTTGGCGCTTGCGAGAAGCAAAATCGTCATAGGTTCAGCACACAGCACGTTCAGCCAATGGGGCGGGTTCTTGTCTGACGGCCCGTTTCTTCGGCCCCTGGTCGAAGGGGCCCCGCCCACACGCGGTTCCGAAGCGTCGGTCTACGATGGCAGCATCGAGCCAGAGCCGGCATCTTGGCCACAATTGCTGATCGACAACATCATATGCATCTGACTGCACGTTTTATTCCCTAGGTCTGGCTAGAAGCGGCGACGTGACCTATCCTCATTGCCCATGATTTTCGGCTGGATACCACTCTTGCATCATGCGCGTGTCCATGACTGAAGAGGGTCGCGCCCAAGCCGTGCGCTCCGCCGCGGGCCGGACGCGCGCGGCAGCCATTTCCCTGTTCACAAGCTACCTCGGCGCTGCGATCGCCATCGTCAAGGGCATAGTCCTTGTCCCGCTCTACCTCCACACGATCGGCGTGGACGTGTACGGAGCGTTTCTTGCGTCAGCCAACGTGGTCGGACTGCTTGGCATAGTGGACTTCGGGGTGAGTGCTGTGCTTTACCAACGGCTGTCGGCTGCGTGGGGCGCACGGAATGTCCCACTTTTTGCCTGCCTTACAGGCGCGGGCTTGTTGGTGGTTCCGGGGTTGGTCACAATAGTGGTCGTGGCTGGCGCGTTTCTCGCGCCTCATGTCCCTAGCCTGGTCAACGCGCCCAAGCACGCCCACGCCGCGCTCGCGCTGACCTTCGTTCTGACCGCCGCCGGTGCTGGGGGCAACTTGGCAACCGCGAACCTGGTCGCGGTAGTGTCTGCGTGGCAGCGCACCGAGATTGTCGCCGCTGTGCGCCTTGGAACCCAGCTCGTAGAGATTGCGGTCATCGTGGCCGGCTTGGTCGGCGGTATGGGCGTGGTGGCTCTGGGACTGGCTACTCTCGTCGGGGCATGTGCCGGCTTGGCCATCGGTGCCACCTGGACCGCAGTCACGTGGCACGGAATGGGACTGCCGCGCCCGCGGCCAAACCGGATGGTGACACTGGATCTCGCCCGCACCACCGCACCCATGATGTTGAGTCGAGTCGCCCTGCAAGTCGGATCCAACTTGGAGGTGGTGCTGGTATCCAGTTTGGTCAATCCCGCGATGGCAGCGGTTTACGCCATCACGGATCGCATCTTGAGAGTCGCCATGAACTTCGTGAATCCCGTCGCGGGATCGGTGTTGAGTGGGCTCGCGCATTTCGTGGGCGAGCAGGGGACTTGCGCCGCAAAGAAGCCAGCGCGCGATGTCATCGCTCTCTGGTCATTGGTTGTGGCGGCGACACTGCCGGCTCTTGTCGCGCTCAATCGAGATTTCACGGTTCTTTGGGTCGGCCGAGAGAACTACGGAGGCGCTGCCCTCAACATTCTCCTGTGTGCGGCGGCCATCCTTGGCTCGCGGGAGTTCCTCCTTTCGGTCGTCCTGACGGCCTTGGGTGCAATCGCTCCGGTGGCCTGGATCGGGATTTTCGAGATGCTCGTTCGCGTTCCTTTGATGTACGTTGTGCTTCGCCTTGCCGGCGTGGCCGGCATGCCCGCTGTCTCATGCCTCGTGTCGGCACTGTGTCTTGTTGTCTACGCGCGGCTCGTAAGTCGCAAGTTCGGGATTGGGGCTCGCGACCGCTGGCGATTTCAGGCTGCGGGCATGCTTTCCATCAGCGTCTCCTTCCTAGTCGCGGTGGGTGGGCTGTTCGCCTTGCCAGGGACGGCGACTTGGGCAGCTTTCGCGGCCAAGGGGGCCCTTGTCGGCTGCGGCCACCTTGGGATCGCCCTAATACTCAATCCCCATGGCCGCACCGTCGCGTTCGACCACTTGGCGAGCCGTTGGAGACGCTGAACCCACCGTTTCGCGATGCTGCTGCCGTGGGGCCCGCCCCAGCAGGCAGAACTGGCTCTTCCGTTGGGGAAGGTCAAAATCCAGAACAGGGCAGCGCACCCAATCTGGAAATGGCAGCTCGCCGATTCTGCACATTCATGTTAGAGAAAACCGCTGGGCCTGCCCGCCGACAGAGAGAACGTTAGTGAGCCTGCTAGACATAGGCCGACCGCAAAAAACTCCAGCTCCGACGCACCGCGTGGCTCCGTTGTCATCATTTGACTGCCAACGACGAAGTACACTTCGCCTCCGGCAGCGCGTAGGCTCCCCGTGAGCGACCGGCCAGGAGTGTCATCGCATCTCTGGACCCTTGTTCTCCTCACGGCTTCTCTCGTCCTGGCCCTCTGGTACGCAACATCCGAGTTCATCCCATACCTGCCGTTTGCGGACCTCGGGGCCGGATTCGATTCTTTCCGATACCATGTGTTCGCAGCCAGGAATGCATCTTCGTCCGCTGCTGCCATTCTTGCCAGTGCGGACGCGGCTTCCTTTGGACAAACGGGCTACCCGGTCCTCCTGTCTCTTCTGTATGGCATCACGAGGCCTGACCCATTGATTGGATGCATCGCCAACTGGATTCTCTGGGCTGTAGCTGGCCTCTTGCTCGCCCCGCTCGCTGACATCGAGTCGGGTGGCTCGTCTCGTCTCCCGTTCTTGGCTCTGTGGCTGCTTTATCCCGAGGGCATTACCTGGTGTGGAACGACCTCCAAGGAGGTCATAGTCGTATTCGCAGTCGCTTGCGCTGTCAGAACGTGCTCGTCGCGGATTCTCAGGTGGGCTCAGAGCTTGGTGGTCGGGCCGCTTGCAGTGGGCATATTCTGGGTTCGCTCGATGGCTGCGCCTCTCCTCCTTCTTCCGCTGGCAACCTCGTTCGAGTTCCGCAGGCAGGCGCCCCGAGCGCAAGGGTCTCGTGTCTTGGCATGCGCGTTGGTTGCGGTCCTTGGCCTCTACCTGGCAGGAGGAGCCAGCAAAGAAGACATTGACACGAGCAACCCCTTGGCTTTGGCCGGCTATGACAAGATGGATAGAGATGCTGCCGACGGCCTCTCCAGGCGGTCCATCCTGCGACAGATGGGGTCGCCAAACCGAGTTGCAGACCTCTTCTATGTTCCGGTTCGTAGCATGGCGAATCTTCTCTGTCCCCTCTACCTGGGTCCTAGTGCGGTGACGAGCGTTGACGCGTTCTGCGAATTGCTCAGTGCCGGCCTGTGTTTCATCGCCGTTTGGGCCGTTTCTCTTCGGCTGTTTGACCGCGAACGGTGGACACAGACAAGAGCCGTCCTTTTTGGGGTTTTCGCGCTGGGCTTCCTGGCCCTTGGCTTGTCCGGAATTATTCACGAGCGGTACCGCTCGACAATCGTGGCCGCACTGCTGCCCTTGGGAATGCGTTCCCTACGCGAGGAGGTTGCGGTCCACGGCCCGCGTCGACTGCTCGTCGGTGGGGTCGTGCTTCCAGTATCTATTTTCCTCGTCTACCGAATCCTGCGACAGCTTTCGTAGCAGGGTCGCCCCTCGGCCCTGCAAAGCGCCTCATGCGGAGCGGTAGTAGCGGCCGTATGGAGCGTAGTAGGAGTACCCGTACCCATACCCGTACCCGCCCGCGCGCCGATCGGTTTGGTTGATGACTACTCCCAGGATGCGGGCCCGGGCGTCGTTGATCTGTCGGCGTGCAAAAGAAACTACCTCTCTTGTGGTGTGGCCAGCGCGCACCACGAGCACAACGCCATCGGCCAGATTACCCAGGATTGCAGGATCAGTCACAAACGCGGCCGGAGGTGAATCCAGCACCACCCGGCCGTATTCTCGCCGGCATTGGGCAAGAATCTCCCGGAAACGCTCCGTGTGGATCAGCTCGGCCGGGTTCGGCGGTGTCGGGCCGCATGGAAGCACGTCCAAGTTCGGCACCTGGGAATGGCAGATCACGTCTGCCAGCGTGGCATCGCCCGTCATCACAGTCGATAGGCCCCGGTCGGACTTCAGGCCGAAGGATCGATGGATGCGCGGCTTGCGCATATCTGTGTCGACCAACAAGACGCGCGCTCCGCCCTGCGCCATCGTGACCGCGAGGCTGATAGCTGCAGTGGTCTTTCCATCTTGGGGACCTGGGCTGGTCACCACCAGCACCTGCACTTCCTTCTCGGCCGAAAGGAACATGAGGTTGGTACGGATTGAGCGGCATGCCTCGGCCGCAGCCGAGGTTGGGTCCTTGAACACCGTCAAGTCGCGTTCAGTTGCGTTTTCGGCCGTGCGCTGCCTTGAGTGTACCAGAATTGGAAGCACGCCGAGCAATGGAGCGCCCACCAGCGCCTCGGCCGCCTCAGGCGTCTTGACGGTGTTGTCTAAGGCCTCGATACCAAACACCAGCAGCAGGCCTAGCAGCAGCCCGACAAACAGGCCGACGGCGAGATTGAAAGAAAGTCGCGGGCTGACCGGCCACTTGGGCGTGTTGGCGCGATCCAGGATGCGCACGTTGTTCGACCGCAACAGTCCCGTCAGGTCGATCTCCTTCTGCCGCTGCGAGATCAAGCCAAACATCTTCGCGTTGTTCTCCGCATCGCGCGACAAGGGCCGGTATTCGACCTCCAGCTTGGCCAGTTCCAGGGCCTGCTGCTTCTCCTGATGCATCCACTTGGAAAGGCCGGATTCGGTGTCAAGCAGGGCCTGGTAGCGCTTGTCGAACGCCTTCAGCACCTGGTCCAGCTCCTT
>Ga0182011_10002727_pt1 | contig 14779 bp, 10 predicted proteins | sample 711E1DmetaG_FD_120481 | JGI IMG/M metagenome (GOLD analysis project Ga0182011, IMG submission 120481) | Permafrost microbial communities from Stordalen Mire, Sweden - 711E1D metaG | ecosystem: Environmental > Terrestrial > Soil > Wetlands > Permafrost | place: Sweden: Stordalen | collected... | reverse complement strand
GCGACCTACGCCCCGACCACATATCACGCCCTGACGCCGGCGCGCATCCTCGACACCCGCAACGCCATGGGGTCGTCGGGTCCGCTGAGCTCGCATGTGGCCCGGACGTTCGCGGTTGCGGGTCAGGGCGGCGTCCCCGCCAACGCCACTGCCGTTAGCGGCAACCTGACCGTGACGGCCCAGACCAGCGCCGGCTATGTGTACGTCGGTCCGGCGCCCGCGAACTACCCGACCAGCTCGACTCTCAACTTCCCAGCCGGCGACGATCGAGCCAACAACGTCAGCGTGGCTCTCGGTACGGGTGGCACTCTCTCGGTCACCTACGTTGCTCCGAGCTCCGGCGCCACCGCCCACGTGATCTTCGACGTCACGGGCTACTTCACCCCCGATACGTCCGGCTCGACCTATCACGCCGTCTCCCCTGCCCGCCTCCTCGATACCCGAGCCGGCACGGGCGGATTGTCTGGTCCCTTCACCAACCACGCCGCCCGGACGTTCGCGGTGACGGGGCAGGGCGGTGTTCCGTCGAACGCCACCGCGGTCACCGGCAACCTGACCGTGACCGGTCAGACGAGCAACGGCTATCTGTTCATCGGTCCGACAGCGGCCAACAACCCGACGAGCTCGACTCTCAACTTCCCAGCCGGCGACGATCGAGCCAACAACGTCAGCGTGGCTCTCGGTTCAGGCGGCACCCTCTCGGTCACCTTCGTCGGCTCGAACTCGAGCCAGAGCGCTCAGGCGATCTTCGATGTGACCGGCTACTTCACGCCCGATACGTCCGGCGCCGACTACGTTCCGCTCACGCCCGCCCGGATCCTCGATACCCGGTCCGGTACCGGGTTGTCGGGTTTCTTTAGCTCCGATAGCGCCCGGACCTTGGGGGTGGCCGGCGACGGTGTGGTTCCGTCCGGCGCCACCGCGATAACGGGCAACCTGACCGTTACGAGCCAGACCAGCAACGGATATCTGTATATCGGTCCGGTCGCGACGAACAATCCGGGAAGCTCGACTCTCAACTTCCCAGCTGGCGACGATCGGGCCAACGGTATCTACGTGGCTCTCGGTGCCGGAGGCACCCTCTCGATCACCTATGTGGCTCCGAGCGCCGGGCCCACAACTCAGGTCATTCTCGATGTCACCGGCTACTTCGCACCCGCCACGTGAGGAGCGGGAGCGAACGGCCGCAACCAGCACTGCAGGCTTGTTGCGGCTTGGGATCTCCGCGGCGCGCGGATTGTCGATCGTGGATCGGTGGGCAGCTGTGGAGGCCCAGTCTTGACTAGGATCTCAGGGAGGACGCGACGGTTCGCCGCCGTCGTCGCACTGGCCGTTCTAGCAGCTCCCTTCTTGGGAACCACGGCCTCCGTTGCCGCCTCATCCGGGACGCAGGAGGACAACGTGCAGTCCGTGTGCCCGGCCGCAACGCCCGGCCACGCCGAGTGTCTCGCTCTGCTTCGCACGGACAGTGCGGCGCGCCCCGCATCGGCGATCTCCCCCCAGGCGACAACCGGCTATGCCTACGGGCCCCCTGACATCGAAAGCGCCTACTCGCTCCCCACCAGCCAGGGCTCCGGGATGACGGTGGCCGTCGTCGACTACACTGACCTTTCGACGGCAGAGCAGGACCTCGCCTCCTATCGAAGCTATTACCACCTCCCCAGCTGCACGACCGCGAACGGGTGCTTCCGCAGGGTGGATGAGTACGGCGGGACCGCGTACCCGACCTCGCAGGACCCGAGCGGCTGGGGGCTCGAGATCGCCCTGGACCTCGATATGGTTTCGGCCGCATGCCCCAACTGCGACATCCTGCTGGTCGAAGCCTACACCAGCGACCTGGACGACCTGGGACGGGCGGTCGACACGGCCGTCTCGCTGGGAGCCGTGGCGGTGTCGAACAGCTATGGCGGCCGGGAGGTGAGCGGCGCAGTTGAGGGCAATCTCGACGCCGACTACTACAACCACCCGGGGGTGGCGATCACTGCCTCCACCGGCGACTGCGGCTGGAACTGCACAGGCACCTTCCGCGGGACGGTCAACAGCAGCGTCCAGTACCCCGCCGCTTCGCCATATGTGGTCGCGGTCGGCGGCACGAGCCTGACGGGCAGCCCAAGCGCCGGCTGGAGCGAGTCTGCCTGGGGCGACAGCGATGGGGGTGCAGGCAGTGGTTGCTCCCTGTACGAGTCCAAGCCATCCTGGCAGCAGGACACCGGATGCGGATCCTATCGGACCCAGGCCGACGTCTCGGCCGTTGCCGATCCTCTGACCGGCGTTTGGATCTACGACAGCAGCTATAGCAGCGGACACCCCTGGCAGGTCGAAGGTGGGACGAGCGCCGCGTCCCCGATCATCGCCGCCACATTTGCCCTGGCCGGCGGACCGGGGGAGGGAACCTACGCGGCCAGCGACCTCTACGGCCACCCCGCCGGCCTGAACGACGTGGTCGGTGGCAACAACGACGTCACGTGGGGCACGTGTAAGGTCCCCTACCTCTGCAACGGTGTCGTCGGCTACGACGGCCCGACAGGCCTCGGCACGCCGCATGGCACCGCGGCCTTCTCTGAGTCAGGCTCCCAAACCACCTACCACGCCATCACCCCGACGCGCCTGCTCGATACCCGCAACGGCACCGGCGGCCTGTCCGGCCCGTTCAGCTCGCATGTCGCGCGGACGTTCCAGGTCACCGGTGGAACCAGCGGAGTGCCCTCCAACGCAACTGCCGTTACCGGCAACCTGACCGTGACCGGTCAGACGAGCGCCGGCTATCTGTACATCGGTCCGGTCGCCATGAACAACCCGACCAGCTCGACACTCAATTTCCCGGCCGGCGACGACCGAGCCAACAATGTCAGCGTCGCCCTCGGCACCGGGGGCAATCTTTCGATCACCTTCGTCGCTCCGGCGCCCGGGCCTTCGGCCCACGCGATCTTCGATGTGACCGGCTACTTCACGCCTGACATGACTGGCTCCACCTATCACGCCGTTACCCCTGCCCGCCTCCTCGACAGCCGCAACGGCACCGGTGGCATCTCAGGTCCGGTGAGCTCGCACGCGGCTCGGAGCTTCGCGGTGACCGACACCGGCGTCGTTCCCACGGGCGCTACCGCCGTGACCGGCAACCTGACCGTGACCGGTCAGACAAGCAACGGCTATCTGTTCATCGGTCCGGTCGCCATGAACAACCCGACCAGCTCGACACTCAACTTCCCCCGCGGTGACGATCGAGCCAACGGCCTGACGGTGGCTCTTGGTACCGGTGGCGTGCTCTGGGTCACCTTCGTCGCTCCGAGCCCTGGGAACGGCGCGTACGTCATCTTCGATGTCACGGGTTACTTCACCGGGGATGCTTCCGGCGATACCTACGTCCCGCTAAGTCCGGGGCGCATCCTCGATACGCGCAGCGGCGCAGGTGGTCTATCGGGTCCGTTTAGCTCTCACGCGGCTCGGACCTTCACGGTCGTCGGCGTCGATGGAGTCCCCGCTGGCGCTACCGCCGTGACCGGCAACCTGACTGTGACCGGCGAGACGAGCAACGGCTATCTGTTCATTGGTCCGGTCGCGACAAACGACCCGACGAGCTCGACGCTGAACTTCCCGGCCGGCGACGATCAGGCCAACGGGGTCGCCGTCGCCCTCGGTTCGGGAAGCCTCTCGATCACCTTCGTCGCTCCAACGCCCGGCCAGAGCGCCTACGCCATCTTCGATGTGACGGGGTACTTCGCGCCGTAGAGCGAGCCCTGGCTCGAGCGGCGCCGAGCCCAGCGGCCCGACACTCGAGCTACGTCACCGGTGCTTCACGAGTTGATACCGGCGTCGACGCTCGACCCCTCTCTCCAGAGCGTGAGCGGCGTTTCGTACGCGACCGCGACCGGCCACACGGCATTGACGCGCAACTGGAAATCCCGATCCGAGAAAGGCACAACGCGCTCTGCCTCGTCGGCGCGGTATCCGCCCACGGCCTGCCACACGACTTTGAAGAAGCACGACCCGGAGTGGGTCATGTTGAGGTCGTTGTACTTCCGGTAGCCAGGCACGTCTTCGGGCCGCTGGATCGTGAGCGGCAGCCCTGGCGGCGCGTAGTCCGTGCTGAGCTTGGGCGCCGCCGCCAGCGCCTCGTGCCCGGTGAAGTAGATGCAGTGGGCTCCGATCAGAGCCACGTCGGTATGCCCGCCGAACCAGCTCAGCACCGACTCGATCGCGTCGTGCATCAGGTAGTCGTCGTCGTTGAGGATCATGATCAGATCGCTGGAGGCGGCCGCGATCCCCCGGTTCAGGCTGGCCGCCTGACCGATGTTCCGGTCATTTCGAAGCAAGGAGACGCGGCCTCCGGCCAGCTCCGGATGTCCGGCGACCAAAGCTCCGAGGGACTCCGCGGTGTCGTCGGGCGAGCAATCGTCCACAAGAACCACTTCATCCGGCGGCCGAGTCTGGGAGAGGAGACTCTGGAACATGTCCGGCAGGAAGACCGCATGGCTGTAGCAGGGCACGACAACTGTGATGGAACCCGGGGCCTCGCGGGGCAGACTCGGCCTTGGGCGGCGGCCGAAGTCTCGAAGGAACTCCTTCAGTCGATGCTGTGAGACCTCGGGGCGTCCATGGAGAGGCCGGGCCGTCCCGACCACGCGGGCGGGCACGATGCCTCGGAGTCTGGCCGCTGGCGAACTCATGTTCGAGATAGTAGCAACAGGGCAACGGGCCGGCGGCTGCGGGCGGCGACGGACGGCGAAGGGCGCTGGGCGACGGCACTCCGGCTTTGGCGCCCGGGCGGTCCGTTACAATGGCAGCCACTCAGGGCTGAGGTTGCCAGGCCTGACGAGAGACCTGGAGACGGACAACGAGCGCAGACGACCGCCCTCACCGATGACCGAGTCGCTCACCGTCAGTCCCATCAAACCCGTTCGCTCGCTGATCGGGCGCATCCTTCGATACCGGCGGCTGCTTCGTCTCCGGCCCTACGACACTTCCACGCCCGAGGGCCGGTCCGCCGAACGCTATCGCCGCGTCGCCTGGTCGACGGCTCTGTCCACGGTCGCTCGCGTGGTCGGCATGGCGACGGGGTTCATCTCCGTTCCCCTCGTGGGCGGGTACCTGGGCAGCGACCGCTACGGCATATGGCTGCAGATGAGCTCGTTCGTCGCGGCGCTGGGGCCGCTGGACCTGGGCATCGGGCTCGGATTGCTGACCCTGGTTTCCGACGCGTACGGGCGGGACGACCGGGAGGCCGCCCGTCGGGCCATCTCGACGGCCGCGGCGATGCTGACCCTGATCGCCACCATCGCTGTGGTGGTTTTCGGCCTCGCCTACTTCTTCGTCCCTTGGGCTCGCGTGTTCAACGTGACCACACCGACCGCGATGTCGGAGGCCGGCCCGGCGGCCGCGGTGCTGTTTGGAGCATTCGCCGCGGGATTGCCGCTCGGGATCGTGGCGCAGGTACAGCTGGCCCATCAGGCCGGCTATATCTCGAGCGCCTGGGCGATCGCCGGCAACGTGGGCTCGTTCGTCGCGCTCGTCGCGATCATCGTTCTCCACGGTAGCCTGCCGCTTCTGATCCTGGCACTCACCGGCGTTGGGCTGGTCGCCGCCGCCTTCAACGGCTGGTTCCTGTTCCGGCGACAGCGACCCTGGTTGATGCCACGGTTCCGGGACGTACACCTGGGCACCGCCCGCCCGCTCCTCAAGACGGGCTCGTTCTTCCTGGTGCTGCAGCTCACCGGCCTCGTGGCCTACTCGCTCGACAACGTAGTGATCGCCCAGATCATGGGGTCCTCCGCAGTGGCGCAGTACGCGGTCCCGACCAAGCTGTTCGTCCTGGCGCCCACGCTCCTCTCGTACGTGCTGGTGCCACTCTGGCCCGCCTACCGCGAGGCGCTGGCCCGCGGGGACGGCGGCTGGGTCGCCCGTACGCTGCGCCGCTCGATCACCCTGGCGGCGCTTATCAACATCCCCAGCAGTCTGTTTCTGATCGTGGCCGGACCCTTCATCATCTCGGTCTGGGCCCCCTCGAATCTCCACATTCAGCCGACCACGCTGCTGCTCGTGGGGCTCGGCACCTGGACCATCATGAACACCCTCAACGGTCCATTCGCGATGCTCCTCAACGGAGCGAACGTGGTGGGCTTCCAGGCTGCCTGCTCCACCCTGATGGCGATCGCGAACGTGGCCATCTCGATCTATCTCGTGCAGCGGATCGGCGTCTCCGGAGCCGTCTACGGGAGCGTGATCTCGCAACTCTTCTTCATCGTCATTCCGGAGGTCTGGTACGTCCGACGCTTCCTGAGACGGCTGCCGAGGGGCCCCGCCGAGGCTCCGTCGTCAACGTGACGGCCGTGACTGGCCCCGCAGGGGCGGCCGTGGGTGGGGCGAAGCGGGTGCACCTCGTATATCCCCACGGCAATCGCATCTCCACGCCCGACTCGATCGGACGGGAGCTCGGACGGCGCCTGGAGGCCCGATACCGGGTCGTGTACCACGAGTGGTCGGAGCGGGACGCGATCCGACCAGAGCCCGGGGACGTGCTGCTGGGCCACCCGAATCCGGATCCGAACACCGTCTTCCGCCGCTCGGTCCGGCTCGACGGCTGGCACCGCCGGCTCATGATGGCGCCCTTCAACCACGGCGATCTCCGCCAGGTCGCCTTCGAGGACCGCGTCGTTCCGCACTGCGATCTGGTTCTCGCCATCACGGGTCCCTACTGGTTCCGGACGGTCGGGCAATCGCGCTGCTCGCACTGGCGGCCGAAGATGATCCACCTCGACCTGGCCATCGATCGGCGCGACTTCCCACCGGTCAAGACGTCGTTCGCAGCCCCCGGCAAACGCCGCGTGCTGTATGTCGGCCACACCCACCGCTACAAGAACACGCCGTATCTATCGAAGATCGCGTCCCTGGTCCCCGAGGCGGAGTTCGCCTGGATCGGCGAGGGTACGCGGGCGGTCCGCGGCCTGAAGCCGCTGGGGCCGGCCGAGTTCGACAAACAGGCCGGCAGAGATCTGGTCGCGCGGTTCGACCTCATGCTGACCGTCGGCAGCGCCGACGCCAATCCGACGACGATCCTCGAGGCGATGGCGTGGGGCCTGATTCCGGTCTGCACGCCGACCAGCGGATACGACGGCATCCCGAGCATTCCCAACGTGCCACTCGACGACGCCCCGGCCGCGGCCGCGATCGTGCGCCGGCTGCTCTCCGCCGACGCGTCCGAGCTGGCGGCCATGCAGGCCGAGAACTGGCGGCTGCTCGACGAGCACTACAACTGGGACCGGTTCGCCGGCCAGGTCGTCGCCGCGATCGAGTCCACCGATTCACCGCGGGTTCTGCGGGAGTCGACGAAACGCCGGCTGGTGTTCACTTTCTGCGACCTGACCTCGCCGTACGGTCGCGGGGGCCGGCTGATGTCGAAGGTCGACCGGCGGTGGCGTCGTCTCCGAGATGCCCGCACCGCGGGTCGGCGCAAGGGGTGAAGAAGAGTGCCTGAGTCGTTTGCTCCGCTCAAGGTGTGCCTGGACGCTCGCCTCGTCAGCGGCGAATGGGGCGGCGTCGAGCAGGTGATCATCGGCCTCGCCGGCGCGCTGTCGCGCCTGGACGACGGCGACGAACGGTACCTCTTCCTGGTCAATCCGGGGCACACGGCCTGGCTGGAACCATTCGTCTCCGGTCGGAGCTCCCTGCTGCTCGCGAGCCCTCCGGCTTCCGCTCCGGTTGAGCGCCCCAGCCTTCGGGCCACCGCGAAGCGGGCAGTCGGCCGCGCCGTCCCCCGCAGCGTCCGGACTCCAATCCGCGATCGCCTGCCCCGCACCTACGTCCTGCCGGGATCGGACGGGACGATCGAGCGAGCCGGTGCGGACGTCATGCACTTTCCGATGCAGGTCGGCTTCCGGACGGACGTCCCGACCATCTTCGCCCCGCACGACCTGCAGCACCTGCACCTGCCCCAGTTCTTCTCCAGGGCCGCGATCGCCGAACGCGAGGCCCGCTACCGGGCCCTGTGCGACCGAGCGTCGATAGTGACGATGATGTCCAGCTGGGGAAGGGAAGACATCGTAGCCCACTACGGGCTGCCGCCGGAGAAGGTGCGCGTGGTGCCGGGGGCCGCCGCGATCGAGGCCTACGAAACGCCGTCCGAGAACGAGACGGCCGCGACGAGAGCGCGACTGGGGTTGCCCGAGCGTTTCGCGCTCTATCCGGCCAAGGCATGGCCCCACAAGAACCATCTCCGCCTCGTCGCCGCCCTGAAGCTCCTGCGCGAGCGCGGCGTGGACGTTCCCGTGGTCCTGACCGGCGAACAGGCCGGCAGCGACGTCCCCATCCTGGCGAGGGCGGAGGCGCTTGGAGTGGCGGACCTCGTGCGCTTCGTCGGATTTGTGGCTCCGGGCGAGCTCGTGGCCCTCTACCGAACGGCGCGCATGATGGTCTTCCCGTCGCTGTTCGAGGGCTGGGGTCTGCCGATCGTCGAGGCGATGTCCGCGGGTCTGCCCGTCGCGTGTTCGAACGTCACCTGCCTGCCGGCGGTGACCGCGGGCGCCGCAGAGCTGTTCGACCCGGCCGATCCCGCCGCAATCGCCGACTCGGTGGGGCGTGTCTGGCGAGACGAGCGAGTGCGCGAGCGTTTGATCGCCGACGGCCGGGCGCGGGCCGCCCGCTTCTCCTGGAACCACACCGCCCGGACCTTCCGGGCCTGCTATCGAATGCTCGCGGGCCGCGAGCTGTCGGTCGAGGACCGCGCTCTGCTGGACGCGCCACCGATCGTGTAGCGGCGAGAGCAGCCAAACACTTGGGACCTCCGGCCGGCAAACGCGCAGTCGACTGGGACGCTCAGCCGGTCGGCGAGCGGCGATTGGCGCGCAGAATCCGTTTGGCGGCTCTACTGGGCCACTCCAGCACCGGGTCGAGCACGCCGTGACGCACCAGCCATCGTCCGGCAGGGCTACTCAGCGGCATGCCGTGCTTTCGCCGGATTGCAAGATCCTCACGGCGACCCGCGGCCGCCGCAACGACCGACTTGGCAGCCGGGTGCAACCGATAACGAGCCAGCACGACGTCGCGCAGCAGAACCACCCGCCCGACGCTCGCTAGACGGAACCAAAGATCCACGTCCATGGCCAGGTCGTAGCGACGGTCCAGGCCGCCCACCTGCCGGTATGCCTCGGCCCTGAAGAAGGTCGCGGGCTGGGCCAGGTTCGTGGGGTGGCGCAGCAGCTGATCGAACTCGGGCCGCGGAGGGGTAGGAATCGCGTCAAGGATGGCCCCGTCAGGCCCGATGCGCAGGCAGCTGCCGCTGACGATGACGGCGTCGGGGTAGGCCTCGAATGCCTCGGCAACCTGCTTGAGCGCCCCGGGCTCGAGGATGTCGTCCGCGTTGAGCCAGCCGAGCACGTCGCCGGTCGCGTGATCGAGACCAACCGCCAGTGCGTCGGTCTGCCCGCCGTCCTTTTCGACCGTAACCTGGTAGCCCAACCCAGCATGGGCGACCAACCACTCCCTCGATCCGTCCGTAGATCCACCGTCGCGAATCAGGTGCTCCACGTCCACTACGCCCTGCTGGCGGGCAACCGATTCGACCGTCCCGGGGAGCCACGGCATCCCGTTCAGAACAGGCGTCACGATCGAGATGCGCATTGCGTTCCCTGCACGAGTGTTGAGGTTCTGAATTGTACCGGCCCGCTGAGCCTACGCTCACACGGCCGCAACTCCGTGGCGCAGAGAGATCTGCTCTGCTACTGGGTTCTCTCTCGGAGCGAGAGGCTCGCGTACGTCTCGGCGAGTCCCGCCTCCAGCCGGGTCCTCGGAGCCCAGCCCAGTTCATGAGCGGCCCTGTCGATCGCCAGCCGGCTGTGGCGGACATCGCCGGCGCGTGCGGCAACGAACGCGGGCCGCTCGCTATAGCCTGCTATTGACGCGAGTGCCGCGAAGAGATCGAGGACTGAAACCGCCCGGCCCGTGGCGATATTCACAGTCGTCGAGCGGCTGGCATTGACCGCAGCCACCACGGCATCGGCCACATCGCTCACGTAGACGAAGTCTCGGGTCTGCAGACCATCGCCATGGATTTCCACGGGTTGTCCCCGTCTCATTCGCTCCGCGAAGATGGCAACGACGCCGCCCTCGCCGTCCGACCGCTGACGAGGCCCGTATACGTTTGCTAGCCTCCGCACGACGCGTCTCGTCGTCTCGGGGGCGAGCAGGTCAAGGTACCGCTCACCCGTCCACTTGCTTAGACCGTACGGACTGATCGGCTCGATCGGGTGCTCTTCGTCGCACGGAACGTAGCGCGGCTGACCATACAGCGCTCCTCCCGTGGTGACGTAGACGAAGCTCTGGCATTCGCCTGCTACGGCCGCCCTGACCGTGCCGATGGTCCCAAGAACGTTCGAACGCGCATCACGAGCCGGGTCGAGAACCGAGCTGGCCACCGAAACCTGCGCGGCGCAATGCACGATGACAGCCGGACGCCATTGCCCCAGCAGACGTTCGACCGCCGGATCGGCTACATCGAGATCCTCCAGGTGCGCTGCCTGCGGCACGTTTGCGCGGGAACCCGTGGACAGGTCGTCGACGACAAGCACGTCGTACCCGAGCTCGATGAGGCGGTCGGCGATGTGCGAGCCGATAAAGCCGGCACCGCCGGTTACTACGGCTCTCGGCTGCGTTGTGGAGAACACGATGGCTTGACTCCAGTCATCGCGAAGGATCGGAAGGAGCACCTGAACCAGCCCGCGGTGCCGGTCTGCCTGACCCGGCGCGGCGCAGACTCCCTATACTCACCCCCATGATCGTCGTCACCGATTCCGTACGCCCCCGGCCCGCATGAGCACCTACTGGGATGGCCGGCGGGTAATGGTCACCGGCGGAGCCGGGTTCCTCGGCTCGGCCGTCGTCCGGCACCTGCGGGAAGCCGGGGCGACGGAGATCTTCGTGCCGCTCGTCGAGGATTACGACCTGCGCAAGCTCTCCGACATCGATCGCGCCCTGGCCGACGGCAAGCCGGATCTGATCATCCACCTCGCCGCCATCGTGGGTGGCATCGGCGCCAATCGGGAGAATCCGGGCCGCTTCTTCTACGACAACTCCATCATGGGCATCCAGCTCATCGAGCAGGCTCGCCAGACCGGCGTCGCCAAGTTCGTGGTGATCGGCACGGTTTGCGCCTACCCCAAGTTCACCCCGGTGCCGTTCCACGAGGAAGACCTATGGAATGGCTATCCCGAGGAGACGAACGCCCCGTACGGCCTGGCCAAGAAGATGCTCCTGGTCCAAGCCCAGGCCTATCGGGACCAGTACGGCTTCAACGCCATCTACCTGCTGCCGGTGAACCTCTACGGCCCGGGCGACAACTTCAACCCGGAGAGCTCCCACGTCATTCCGGCCCTCATCAAGAAGTGCATCGACGCGCGCGAAAGCGGCGAGTCGTTCATCGAGGCCTGGGGCACGGGGTCGGCGTCACGTGAGTTCCTCTACGTCGACGACGCCGCCAGGGGGATCGTCCTCGCCGCCGAGCGCTACGACGGGCGCGACCCGATTAACCTAGGCGTCGGCAGCGAAATCACCATTCGCGACCTGCTCGAACTGATAGCCCGCCTGACGGGCTTCAGCGGCGAGATCCGCTGGGACCATTCCAAGCCGGACGGGCAGCCTCGCCGGGCCCTCGACACCAGCCGGGCGCGCGAGGCCTTCGGGTTCACCGCCGGCACTTCCTTCGAGGACGGGCTGAGGGCCACGATCGAGTGGTACGAGCGGAAGCGAGGCCTCGCGGGTACGTCCCGCCAGGAGGGGCAATCGTCGCCCCGATGACCGCAGCGGACTGCGTCGAGGATCGAGGCTCGGCTCTCGGGGGAACGCAAGGCCGCAGGGCATGACCGTCTCGGTGATCGTCCCCGTCCACAACTACGGCCGGTATCTAGGCCAGGTCGTCGACTCCCTTCGCGGTCAGGTCTACTCCGACTGGGAGTGTGTGCTGGTCGACGACGGCTCCAGCGACGAGACCGCGGGGATCGCGGCGGCGCTGGCCGGGGAGGACAGCCGGATCGTCTATCTGGGACAGGCGCCGTTGGGACCGTCGGCGGCCAGGAACGCCGGCCTGGCCGCCTCTTCGGGCGAGTTCGTCCAGTTCCTCGACGCCGACGACTTCCTGGGTCCCCGCAAGCTGCGGCATCAACTTGACGTCTTCGCGCGGCAGCCGGAAGCCGACCTCGTCTACGGCGGGGCCCGCTACTTCATCGAAGGCGGTACTGATTCCGCCGGAGATGCGGAGCTCTCCTGGACGGGCAGATCGGCTCCCCAGGCCGTCTCCGGCTACGGCGACGAGATTCTCCGGCCACTCGTCGACGAGAACTTGATGGTCGTCGAGGCGCCGCTCATCCGGCGGTCGCTGCTCGACAAGGTCGGCGGCTTCGACCCGAACGTCAGGCGCATGGAGGACTGGGAGCTGTGGCTGCGCTGCGCGCTCGCCGGCGCCTGCTTCGTCCACGACGGCGGCGGCGAGGACGAGGAGCTGTCGCACGTCCGAATCCATCCGAGCAGCAGCAGCCAGGACCAGGTCGCCATGCACCGGGCCGCGGTGGAGGTTCGTCAGGCTGTCGAGAGCCGGCTGCCGACGCCGGCGCTCCGCCGGCTCAATCGCAGACGGATCCACGAGCACCTTGCGGTGATCGGCATGCTCGAAGGGCTGGGCGGCCGGCTCGGCGTCGGGATGCGCTGCCTGCTGACGGCCGGCTTCTCCGAACGGAGGGCCAACTGGCTGGCGTGGGGCGCGCTCATGCCCCTGGTACGGGTTCCGCCTGGGCGGTGGGCAATGGGCAAGGTGCGGACCCTCCGCGCCAACCGGCGGGGCGAGGAAGTCCGGGAATGGCGGACCGAATGGCCGTGACGGGCGGGGTCCCCGCGCCGGCGCCCGCGCCCTGGGCGGCGCCCGCGTCCGCGCCCGACAAGGAGTCCGTCGCCGCCGTCCTCGTGACCTTCCACCCGGGTCCAGACCTGGCGGCCACGCTTGCGGCGCTGCTGGCCCAGGCCGGGGCGGTCGTGGTCGTCGACAACGGTTCGTGCCCCGCCGATCTCCCGCCCATGGACGACCCGGCTCTCGGAGGCCGGGTGGAGGTTTTCGCCAATGAGCGGAACATCGGCCTCGCCGCCGCGCTGAACCAGGGGCTCCGGCGCGCGAAGGAGCGCGGGTTCGGCTGGGCCCTGACCATGGACCAGGACTCCTCGCCACTCCCCAATCTGGTGGCCGCCGCGGGGCGAGCGTTCCACGCATACGCCGAGCCCGAGCGACTGGCCGCCATCGGTGCCAGGGTGGCCGGCGGGGAAGACCTCGGGGCCAAAGATCCAACGCTGGCGGCCGCGGTCCCCTACCGGCGAATGAAGGCCGTGATCACGTCGGGGACCCTGCACTCGATCGCCGCCTGGGAGCGCCTGGGCGGGTTTCGCGAGGACTTCTTCATCGACTGCGTCGACACCGAGTTTTGCCTGCACGCGCGCGCCCGAGGCCTGGAGATCGTCAGGGCCACGGAGCCGGCGATCGAGCATCGCATCGGCGCTCCGACACGCAAGCGAGCCCTGGGCCGGTGGATGATGCCGACCAACCACAGCCCCCTGCGGCGCTACTACGTGACGCGGAACCGGCTCTCCCTATGGCGCCACTACGCCCGAAGCGACGGGCATTTCGTGCTCACGGACATGCGCCAGTCCATCCGGGAGTGGATCGGCATCGTCTTCGCCGAAACAGATCGCCCCGCCAAGCTGCGCGCGATCCTGGCCGGGTTCCGGGACGCGGCGCTCGGAAGATACGGGCCGAGACGGCTGCCCGGCAACCCGCATCAGCCGTCCAGCGGCTCGTGAAGCCGATCGACGCCACGCCGCCGAAGGCGAAACCTCAGGTAGCGACCCAGGCCGCGCAGGTGCGAAGGTAGAGCTCGAGGCCCGTCCGAGACCAGCCGCTTACCCGCGTTCGCGCATGTGAGCAGCCGGACGCGACGCCCGGCCCCGGACGACAGCGACTCGCGGATCTCCGGGTGTGATCGCAGACCTTCGAGAAGCCAGACGCGATCCAGCCAGGCCAAGCCGCTTCGATTGTTCGAGGCGCTGACCGATCCCGCGTGGACGCGGAAGGTGACGAGAGGCTCCGCGATGAAGCCCACGCGATAGAAGTACGCGATCCGGAGCCACATCTCGAGATCCGTCAGCTGGCGGGTCTCTACGTTGAACAGGCCCAGTCTGGCGAGAGCCTCGCGCGAGACCATGACGGCGGTTGGCTCGCCGAGCATGTTGTCCCGGAACCGATCGCGCCGCATTGCCGCGAAAACGACTCGCCCGTCGTTGACGCGCGCCAGCGTGCCCAGGCGGGCGTGAAGCTCGCCGAACCGCTCGCGGAAGTCGACGGCCCACGGATCGTCCGGCTCGTCAAAATCCAGGTCTCGAGCGCAGAAGACCATGCCGACGCCGGGATCGGCTGCCATCAGCTCCAGCATGCGGCCGACGCAATCCGGCGCCAGGCGGTCGTCCTGCATGAGGAACTTGACGTACGGGCCCCTCGACTCCCGGACGCTGCGATTCCAGTTGCGGGCCATGCCGACTCGCTCGCCGTTGGCGATCACGCGGACTCGGGCGTCGCCGACTCCCCTGGCCATCTCGACCGTCTCGTCGGTGGACGCGTCGTCGCACACGACGACCTCGAGGTCGGCGAAGTCCTGCGCCAGGGCGGAGTCGATAGCGGCTCGAATCCACGGCGCCCCGTTGAAGGACGGGATGCAGACCGAGACCTTCGGGCCGCCGGGCGCGGGCGCGGGCGCGG
>Ga0182011_10002725_pt1 | contig 14788 bp, 16 predicted proteins | sample 711E1DmetaG_FD_120481 | JGI IMG/M metagenome (GOLD analysis project Ga0182011, IMG submission 120481) | Permafrost microbial communities from Stordalen Mire, Sweden - 711E1D metaG | ecosystem: Environmental > Terrestrial > Soil > Wetlands > Permafrost | place: Sweden: Stordalen | collected... | reverse complement strand
GAATACCTGGGCCGGATGGCGAGCGCACATTTCTGGCGCATGGAATACACCGGTGAACGGCCGGAAGCCTTCAGTGATGCCGCCAGTGTTGTAGATCGTAATAAGCGTACTTTGTCGGCCGGTTCGGTCTCCTTTTTTATTTTTCTGCTGGCAGACCTGTTTTTCGCAGGGATGCTGATATTCTTCCCCCAGTTATTATCCAAAGGGGATAGGACACAAATATTATTCGCGGAGATATTTTTCTGTATCATCACTATGTTGCTCGGTATTGTACTGTTGGTTCTCCGGAAAAACCAAAAACGTTGAAAACAAATAGTCCGGCAGAAATCGTGAAGGTAATTATTCCGTAAATAAAAACACTCCCCTTTGTATCATTAAAAGGGGAGTGTTTTATCTTTGTTCCTATATCACTATTGTCCAAGAGACATTCCATCACTGAAATCACGATTAAGATGTTCTCATTCATGGAACAGTGGTGGTGTTATTCAATTGTAAAAACATAGTCTCTTAAACGATTGTTTTAGACTATTTCCAGGGTGGCTCTGGTGCCTTTCTTGGCGGCCTTTACCCTGATGAGAGTCCGCATTGCTTCGGCGATGCGTCCCTGTTTGCCAATCACTCTGCCCTTGTCCTCATCGGCGACTTTCAATTTCAGGATAATACCCTGCTCATCCTGTTCTTCGGTCACTACGACGGCATCCGGTGCATTGACGATTGACTTAGCGATGTACTCTACCAGGTCCTTCATGTTTTACTCCTTGACGGTCTTGAACTTTTCCATGATACCTAACTTGGTGAGCAGTCTGGCAACAGTAGCAGTCGGTTGGGCTCCCTGTCTCAACCATTTAAGGGCTTCTTCTTCCTTGATGACGACTGTTTCCGGCTCAGTTTTAGGATCATAGTGTCCAATGACACTGATGAAAGCGCCATCACGCGGCGCTCGACTATCCGTTACAACTACCCGATAGCTTGGTTTTTTGGTGGCTCCAGTTCTTCGTAATCTTAACTTAACCATAGTGAGAGTATTATGCCGTAATTGATAGCAGGTTGTCAAGATGGGCTTCAATCGTTATAATCTGTGTGTGAGATTAAATCATTTGCATGAATGGAATTTGACGATTTACGAGTCCAGAGAGTTACAAAACCGGCTCGCTCCGGAAGTTTCCCGGGTCGGTAGTGTCACCGAGCCTCGCTATATCGCCGGAGTTGATGTGTCTATCCGTAAATCCAGGGGGACCGGCACCGCCGCAGCGGTTGTTCTGGAATACCCCGAATTAAATATAGTGGAAATCAAAGTGGTCAATGGCGAAATCAATTTCCCTTACGTCCCTGGCTTGCTGTCTTTCCGGGAAGCGCCGCTGATATTACAATGTTGTGCGCAACTGGAACATACTCCCGATCTGATCATGGTGGACGGGCAGGGAATTGCTCATCCCCGCCGTTTAGGAATTGCCGCGCACCTGGGGCTTTTCTTCGATGTCCCGACCATCGGCTGTGCCAAGTCGCGACTTTGCGGTGAGTATAAGATACCCGGCATCGAACCGGGAAATATCGAAGAATTGGTAGATACCGGCGAACCCATCGGCGCGGTAATACGTACCAGACAAAGTACCAAACCGGTCTTTATTTCGATAGGTAATAAGATAACGCTGGAGGATGCGATTTACTGGGTGATGCGTTGTTGCCGTGGTTATCGCTTACCGGAACCAATCAGGTTTGCCCATTTGGCGGCCGGAGGCAATCTGAAAATAAAACAAAAAAGTGTAATAACGGGAAATTAAAAAAATAGGTGTGAGGAACAGATGCAAGAACTAAAAGACAAACTCGAAGAACTAAAAATGCGCATATCGGCTCTTCTGGAGCGTCTTTGACATCGCCAGCCGTGAAAAAGAAATCATCGAACTGGGGAAAAAATCCGTTGCGCCAGATTTCTGGTCGGACCAAAATCAGGCGCGCAATGTGATGCGCTGTTTGGCAGAACAGAAAAGAACGGTAGAACAATGGCGCAGTCTCGAAAAAAAGACTTCCGATATCGCGGAATTAATAAATCTGGCGACTGAAGAAGCCGATACCTCTTTTACCGAAGAAATCCGCAATGATATCGCGAATATCACGGAACAGCTGGACAAACTCGAATTGGAGCTGGCTTTCAGCGGCGAGTATGATTCACGCAATGCGATTCTGGAGATTCATGCCGGAGCCGGCGGCACGGAATCCCAGGACTGGGCGGAGATGTTGCTGCGAATGTATCTGCGTTGGGCGGAACGAAATGGTTACAAGGCCGAAATACTGGACGAATCGCGTGGGGAGGAAGTAGGTGTGAAAAACGTAACCATCAGCATTGCCGGAGAATATGCCTATGGCTATCTGAAATCGGAACATGGCGTGCACCGGCTGGTACGGCTTTCCCCATTTGATTCCGACCACGCGCGTCATACCTCTTTTGCATTAGCGGAGGTGATGCCGGAAGCGGAAGAAAACGTCGATCTGAAAATTGCACCGGAAGACTTAAAAATCGATACCTTCCGCAGTAGCGGGGCGGGCGGACAGAACGTGCAGAAAGTCAGCAGCGCCGTCCGCATCACCCATTTACCGACCGGTATTGTAGTCACCTGTCAGACAGAACGCAGTCAGCTACAAAATAAAGCAATAGCTATGAAAATCCTGTACTCCAGAATCCTGGAAAAGGAACTTGAGAAACAGGCTGAAGAACGTGCTAAACTGAAAGGGAAGCGGATTGAAGCCGGTTGGGGCAACCAGATCAGGAGTTATGTATTGCATCCTTATAAAATGGTTAAAGACCACCGGACAGATTACGAAACCAGCAATACGGGAGCTGTGCTTAATGGAGAATTGGATGGTTTTATTACCGCTTATCTGAGGTCGATTGTGGGGAGGCAAGATGTTTAAAAAGATTTTGCTGTTGGCGATGGTTTTAATTTTAGGGCTATTGACCGTGGCTCCGGTGCAGGCGGCTGGCAATATAAAAGTGCTAAGCACCAGTGCTGAAGTGAGTTTCCCCCAGTCTATCACTTTTAAAATATCAGCCCAGGACGATGTTAATATCAAGGAATTACGCTTACAATATTCCATTCAGATGGCGAGTTTTGCCCAGGTAGTCAACGAAGCGTTCGTCCAGATCCAGCCATCGACCAAGGTGGATACTCAGTGGCAATGGGACCTGACGAAAATCGGGGGCTTGCCGCCGGGCACAGTTATTACGTACCAGTGGTTGTTAAAAGATGACAGCGGTAATACTTTTCAGACTCCATCCGCCGAGGTAAAATTCGATGATGGGCGTTATTCATGGAATACACTGACACAGGATAAAGTTACTCTCTTTTGGTACAATGGTGACCAGTCTTTCGGTCAGGAATTGATGCAAGCCACACAGGACGCTTTAACGCGACTTTCCGGGAGCACAGGAGCGACTATTAAAGACCCTATCCGGTTATATATTTATGCCAATGCTACGGATTTACAAGGTTCGATGATTTTCGCGCAGGATTGGAGTGGGGGTGTGGCTTTCCCCCCCTATGGGTGTATCGCGATTGGTATCTCCGCATCGAATATCGATTGGGGAAAAAGTGCAATTGCCCATGAACTGACGCATCTTATCATCCATCAGATGACAATGAACCCGTATAATGATCTCCCTACGTGGCTGGATGAGGGTCTGGCAATGTACAATCAGGGGCCGCTGGACAGCACCTTTACTGACAGTCTGAATCAGGCGATCAGCCAGAAAAAGCTGCTTTCCGTACGCACGCTTTGCAGCCCGTTCTCCGCCTACGCGACGACATCCTATATCTCTTATGCGGAAAGTTACTATATCGTTGATTACCTTATTACCACCTACGGGAAAGATAAGATGTTTGCCCTGCTGGATGCCTTCAAACAAGGCAGCACTTATGACGGGGCTTTGCAGAAAGTCTACGGTTTCGATATGGATGGTCTGAATACTATCTGGCAGGCAATACTGAAAAAATAGCTAAATGCTAAACAAAATCTGATAATCAATACTAAACACCAAACAACGTACAATAATCGAAATAATAGAATACTTATCGCCCTGAGTGAAACGAAGGGTCTACTTCTCTAATGAATAAAGCTGTTTATTACCGGTGTAACAAAGAGCCGCGTAAGCACATTGAGTAGAGATGTAGATTCTTGTGAAAGCGAATTAGACAATGCGTTCTTTTTGTCTCTGACTTTTTACGACATTGCGCCGGTACAAGAGAAGCAGGGCAACCCATACAAGCGCAATCAGACAACAAAAGCTCGCAAAAAGATAAGTCTTGGGCTGGGTATTCATGCGGGTCAGGAAAAACCGTGCGCTGAATCCAAGAAGTATAACAATGACATCATCAATCAGTGATGAAAGCCCCACGCCTTCAATGAAACTCGATATACGCAGGCGAATAGCGCCGGCGGCAACGGACGGCACTTGCAGTAATCCCGGGGTTATTCTCACCAGAGCCACCATGATTGTCGGATGGTTATTCAATCTGGTTTTAAATTTTTCGATAGCCCGCATTGTCCGGGAAGAACGTTTTTCCAGCCAGTCCAGGAACCGTCCGCCTAGCCCGCGGGCGGCAAAATATAGGGCATTCGCACCGAGTTCACGGCCTAGGAGTAGTACGATTAATATCAGTAACGATTGAGATGATAACGGACCGTATTGATAACTGATAAAAAACAGGAGAATTTCCAGTGTAAAAAATAACGGAAACCCTATTTCATTCACGGCTGCTAACCCAAAAATCACCAGGAGAAATCCAGGGTGGCTGAAGCTAACGCCCGAAGTGATATAGGTTAAAAATGACTTAATCCCTTCCAATGTGGTTTCCCATAATAACGAACCGTTCTCCTGAAAAACATCCGAAGCTTTTTGGGAACAGAGAATTTATGTATGAAGTTTCTGAAAATGAAAAAACAGAAAATATAGCCTGTTACCGAAGGCTTGTTGAAATCCGTATCAAATCAGATATCAGCAGTTTCATTCAAATCGATTTAGAAAAAGCTGCTGATGATTCATTTCAATACTTCTATTTTAATTTTACTGTGCATTTTGACTGTGTCAAGAGGGAATTGAGAGATAAGCGGGAGAAAATTATCGCTTTACAATATCTATAATTCGATTTAGAATGTACTGAATATGACAAAGGGCAAGAAACTGCTTAAAGAATCCTTCACGATTCGCGATTTACCGGTCGCTGAACGACCGCGTGAAAGGCTGCAAAAATTCGGATCGGAAGCGTTATCGGCGCAGGAACTGCTGGCGGTCATTCTGGGACGGGGTATCGCCAGCGAATCGGTAAAGGTTACCGCTCAGCGACTCCTCAGCCAATTCGGCGGATTGAAAGGTCTGGCGCAGGCTTCGGTAGAAGAATTGGGAGAAGTCCGGGGCATCGGACCGGCCAAAGCCTGCCAGATCAAAGCCGCTTTTGAACTGGCGAACCGGTTGGAAGGTTACCCGTCAGAGGATAACAAGCAGATTATTAAAAATCCCGTCGATGTCGCGGCTTTAGTTAAGAATAAACTCGCCGGCAAAAAGAAGGAGCACTTTATTACCATTCTGTTGGACACTCACGCTCAGGTCATCAAATACTGCGAGATCTCAATCGGCAGTCTGGATGCCAGCATTGTCCACCCACGGGAAGTGTTCAGAGAAGCCATCATGGCCAGCGCCGCATCGATGGTACTCGTGCATAATCACCCTTCGGGGGATACCACACCCTCGACGGACGACATCGGTCTGACGAAAAGGCTAGTAGAAGCCGGACAAATCATCGGGATTGAAGTCCTCGACCATATCATCATCGGGGATAATAATCACCTTAGCATGAAAGCGAAGGGACTGTTTTAACTTCTCCTGCAGATCCTTGGTTTATCGTTTTATGAACAGAGATCGTTATTTTATAGGTTGCAATCAAGAGTGAAGATTCATTCTTTGATATTCAGCATTTGTGTTGTCGTTTGAATAACAGCCGGTAAAATACCGGACGCCAACCGATGGAAGGGATTTCCGGAGCGACTATTCTTGCAACTACGGATTTACATAAATCGGGGTACTGGTGAATGTTACCGTAAAAGAAGCAGACGCGATCGGTGCCGCTTGTGCGGCATCCAGAACTAAATTAAAGGTGGCCGGCTGTCCGGCTAATACCGTTTGTGAATCAGTATTAACTTTAAGATTTACTCCGTCAGGCGCGCCTTGTAAAGCAGCCGTTACCGTAGCATCGGTATTCCCGAAATTTTTGACGTAAACCGTTTTGGTGGTTTCTCCGCCAACAGGTAAGTCGTTCCAGATTATTTTTGTAATCTCAAAATTGCATCCGGAATCCAGATAGACTTTTATATCATCAGTCGCCGCCACTATGTTCACCTGACAGGGTTTGGTGATAACTGTTGCAGCATAAACACCACCGGCAAAGACTACCAGTGCAATCACGATAAGTAGCGGGACAAGGAAAATTTTCCGTTTCAGTAACTTCTTCATATTTTCCCCTTAAATCGATCGCATTGAAGTTGTTACATGGGATGGCAATGCAATCTGGCAATGTTTAAACTGCACTTTTATTATCGTATCAAAAACTATTATTTACAGTATGTCTTTAGTACTAAATCGAATAGTACTTTGTGTCGATACCGGAGTAAACAATACGTTGATTGAATCATTTAAAAACGAGTAGCAGGTCATAACTTTAGAATAGAAGGGAAAAAGTGCACGGTAATGAATATGACCGCACATTGACTTACCTCCCTTAGACATCCCTCGACAACTTCGGGACAGGTGAACTAAGGGACTATAACCGTTGCGCCATTTAATGCGGATTAATTATCAAACAGGTAGATTAGTCTGCTGACGTAAATATTATTCCAGAGAGGCAGAAACTGATTAGTTGCTAATTTCTGGCAGGTAGAATGACTGTCGCTTTCCCGGAAGTGGTCATTTCACCCTTACCGTTCTCCAGCCAGATTTTACAATCCACAAAATGCTGATTATCTTCTATATATTTCTTAGTGACTTTGCCTTTGCAGTGCCAGGTTTCGCCGGACAACGGTTCGGTCATGGTTTTCATGTGTCTGGGGTAATCCATCGCTCCGTACTGGCAGGAGAATTTCTTTAAGGTGCCTTGTTCTCCCATCCAATCGGTCATTAATTGGATCAGCCATTGTCTTTTCAGAGCGCCGTGAATGATTATTTGTCCGGTGCCAGTGGTCGCGGCGTAAGCGCTATCGTAATGCACCGGATTAAAATCGCCGGAAGCTCCTGCCCATTTAACCAGCATTTGCGTGGTTGCGATTTTGACGAGCGGTGTAATCTCAGCTCCCATCTCGATGTCTTCCCAGTAAAGCTGTTCAGGCATCGGTTGGCTCCTTTTGCAGGGGAGTACCGGATTGATGAATGTACATGGCCTGTTGCGTGGCGACAAGCGCTCCGGTCTGATTATGGTAGGTTGTTTCCAGAAAAGAGAAGATGACACTACCGGTATCGGTCGTCCGGCTTCTCAAGTTACGTATGGTAGTCGTGGCGGAGAGTGTGTCTCCGGCGCGCACCGGCAGATAAAATTCCCATTCCATCCCGCCATCGAGGACGGCGGATTTGGGATATCCCGCCTGTTCCAGCGCGGACACAAGTTCGGGGGGGATATCGATGGCGAGAGCGCTACCTCTGGCCTGTTTTATCGGCCAGCCGAAGAAACCCGGCGGAGCGATAATTGACCCGTACCTCGATTTCCCGACGTACTTTTCGTCTTGATACAGTGGATTTGGGTCATCAACGGCCTCTGCAAACCGGCGGATAGGACCCTTTTCCACTTCATACATCCTGATACTGCCGCTGGTGCCGATCAGTTTTTTAATTTCTTCCGGTAACATTAAGATGATTCTCCGTAGTATATCATCGCCATTCTACTTTTTACAGACTCCGGCTGTCAAATAAAAATAGCTGACAGCGGTCAGCTAACAGATTTCAGCTAGCAGAATAATCGATAGTCAAATAAACAATCAAGATATATGTCCATACCGGCGCAGGCCCGTAGGCCGAAGATTGCAATGGCAGGTACTTACGAAGAAATGTATACTGAACGGAGTGAATGTACGGTATCCAATGAGTCCTCCATCCTTCATAAGTAGGGATTAAAGGAGAATTAAGGTCGAGTAGGCCTTCGCCAGAATATGATTTGGAATAAAAGAAAATAGCATAAGTAAATATAAACGAACCATTGGGCTTGACAGCCTACACGAAAACGTGTAATAATACACGAAAGCGTGTAAGAGAAGCGGGGGCTATTGAATAACTGCCTTAAAGAACGGGTGACGGAAAAACAGGTCACGGAAATGTGGCAGAGGCTACTGACCACCGGATACAAATTAAAAACGGAATCCGGACAGAGTTTAAATGTGATTTATCCGGGGAAGACCAGTGACAGGCCGGGGTCGGATTTTCAGGATGCGGTGATAACCATCGGCGGGCAGACCGTCAAGGGCAACATCGAAGTTCATGTCAAATCAGGGGATTGGCGCACACACGGGCATCATCGTAATCCGGCGTATAATAGCGTGGTTTTACATGTGGTAATGTGGCATGATCGCCAAGACGATATCGAATTACAAAACGGCATGACGGTTCCCACGTTAATCATCGGAAATCATCTGATAAATAAACCTGTTAAGTCTATGTCTGATGCAGTCCGTTGTTCTGGGATAGCTGCTGGAGCCGGGGAAAGGTTTCTGGAAGTCCTGGATAAAATGGGGATGGAGCGTTTTTCTGAAAAGGCGGCTCGGTTTCAGTCGGATTTGTGGAATATTGAAGCAGGGCAATGTCTCTACAGTGGCATTATGCGAGCGCTAGGCTATACCGGTAATAAAGAGGCCTTTCTTCTGTTAGCAAAACGAATGCCGCTCTCAATTTTAGAATCGCTTTTCTCGAATAGCAATAGTAATGCAGAGCGTTTACGATGGCGGCAGGCTTTACTGATGGGAACCGCCGGACTATTACCTAGTCAAAGGTCGGGTGATTTAATTGAGGTTCCAGAAAGCACTTACGTAAATGAGCTGGAGGGATTGTGGCAAACCGCGAAATACGGAGACGTCATGTCGGTGAAAGACTGGCAGACTTTCCACGTAAGGCCGGGCAACTCGCCTTTACGTCGTATGGCCGGGATGAGTCTGTTATTACAACGTTATCAGGAGACGGGCTTGCTTAACGGACTGGTTCGATTGGTTGAGGAAGTAACTCTGGAGAAGAGTCATAGTCAATTAGAAATTGCCTTAATGGTGCGTGGGGATGATTACTGGACTAGTCACTTTGATTTTTTCAAACCATGCGCCGGTCTGAGTTCGTGGCTCATCGGACCGGATAGAGCGGCGGATATTGTCATTAACGTGCTTTTACCATTTACGCGTGCCTGGAGTAAGAAAAACGGTTGGGAAGAATTAGCCGAAAAAGCCGAGGCTCTATTCCAGTCTTATCCGGCGCAGGCGACCAATACCATCGAGCGGCATATGAGAACACAATTCGGGTTGAAAGGCGCGCAGGTTAATTCAGCGCGGCGTCAGCAAGGTTTGCTGTACCTTTATAAAAACCGGTGTACCCAAGGTAGATGCGGGGAGTGTGAAGTTTTAGAGTAAAAGCTGCCATACATTAGCTAAAGCTGAGTATACATTACTTTGTAAATACTTCCATCTCCGCTTCCAGCCTTCGAGCTAATAGCGGTCACTGGTCAAATATCAGTTGGAGAACTGGATGCCAGCCCTTTTCATTCGTATATTCTAAAAAATTAAGTGCTGCTAATCGAACGCAATCGATAAAGCCAATAAGATATTTATTTATTCTTTCATCAATTTGAAGCAATGGCTGTAACTTCGATCTCGATATCTATCCCCTTAATTGGAGAAGTTGCCTGAACGGTTACCCTCGCCGGTTCGGACCCTTTGGGGAAATACTTCCGATAAACTGCATTCATTTTGTCAAATTCACCGATATCTCGCATATAGATCACCACTTTGACGATATCATCCATTTTTACTTTACATGACTGAAGCAGGAATTTAATATTTTCAAGAGTTTGTGCCGTTTGTTTGCTGATGGCTCCCGGAATGATTTGACCTGTCTTCAAGTCCACCGAGAGCTGACTGGTTAAAAAAAGAAGGTCTCCCGCTTGCACAACATGGTTAAACGGGGATTCGGGGATCTGGATACCAGAAATAGTAATAATTTGTTTTTTCAAAATGTGCTTTCCTCCATTTTAGTTTGGTGATTGTATCACAATTTCCCGAAAGTGTCCAAATATGAGAGTTAATTCAATTTTAAACAAGGCATTTTAATATAGCATTATCACAAACAGTATTTTATGGTGAGATACAACGAAAAAAAAGGGGAGCACTTTTGCTCCCCTTTTAAAGAACTCATATCCGAATGAATTCGTTAACTGACTACGATATTCACCAGTTTGCCGGGCACGTAGATGACATTGACTATGGTTTTACCTTCGAGGTGAGGCTTGATTTTATCGCTGTCCTGCGCTGTCTTTTTGGCTTCTGTCTCGGTAATCGAGGCGCTGACGGTAATGCGGTCGCGGAGTTTGCCGTTGACCTGCACTACCAGCGTAATTTCGTCCTCTTTAGCCAGGGCTTCGTCCCACTTCGGCCAGTTCTGATTGTGGACGCTTTCTTTGTGCCCTAGTCGGTGCCACAGTTCTTCGGACATATGCGGCGCCGTGGGTGCCAGCATGATCACCAGTTTTTCGATGCTGTTCTGCCAGACCGTTTTGGTGACCGCAGCAGATTCCCTTACCTTATTGAGGTAGTTGGTATATTCCATCAGACTGGCAATCATGGTATTCAGGCGCAGACGATCCATATCACCGGTAATCTTTTTAATGGTCTGGTGCGTCATTCGCTCCAGTTCTTTGATGGCTTCGGCGTTATTCCCCTTTGGCTGATAATCTTCCAGCGCCAGATTCCAGACGCGCTTCAGCCAACGGCTGACGCCGCTGATGCCGGTATCGAACCATTCGCCGCCCTGTTCCCACGGCCCGATGAACATCATATAGGCGCGTACGGTGTCGGCGCCCAGTTCGTTGACATAGGCGTCGGGGTTGACGACATTGCCTTTCGATTTGCTCATTTTCTGATGGTCGGCGATAATAATGCCCTGATTAAAGAGCTTTTTGAACGGTTCGCCGAAATCGATGAGCCCCATATCCCGGATAGCTTTGGTGAAGAAGCGGGCGTAAAGCAAATGCATCACCGCGTGCTCGGCGCCGCCGGTATAAATATCTACCGGCATCCAGTATTTAATTTGCCCGGGGTCGAACGGCGCTTGGCTGTCGTGCGGACTGCAATAGCGCAGGAAATACCAGCAGGAACACAGGAAGCCGTCGATAGTATCCGTTTCGCGTTTGGCCGGGCCGCCGCATTTCGGGCAGGTGGTGTTCACGAATTTCTCGTTGTACTTCAATGGCGATTCTCCGGTCGGCCGGAATTCAGCTTCCTCCGGTAACAGGACCGGCAGGTCCTTCTCCGGCACGGGCACAATGCCGTCCTTGGGACAGTGAATCATGGGGATGGGTGCGCCCCAGTACCGCTGACGGGAAATCAGCCAGTCGCGCATGCGGTAACTGATGGTGCCTTTACCCCAACCTTGCTTTTCCAAAAAGGCGGTGACGGTTTTGATGCCTTCCCGGTTATTCAGACCGTTGAATTGGCCGGAATTAATCATCGTGCCGTCTTCAACATAGGCTGTCTCTAATTCGCCGCCTTTCCATTCCGGACCGGCGATGACGACTTTGATCGGAATGTTGTATTTCCTGGCGAAGGCAAAATCACGCTCGTCATGTGCCGGCACCGCCATCACCGCGCCGGTACCGTAACTGGCTAATACATAGTCGGCGATCCAGACAGGGACTTTGTCGCCGGTTAGTCGATTGGTCACATAAGCGCCGGTAAAAACGCCGTCCTTTTCCTTTTCGGTGGAGAGGCGCTCGATATCCGTAAAGCGTCGCGTCCGGGCAACGTAGGCCTCAACCTCCGCTTTTTTATCAGGGGTAGTGATTTTGGCGACCAGCGGATGCTCCGGCGCTAAAACCATAAAAGTCACACCGAAAACCGTATCCGGACGGGTGGTGAATACCTTGATTTCTTTCTCCGCGACGCCGTGGTGATTCAACTCGAAATTAATCTCGGTGCCGTAGCTCTTGCCGACCCAGTTCCGCTGCATGATTTGAATCCGTTCCGGCCAATCGATGTCCTTGTGTTCCATCAGTTCATCGGCATATTTGGTGATGCGGAAAAGCCATTGCTCCAGGTCGCGTTTGACGACCGGACTTTCGCAACGCCAGCACAGCCCGTTTTCTACCTGTTCATTCGCCAGCACCACCTGGCATTTCGGGCACCAGTTGACGGGTGACTTACTGCGGTAAGCCAGTCCGTGTTCGTAAAGCTTGACGAAAAACCATTGCGTCCATTTGTAGTATTCCGGCTCACAGGTGATGACCTCGCGACTCCAATCGTACATCGAGCCCATGGTCTTGAGCTGGCGGCGCATGTTGTCGATGTTCTGCATCGTCCATTTGTAGGGGTGAATGCCGCGCTTAATGGCGGCGTTTTCCGCGGGTAAACCGAAAGAATCGAAGCCGATGGGGTGCAGGACGTTAAAACCCTGTAAACGCTTAAACCTGGCATAAACATCGGAGGGCGCCATGGCGTACCAGTGTCCGATGTGTAAATCGCCGGAGGTATAAGGGAACATGGTCAGGGCGTACCACTTGGGCTTGGTGGAATCCTCTTTTACTTCGTAGAGCTTTTCATCTTCCCATATTTTCTGCCATTTCTTTTCGATTTCCGTGGGATTATATTCATCTATCATCTTAAGTTCCTTTGTTTTAGCGGTCAGCTGTCAGTTTTCAGCTTTTTTCTGATAGCTGTTGGCTGAAGGCTGATTGCTGTTAGCTTTTTCTTAACAAAAAAGCCGTCCCGTGGGACGGCCTCTGGTTAGCAAGAGACGAACCCACTCAGTCGACTGAGTATGTAAGGGTAAGTGTGAGTGTAAATCGATTAATCATCACAGGTAAAATAACATAATCAATTGAAGGTTGTCAATAAAGATTAGCGTTAATAGCGAATCACACCCCACAATTGTCATACTGAGCCCTTCGATTCTCTTATTACTAAGGGTAAGTAGCGAAGTATCTGGTAATTTAAGGAGTGAGGAATTAGATTCTTCACTCCGTTCAGAATGACATTTGTTATTGAGTATTTTCGGTTTTCCAGAACATTGTCATACCGCTGCCAAGATTGTCATCGGGTCGAACTGAAAAGCCGTAATGCTGATAAAAAAGCTCTTTCCCTTTGGCGGCCATGAGCCCGATAACGGAATTATTGTTAGCGTGCATGTCGATATATTCCATGACTTTGTTCATTAATTGAGTGCCGATTCCCTGACGTTGGTATTCGGGTTTAATGATTACATCCTGAATGTAAAAGGCTATACCGCCGTCGCCGATTACTCTAGCCATTCCGATAATTTCATTGTCAGCGACAGCACAAACGCAATAGAGGGAATCAGGTAAGCATTCCGCGATAACATCACGTTCGTGGGTTCCCCAACCTACCAATTGGCGGAGTTGGATATATTCTTCCGGGGTGGGGAGTTTTTCGACTATTTGATAATTCATAGTTAATTAGCGACCTGACTTTATTTATTATAACTGTTTTTAAAATAAAACCTGACAATCAATCCCTGTTTCCCTGCACCGGTCGGTAAATTCCCGGGCTGTCTTGTAGAAGTAATCGTCGGTTAGCGCATATTCCAGTTTGTTATTTTTGTAAATAGCGACGGCGTTATTGTAATTCATCCGGTCAACCAACACGTAATCCACCTTTCCCTCGAGCCGTTCCACAAGGTTTTCCGCTCCTGGTAGAACCGGGGCAATCATGGCGTATGTTTTTATCCCTGCTCGATGCAATACGGCCAGAGCGTCGATTCTGGCTTTAATCGGCGACGCATTCGGCTCAAATAGCCGTCTGATATTATCGTCCGCGGTGGTGATTGAGAAACCGACAGAGAATTCAGGAGCTGCTTTAATGATGTCTATGTCCCGCAGCACCAGGGGGGAACGGGTCTGAATTATCGCCGGCCAGTGATAGTGCGCCAAAAACTCCAGGCATTTCAGGGTTAACAGGTATTTTGCTTCCGGCGGCTGGTACGGATCGCAGACCCCGCTGACCCAGACCTCTCCCATTTTTTTCTTGAGTATCTCTTTCTGCCGTAATTCGGCCGCATTCATCTTCACATCTACAAACTCACCCCATGGTTCCAGATGTCCGGTGAACCTTTTCATGAAACGGGCATAACAATAGGAACACCCGTGCTGGCAGCCAATGTAGGGATTGATGACATAATCACGGATTTTTGATGCTGAGAGAATTGTCTTTGCCTGTACTTCCCGGATGATCATAGTTTTTCCCTGATCTAATAAAATATTATCGTTATTCTAACCGTAATTTCTTTAAAAAGAAATATAAATCCGAAAATATTGAAAATAAATTAAATTGAAGATTTTTCAACAGAAAATTACGAGCACGAATTGACTTTAACGGTATCAATTCGTATAATAATAAGGTTGTGTGTTTTTACAATCCTTAAAATATAAAGATGGTGCCCGAGTAGCGCAATGGTAGCGCAACCGATTTGTAATCGGTAGGTTAGTGGGTTCGACTCCCCTCTCGGGCTGTGCCAGCAGTCTCGAAGGCTTTTGTGGAGAGGTGCCGGAGTGGT
>Ga0182011_10002723_pt1 | contig 14789 bp, 11 predicted proteins | sample 711E1DmetaG_FD_120481 | JGI IMG/M metagenome (GOLD analysis project Ga0182011, IMG submission 120481) | Permafrost microbial communities from Stordalen Mire, Sweden - 711E1D metaG | ecosystem: Environmental > Terrestrial > Soil > Wetlands > Permafrost | place: Sweden: Stordalen | collected... | reverse complement strand
TCCAGCTTGCACACATCTTTGAGTTGGTAGACCCTCACCGTGGTGGCGAGCGATTCCCCACTCTCGCCTGGGTTGAGTCGATCCGAGGAGCGGATGCTCACGCGGATGGGTTCCGGCGTCGGACAGGGCTCTGGCGCGTGGGCACACGCCAGCAATGCCGCGAAGCTCGCGGCCAACAGCACAGACATAGACCAGTTTTCGACCATGATAAGGACGAGTGGAGATTGCCAGCACATCTTGCCCGGCGCAATAGGCGTGGTGAACGCCGCAAGAGAGCTGCCACCCACGGCATTCGAAACCGCCTGTGGTTCGCCACGTGATCATCCGCGCCACTTGGTTCTCGACGGCGGAGGAGATCGATATCGGGCCGGCCGCGATGGCGAGCCATCGCGCAGAGGCCCAGGCCGCCTCTCGCGTGGTCCACCCCAATCTGGTCATTATCTACAGTATCTACAGTTCCGGCACCTTCGGCGACACACCCTACATCGTGATGGAGTACCTGTCGGGCCGCAGCCTGGAGGCCGAAATCGCTGACGGCCCCATCGCGATCGAGCGCACTGCCGACATTCTGGGCGCGGCCTGCGCCGGTGTGATGCCGCCCACCGCTCCGACGTGGTCCACCGCGACCTCAAGCCGGCCAACATTTTTCACACACCCATGACCTCGACCGGCTCTCGTTCCGTCCGAAACCAGCAGCCTCGGACGAGCCGGCGGAGGCGCTCGCCGCCATGCTCGCCGGTGCCGAATCCCCCTCCACTCCCCTTCGATTTGGTTCCCCCGTGGCACCCGAGGCCCCCAAGTGCTCTTCTCCGGCTCCCGGACGGGTCCAGAAAACCTCATCAAATCGCAAAGTTGTCTCGGTCGGGGCGGCCGGATTTGAACCGACGACATCCTGCACCCAAAGCAGGCGCGCTACCAACTGCGCTACGCCCCGTCTCCCACCGCAAGCGACGGAAGGCGACGGATGATAGCAGAAAGTCAGCGCACGCCCACCAAGGAACTTGTTGGCCCTGACCCCGCGGCCTATCGCGTCGGTATTTGCGTCCCGATCCTTCGCCTCTTGGGGCGAGCGCAGCCCAGCTTTGCTGGGCGGAGCGAGGGGAAACCGGGGGACTGCGAGCGAGAGCGAGCCAGTCTCCCGTAAGACGGAACGGTCACTTGAGCGACAGCTTGCCCCGCAGCTCGATGTGCTGCGCCGAGGAGCCGACCAGCACCTCGAAGTCGCCCGGCGCTGCCTTCCATTGCTGGTCCGTCTCGTCGAAGTACGACAGCGCGCGCCGGTCCAGCGTGATCTGCACGCGCTTGCTCTGGCGGGGTGCCAGGCTGACCTTGGCGAATCCCTTGAGCTCCTTCACCGGCCGGGGCACCGACGCGTGGCCGTCGCCGACGTAGACCTGGGCCACCTCGGCGCCTTTGCGTTTGCCCGTGTTGGTCACGTCGAACGCCACGGTCACCAAGCCGTTTTCTGGCATCACCGCCGGCGTGACGGTCAGGCCGCTGTACTTGAAGGTGGTGTACGACAGGCCGTGGCCGAACGGGAAGAGCGGCTTGGTCTTGACCAGGTCGAAGTGGCGGTAGCCAAGGAAGACGCCTTCGCGGTACGGGATCTTCTTGTCGGCCTGCGGGGCGTAGCTGCGAAACACGGCACTGTCCTCGAACCGCCGCTCGAAGGTCGCGGGCAGTTTTCCCGACGGACTGAAGTCGCCGAAGAGGAGTTGCGCCAGAGCTGTCCCGCCCTCCTGCCCAGGGTAGAAGGCTTGCACGATGGCGCGGATGCTGTCCACCCATCGGCTCATGTCGACGCCGCCGCCTGAGGTGATCACCACGACAGTATTCTTGTTGGCAGCGCGAACCAGGTCGATGAGTTGGTCCTGACCGTAGGGAAGCTCGAACGTGCGATCGGCCCCTTCGCCTTCGTTGCTGGGGTCGAAGCCTGCCAGCACCACCGCGACGTCGGCAGCCGCGGCCAGCGTCTTTGCCGCGGGTTCGATGAGTTCGGATACCCTGCGCACCCCCATGCCCAGACGCGCGTGATGGTCGCGGTGCACGTACTCGAGGCGAATCGCGTAGGCCTGGCCGGCCTGCAGCTTCAGCGTGGCAAGTCCGATGGGCTGCGCCTGCGCCGTGCGATCCAGCACCGGTTTTCCGTCCACAAGCAGGCGATACTCATTGAGCCCATAGCTGTTGGCCACAAGACGATGCGCGCCCGAAGTGGCCGGGGTGAAATACCCGGTCCAGCGTGCTGAGCCCGCGCTGGCCTGCCCGGTGGGCCACGCGTCGGGGCGGTCCCAGGAAAAGTTCACATGCTCGTCGATGCGGGTCAGGCCCGGGCTGCCCGCCAAGTTGGGGTTGTCGAAGTATTCGGCGCGTAGTCCCGGCTGCCCACCGGTGGCTGCGGTGGAGAACACGCTGGTGTCGAAGATTTCGTTCGACGGCACCAGCCCCCGGCTCCAGGTCACAGTGGCGCTGTTCGCGAGGTGGGCGACAAGTCCCTCCAGATAGCTCACAGCCACAAATGGGCTGGCCTGCGCGCTTCCACCGCCCACGGGCACGGCCGGGTACGCGTCAGGGCCGATGACTGCCACGGACTTGATCTTGGCCTTGTCGAGGGGAAGCCAATCGCCCTGGTTCTTGAGCAGGACCATGCTCGCACGGGCAGTTTCCAGGGCGAGCACGCGCCCTTCGGCCGGAAAGAGCGGCCAAGTGCGATCGGTCTGCTCGCGCTCCAGCCAGCCAAACCGGATCGCAGTGCGCAGGATACGCCGGATCTTGTCGTCGATGGTGGCGAGCGAGACCTGGCCCTGTTTGATGGCCGGAATCAGGGTCGCCCGGTTCATGAACTTGCCCGAGGGCATCTCCAGGTCCAGGCCTGCGTTGGCTGCGGCCACGCCGTCGTAGGTGGCATCCCAGTCGGACATGACGATGCCGTCGAAACCCCATTCCTGCTTGAGTAGCTGGTGGATGAGACGGTGGTTCTCGGTCATGTGCACTCCGTTCACCAGGTTGTACGAAACCATGACGGCGCCCACCTGCGCCTCGCGCACGGCAGCCTCGAAGGCGGGCAGGTAGATCTCGCACATGGTGCGCTCGTCCATGTCGGAGCTGGTGTGGTGGCGATCGATCTCCGAGTTGTTGCCCAAAAAGTGCTTGATGGTGGCGCTCACGCCCTGGGATTGCACGCCCTTGATGTACGCCACCGCCACGCGCGACGCGAGCCACGGGTCTTCGCCGAAGTATTCGAAGTTGCGGCCACATAGTGGCGCCCGGTAGATGTTCACGGCGGGTGCGAGGAGGAAGTGCACCCCGCGCGCCCGAGCATCGCGCCCGAGCATCGTGCCCACACGCTCGGCCAGATCCACGTCCCAGGACGCGGCCAACGCGATTCCGGCCGCATAAGTCGTCGATGGGCCGCTCGTGCGAATCCCGAATGGACCGTCCGCCATCTTGAGCTCGGGCAAGCCGAGCCGCCGGTTGGCCCGGATGCAAAAGGAGTTGACCCCACCGATGGTGTCGATCTTCTCCTCCAGGGTCAGCTTCTTGAGGATCGCATCCACGCGTTTCTCGACGGCGACTCGCTTGGGCTGCCCGATGTCCAGCATGCAACCGCCCCCGACCGGCGCGCCCGGTGGCTCAGTTGACTGTGACTGCGAAGTCGGTCGTCTCTAGCCCGACGCCGCCGCTCCAGATCTCAAACCCGGCGAAGACGTTAGTCAAGCCCCAAGTGTTCTGGATATAGCCGCGCGCCACGGCGTCCTTGATGAATAGGTTGAGATCGAATGAAAACGAACTGAGTTTCTGAAGCGCCACGTATGAATAGCACGGCTTGTTGTTTGAGGTTCCAACCCAGAGGTTCCAGTCCTTGCCAGCTATGGTGGCCGAGGCGGTGCTGCTGCCGGTGTTGCTGTTGGGCTGGGCCCCGGTAGGTTTGTACAGCCAGACCATGAGATAGCCTGCGCTCGGGACGGTTGTGCTCGGGGGATCGCCGGCAGCAGTGGTGGAGAACCACACGTCGTAGGTGGCATTGTAGATTCCCGAAACGCCACTGTCGGCCCAGGTCCAGGCTGTCTGCACCGTGCCCAGCGAACTCACTTGCTTGGGCAGACCGTTGCCCGTGGTGGTGTGGTTTGCATTGGAGCCAATGAAGATAGAGGGGAACGACGCGGGGCTGCCGCTGGTGTTCCCGGTGCCGTTCTGCACGGTGACGTCGAACTTCGTGCCAAGGCCATAGGTCAGGGTCTGGCCCGCCTCCGAGCCATATTGATTACTCTGGACTAGGTAGTCTTGCCCGTTGCACGTCACATGCGCCGTGCCGCCCTTGTTGTCAGTGATGGTGCCCTGGCCGGTAACCGTGCTGCAACTATTGGTGGTTCCAGTGCTGCCCGGGTCGATCACCGGCGCGATCTTGGTCACGCACATGTTGAAAAGGCCGACCGACGTCGCGGTGCTGCCCGCGGAAACCTGGATCTGCAGATCGTAGGGCTGGCCCGCCGTGCCCACGGTCTTCGAGCAGGTGCCTTGCGTGACCGCCCAGGCCGGGCACTCAGCGTCAGTGAAGCACACCCGCCCGCTCCATCCATTGGCGAACGCGGCAACCGAGACGAAAGGCGAAACCTTCTTGTCTGTATTCGTGCTCTGGGTGAAGCCGATGCGGACTTCGTTGCCTCCGCTGCTCCCGCTCAGCTCGATGTCGAAGCACTTCACTGGGCCGCTGTAGACGCTCTTTGTGCCGGTGTTGTTCAGTTCCATGCCCAAGCCGCAACCCCATTTTGCGTAGGTGGTGTCAACCACCGTGGTGCCGGTCATGCAGCAGCCTGACGACGCATAGCAAAGCGGCTTGAGCACCTGGCATGACGATCCGTCGGTGTATCCATAGAACGATCCCTCGATCTGGATAGGCGTGCTCGCGGCGCAGACATACGCGCTGGCAGACACCAGGTTGGACGTGTCGCTCATCGGCGTGCAGGCCACGGGCTTGGCTCCACCCGTGCTGCCACCCGCTGGGCTGCCACCGGTCGGGTGGCCAGCCGCCGGAGTCCCGCCGGTCCCGCCCGATTCCGTTCCGGCGCCGCACGCCCCCACGAACAGCAGTGTGAATAGCGTGCATCGTGACAGTCTAAGCATGGAGAACCTCCTGAGAATTGCGCGTCGAACGAGTCCGGATCGAATCTGCCAAGGATGCCATGGCGGACCGGCCAAGCCAACGGTCGGCGACCGTTTCTTCAATACATCGTGTAGTCGAGGAAATTGGCCGTCATCATCAAGAGCGACATGACCATCCATGAATCATCGTAGTAGGTGCCGCCCACCAGGGCCTTGCCGGTGGTGAGAACGCCGTAGGCGTCATTCACGAAAGTCTGATAGCTGGCACTGCTCATGGCCCCCACGCCGGCAGGACCAATGAAGGCACAGGATTGAATCTGGGCGTTGGTGCCGGTCTGCCACTGGGCGTGAGGAGTTCCATTCAGGTCGTAGCCGTCGACGATCTTGGCCACGGTGATGCCGTTGAAGAACTGGCTGGTCTTGGCGACATAGGCCTGGGCGCGCGTCTCGCCGTTCCAGCACCAATCCAGGCCGATGCGGAAGGGTGTGCGGCACGAATCATATTGATAGTTGGTGGGCGCGGTCTGTCCCGGTCCAAAGGCGCCGCCGTTGGGCTTGCCGCTGCTGTCGCACCAGGCGGGCACCAAGCCATTGTTGGTATTCCCATTGGTCGAATTGAGCGAGGCATTGAGAACCTGGTACATGGTATCGACAGTGGTGTTCCAATTGGTGGTATTCGCCGTGTCGATCTTGGCAAACAGCTTGTAATAAGCGGGGGCGAAATAGGAAAGGTTGATGGTCGACGAATCGGCCGTGGGCCACGGCTTCAGGTACTTGTAGTCGTAGATCTCGTTGTTCCATACGGCGGCTATCATTCCCTTGGCGATGTCGGCGTATTTCTTATTCAGCGTGGTCGACGTGACCCACTGTTTGTCAGCCATGGCCAGGGCGAAGGCCATGTCCTCGTCGGCGTCGGTGGCTGGGCCCGAGCCTCCGCTGGTCGGGCCCGAGCCGTCCGCATGGATGTTCCAGTCCATCAGTCCGTATTGGCCCAGGTGCTGCTGTTCGTACTGCCAAAGATCGTCGAACAGGGACTGGTCGTTCATGTACACGGCCAGGAGCATTCCGTAGCCGATCCCCTCGGACACAGTGGAATTGGGCTCGAGAGTCCCCGGTTCGTTGGGGCGCTTCACCCGCCGGAATCCCTTGGCGCCGTCGCTGGTCACGGTATCGTTCTTCCACTGTGTGTAGGCGGCCTGCACGTCCTCGTTGCGATAGAGATGGGGGTAGATGCAGCGGCTGTTCTCGCGATTCTGCGGGAACGGGAACTTCACCCCAGGCTGCGAATCGGTGGGCCCGCGCGAGGGCGGAGGCGGAGCCGTCTCGACCGGGGCGTCGGGGACCGCGGCATCGCGGGCCTCGGGCGGAGCGGCACCCCCACTTCCTCCCGCGCCGCCACTTCCCCCTGGCCCGCTGCTGTTCGAACTTCCACCGCTGGCCCGCGTGCCGCCCGAACTCGATGTTCCAGCCGCGGCGCCGATCCCCCCGCTGCTCAAGGCCCCGCTGCCTCCGCTTGCCGCGCTGCCGGTCTGGCCGCCCGAGCCGGGCGTGCCCGCGCTGGCTTTGCTGCCGCCGCTGGCGCTACTGCCGCCGCTGGCGCTGCTGCTAAGTTTCGCTGTCCCTCCGCCGCTGCCCCCAGGTGCCGAAGCATCCGGGCCGGTGCCTGCTATCGTGGGAGCGGGCGGTGTGAGCTTGCACGACGCCGCCACCAGGACAGCGATGGCAAGCACGCTCCAGATGGGGGCGTGGTGAAGAGAGATTCGGGGAGAGCCTTTCATGTCCTAGTAACACTCCGTGGCTTCAGCAGGGGAAAATCGGTGAAAGAAACAACCAACGCATGCACCCCTGGGCGTCAATGTTGTGGCGCTCGGCTAGATACCTTGGACGTCTCCAGCACGAAGTCAGCGTCGGGCGTGGTCTCGGCCTCGACGTAGATCTGATAAGCGAATAGGGTTTTCGATATCCCGATGAGCGCTTGGTTCACAGCCAGGGAGGCCCGGGCGAGCCGGCCATCGCCGAACGCTTTGGGGAAGGGCGCGGGCACCCCTCGGATGGACTTGATGCGGAAGCCGTGATCGCGCAGCAGACGTTTGAGCGAGCGGAATGTGAAAAGCCGAGTATGGGTCACATCCAGAATTCCAGTCTTGCCATAGTTGAACTGACCGGCAAGCAACATGATCCGCTCGGGAAGGAAGGCGATGTTCGGGGTGGTGATGATGACGGTCTTCTTCTCGTGGGTGAACTGACTGCGCAACCGCTGCAAGAAGAGCTCCGGATTGCGGAGATGCTCGATCATGTCGAGCAGCAGGATGTGCTGGTAGGGCTTGGTGTCGAAGGCGAGCGGCTCATCCAGGTCTTGCATGAAAAACTGCACATCCGCCACTTCGCTTGCGAGAGGGTGCTGATCCACCACCGCTACCTGACAGCTTTTCTCGACCAGCGCTTGGGCCACCCCCCCGGGGCCCGCCCCCAGATCGATGACCGAGGCGTGCGCGGGCACGGCCTCGATCGCCATGCTGTGGCTGGACTGGTATCCGGTCTTGAGACCGTAGTGTGTGTTGTCGTTGGGACCCACGTCGAAGCGCCGCTGGTAGAGGACACCCATCCGATGCGCCAGGTTCTGCAGGGTCACGCGCGCGACGTCCTTCGCGTACTTCAGCCCGTTCACGTAGCAAATCTCGTCGCCGTAGTAGGTCGGGATGGGCAGTTCGACGATGCGCAGGCCAGCGTTGAGGAACTGGATGAGAATCTCGCTGTCGAAATGGAAGTCGTTGGCGTTGAGGGTGAAGGGCAGGCGGGCCAGGGCGGCCACCCGGTAGATGCGATACCCGCTGTGAAACTCGGACAGGTTTGACCCCAGCAGGGCATTTTGCATCGTGGTGAGGACGCGGTTGCCCAGCCACTTGTACAGCGGCATTCCTCCCTTGCGCGCTTGCCTCGCTTCCAACATGCGGCTGCCCAGCACCATGTCGGCTTCGCCTTTCAGCAAGGGTTCGAGCAGACGGGGCAGTTCCTCAGGGGCGTACTGCCCATCGCCATGCACCATGGCGACGTGGTCGAATCCTTCTTTGATCGCGTAGCGGTAGCCGACCTTCTGATTTCCGCCGTAGCCCTGGTTGTACTCGTTGCGCAGCACCGTGACCTTGTGCTCGGGGTGGGCCGCCTGCCAGGTTCGTCCGATGGCGAAGGTGCGATCGGTAGACGCGTCGTCGACCACCAGGACTTCACACTGGTAGTTCTCGAAGAGAGCCCCGGGAATGCGGTCAAGCACGCGATTGAGCGTTTTCTCGGCTCGATAGGCGATCACGAAGATCAGGATTCTGGGGCGCCCCGAAGCCTTCATTGCTGAGCCCTACCATACAGGTAGGAACAACGGGGTGGCAACTGCCTGCCGGCCGCGGCGGCCTGTGGTCGCCCCGCAGGCGAAAGACCAAAAGAAAAGCGGCGACCTTGGGGCCGCCGCTCTTACAGAATTATCGGAAAAGTGGGCTAACGTCGTCTCTTTTTGGCGGCTTTCTTGGCCTTCTTGGCCTTCTTGGCCGGCTTCTTGGCTTTCTTGGCCTTCTTGGCCTTCTTGGGCGCCTTCTTGCGCTTCTGCCCGCCGACGGCGCGCTTGGCGCGAGCTACGTCGCCCGCCTTGTCGAGGAAGTAGATGTAGTTGTTGTCCATCTCAAACCCGCATTCCTCAACCTTCTCCGGCTTCCCCTTCGGCACACCCGGCTGTTTGCGACGGACCTTCCAGACTGCGCCGTCCTTCACGTAGTACATCATGTCCTTCTCACGAACAATTCCCGGCCTTGCTACTTTTTCCTGCATTTCTCCGCCCTCCGGCTTGATGTGGCGAAATTAGAACCATTCGCATCGTAGCCATGAGCCAAACTTCGTCAAGAGTTTTCCGTCGAGGAACTTGGGCGGGCTCGACGGGCAAGCAGAGACACGATTGAGGGGCGGTGCGGCAGTAGGACGCAGGCTAGCGCGCTGCGGCCACGTAAACATGCTCGTCTGCCAGACCCAAATCTCCGTCGAGGGGCCTGCCGTCGAAGCCGCCGAAGCAGGCCAGCAGACGGAAGCCCGTTCGCGCCAGCAAAGACTTGACCAGGGCTGGCTCAAGCTGCCGGTGGCAGAGGCGTACCACGTGCTCCGGCCCCGAGGGACGGCCCTGCTCGTCGAGGGGTTGATAGTAGAGGCGCATGTGGAGAACGCGCCTACCTGGGTCGAAGCGGTGGTTGTTGGTGTAGACCAGCCGCTGCCCGGAAACCGGGTGGCGGAACAGGGTGCGGCCCCAGCGGCGCAGAGGATCGCGCTCGATCCACGCTGGATCCGGCGGCAGGACGTCGAACGCCAGCCAGCCTCCGGGAACCAGACAGGCACGCGCGGCTCGCAGAAAATGCTGAAGATCGGCCTGCCCATACAGGTGCTGCACGCTGTGGAAGGCGGCCACTGCCAAGGCGAAGCGTGGTCGCAAGGCAAAGGCGCGCAAGTCCGCCCGCAAGAGCAGGCAGCGCGCGCGGCGGGTGGCAGACAGGCGCGCGACCCGGCGCCGAGCCGCGGCCAGCATGGACGCCGAGCGATCCAGCCCGAGCACCGTGTGCCCGTCGCGCAGCAAGGGCAGCAGCAGCCGTCCCGTGCCGCAAGCGAGATCCAGGATGGGGCCGGCCGGCGCGAAGTCCGTGCGGTTCTTGGCCAGGCGTCGGTAGAAATTGACGTCAGCGCGGCGGCGGCGGTACTCGAAATCGTACAGCGCGGCGTCGGCGAAGGCCTCGCGACCACCCGCTTCTTCATCGGCGCGTAGAAAAACCTTCTTCGCGGGCATGGGCAGGTGCCAGAGTATGCAATAAATTCCCGCCATGCAGGTCATCGTGCTGCTTTCCGGTGGGCTCGATTCGGCCACCGTGCTCGCCATGTGCCGCGCCCAAGGGCTGCTGTGCCACGCTTTGAGTTTCCACTACGGCCAGCTTCACGCGGTGGAATTGCAGGCAGCCGCACGCGTGGCGCGGGCTTTGGGAGCGGCTTCGCATCGCGTGTGCAAGATCGATCTAGGGGGGATTGCCGGCTCGGCGCTCACCGGTCAGGGCGCGGTTCCCAAGGGTCGCAGCGACGCGGAGATGGGCGGCGGGATTCCCTCGACCTACGTGCCCGCGCGCAACACCCTATTCGTGGCTCACGCGCTGGCGGTGGCCGAGATCCTGGGGGCCGAGCGCATCGCACTGGGAATCAACGTGCTCGATTCTTCGGGCTATCCCGACTGCCGGCCCGAATGGTTGCGCGCCATGCAAGAGGCCGCGCGCCTGGGCACCCGGGCTGGTGTTGAGGGACGGCCGGTGGAACTGGTGGCGCCGCTCGTGAACATGACCAAGGCTGAGATCATCCGCACCGGGGTTGCGCTTGGGGTCGACTATGGTCTGACCCATTCTTGCTACGATCCTGCGCCCGACGGCGCTGCCTGCGGCGGGTGCGACTCATGTCAACTCCGGCGGCGCGGCTTCCAGCAAGCCGGCGTCGCAGACCCCACGCGCTACGTGAGCTAACCAGCATCTCTTGGACCGCGGATCGAAGTTAGCTATTTCTCACAGAGGCACAGAGGCCGCAGAGGCGGAGGAGAGCGCGAAGGGTTGGATACAGCGCAGCCCCAATCCCTTCTTCTCATCCGATCTCTGTGCCCGCTGTGCCTCTGTGTGGACGAGGGCGCGCGCGCAGCGCGCGGGGCGGGCAGGGTGGCTGGCCGTCCCGAAGCCCCCGCAGGGGGATAGGTGACCAGCACCGTATTGGATCGCGCTCTGCGAGATCCTGGTTAGAAATCACTCCGCCCGCGCGCCCCAGCGGCTGCCAAACGGTCCGGTTCCCAAGAAAGCGGGGCGAAGGGGCAGGGGCCGCTCAGCCAAGGTGGGGATGGGCGTGAATGCGGGGGGAGAGCGACGGCCGGAGACAATGATAGGTGCGGGTGCCTCGCGCGACGGAGGGGGGCTCGCGGGCTCGCCCATCCGGCCCGGTGCGCTGGGCTGGGCCGGACGGCGCTCGCGCCTCCCGCGACGACGACCCGCACGTTCGGCTGAGGGCTGCAAGTCATCGGGCAGCACTTCCTCTGCCACGGTCCCGGCTCCGCCCTCGGGCGCGGGCAGCGGCCGGCCCGCCAGCTCGGGGTTGCTGCTTTCCGCGTCGGTCACGATTTCCACCAGCCGGAGCGCATCCCGATAGTACTCGCGGTTGTCCAGATGGGGGCGTTTGCGTTGCGGGTTGCTCGACGGAAACAGGTAGCGCGTGGCCAGCAGGATCTGGCGCGCCAGTTCGGAATCGCGACGCGAGGCCTTGAGCTGTTCGACGATCGACTGTGCCGATTGCAGGACCAACTGCCCCGGGTTGGGAAAGGCCGCCGTGTCCGGGTGCAAAGCGTCGCGCAAGGGCGGCAAAAGTAGCGTGGCCAGCACCAGCGCATCCGAGGGGGTTTCTTCGTGGCTGATGGTCGAGCGATCGACAGCCGCGAGGTAAGCCCAGAAGCGAGCCAGGCGAATCCGACCTGGTTCGTCGACGGGTTCCTCCTGGAGCGCCCTGGCCAGGTCGGGCGCCAGAACTTGGAGCAGGCCGGTGCCGAGCAGGAGCTCGAATGAGCGCCGGGCCGCGCCCGCGCGCAGGAGGCGAAAAAACTCCTCGGAAACCCGAGCTTGGGCACACTTGGCGATCTCACCCTTGTGCTCCATCATGCGTCGGTAGGTTTCCGGCTCGATGGTCAGATCGCAGCGCGCCGCGAATTTCACCGCGCGCAGGATGCGAATCGGATCCTCTCGGAAGCGAATATCGGGATCGCCGATGGTTCGCACCAAGCGCGCTTCCAGATCGACCAGCCCATCGACGTGGTCGATGACCTGTTCGGTGTCGATGTCATAAAAGAGGCCATTGATGGTGAAGTCGCGCCGGCGAGCGTCCTCCACGGCGGTGCCGAACTCGTTGTCGTGCCGGATCAGCAGATCGCTCTTGCCGGAACCGTTGCCATTTCCATTCTCGCCTTGGTCATCTGCAGCGGCGCGCGGATTGGCGCGGAAGGTGGATGTCTCGATGATCTTTCGGCCAAAGAAGATGTGGGCCAATCGGAAACGTCGACCGATGATGCGGCAGTTGCGAAACAGGCGGCGCAGCTCGTTGGGCGTTGCGCTGGTCGCCACATCGAAGTCCTTGGGCTTGCGCCCCAGCAGCAGATCGCGCACGCAGCCGCCGACCAGATAGGCTTCATGCTTGGACTGACGAATCCGCTCAACCACCCTGGCGGCATCGGGATCGATCTGATCGCGCCTGATTTGCATTTCGTGTCCCGTAGCATGGCTTACAACTTCGGGCAAGACTGGTGAAATCTTCCCTGGAATTCGGAGTTGGGGGGTGCGACATAGGTGCTAACCACAATTTTTCGCGGGGTTGCCCAAGATTTCACCACAGAGAGCACAGAGATCACAGAGACGGATCGGAAGGAAGGAAGGGTTCGGAGCCGGATCCGAAATCCTTTCCTTCCGGCCTCTGTGGCCTCTGTGGCCTCTGTGGTGAGACTCCGGATTGCGTCGGCGGCCGTCAAGTCCAGAGAGAATCGTGGTTAGCACCTATGGGGGGCGCGACGGAGTCGCAGGCTTGTGGGCGACCGCCGGTAGGGGCGACCTGCGGTCTACCGCGACTACATACGGAGGGGCAGGAGGGCATCCGCGTTCTTGGTGCTGGATATCGGGGGATCGAGCTGCGTGCGCTGGGCGCGAACTTTTCCGGTGGCGCTAGGCGCGGCCCGCACCGACGAGGCGCCCGTCCTTCTGGTGGGCGGGTGTTTGGAACGAACCGCGGGGGTCTGCGCGAGGGGCGTGGCGGAAGCGGTTGCGAGCAGCGGGTGCGACGCAGCCGCAAGTGGGCCAGGCGGCGCGGACGGCGCCGGCAGCACCGCAGGCCCAGCGCTGGCGGCTGGCGGTGCCGGGGGGGTAGGGGATATCGAGGCGCGCCTTGTGCCAGATGGCGGCGGGCCGGGTTGGTTACATTGGTGCAGCTTGAGCACCGCCAGGGCCACCAGGAAGCTCAGCAGGGCGGCCATCACGAAAATGGTCACGCGCGAGACCCAAGCATCGCGCGGCACGCGCGGCAGGTCGTCATCGTCGACGGGCATGTGACTGCGCGAGAGGAAGCCGCCCCCAGTGGTCCATCGGCCGAACAGGCGTGCCAGGGCGGGAAACTTGCTCTTGCCGGTGTGGCTGGGCCGCGGGGGAAGCTCCTCGGTCGTCTCGTCGGTTATGGGCTCGAGTACGCCCCCTGACGTTGTTGGGCGTGGGGGCGGCGGCGCCTCGGCCGCGGGGCCGGGAACGAGAGGCGTTCGCAGATGGATCTCATGTCCGATCACGGTGCGGGCTGCGCGCGGAGAAGGCTCCTCATCGGGCTGCGATGCAGGGGGCTCGCCGCCGCTGAAGAAGCCAGGTCTGGTCTTGCTGCCCGACATGTCCGGAGGTCCAGGGTATCCCACGCCAGCCGCTGTTTCCAGGAACCCGACATTTGGCAATGGACGCGTGCCCTTGGCTTCGGGTCGCGATAACCTGGCCGCTGCCATGCGCATCTGCTTCGTGGTCAACAGCGTCAGGACACAGCGGCCGACCTACACCACGGCCCACCTTGCCTTCGCCGCACATCGGCGCGGACACGACGTAGCCTTGGTGTCGGTGGACGATCTCTCGCATGGTGGCGAGCGCATCGTGTTCGGGGACATCGTGCGCGTCTCCGGAAAGCAGCCGGACGCGACTGCATTCGTCCGCGCCTTGGTCGGGTCGTCCGCGCCCTGTGAGCACGCCCGCCTCAACGACTTCGACGTGATCTTTCTGCGCAACAATCCTCACGTGACCAGTGGCGCAGGGATTCGCTTCAACCCCGCCATCGAGTTTGGGCGGCGCCTCAAGCAGGAAGGCGTGATGGTGGTCAACGATCCAGATGGACTGCTGCGCGCGGGATCGAAGATGTACCTGGCCGGTTTCCCGGTGGAGATCCGTCCCCGCACGCTGACCACTAGGTCGCCGGAGCGTGTGCGCGCTTTCCTGCGCGAGCTGGACGGGCCTGCGGTGATCAAGCCGCTCTACGGTTACGGGGGCCAAAACGTCTTTTTCGTAGCCCGCGGCGAGACCGCCAACTTGGCGCAGATCATCTCCGCTGTGCAGAGCGAAGGCTACCTGATCGTGCAGGAATACCTGCCTGCGGCGGAGAAAGGCGACAAGCGCGTGTTGATGGTGGGCGGCGTCCCGTTGCAGGCCGGCGAACGCGTGGCTGCCTATCGGCGGGTGCACCCCAAGGATGACCTGCGCAACAACATGCACCTTGGGGCCGTGCGACGGGCGTGCAAGCTGAGCACGCGGGAACGGGGCGTGTGCGAGTTGATTCGCCCGCGCTTGATCGCCGACGGGCTCTACTTTGTGGGCGTCGACATCGCGGGCGACAAGATTCTGGAGATCAACGTGTTTGCCCCGGGTGGAATCAACAACATGAACGAGCTGTACGGCGTTGACCTGGGCGATGCTGCCGTCGCCGACTTGGAGCGCAAGGTCAGGCTGCGAGGCGCCTACCACGAGCCCGTGCCGCCCCACGTTTTCATGCGGGGATAGCCCGACGGGTGGGCCGCACCGCCGTCGATGGGACTTGACGGAGCGCCCCGCATGCGGCACCTTCTGTGCCTCAAACGTGATGCGGGG
>Ga0182011_10002715_pt1 | contig 14812 bp, 14 predicted proteins | sample 711E1DmetaG_FD_120481 | JGI IMG/M metagenome (GOLD analysis project Ga0182011, IMG submission 120481) | Permafrost microbial communities from Stordalen Mire, Sweden - 711E1D metaG | ecosystem: Environmental > Terrestrial > Soil > Wetlands > Permafrost | place: Sweden: Stordalen | collected... | reverse complement strand
CTCGGTCAGGACCAAGGTCGCTTTGGGTCGTCCCATCGCCATAGGCACCTCCATTGTGCACCAGGAATGCCTATTTTGGGAGCAATACTAATGCCAATTACTTATGGGACAGCACACTAGAGCCGGGCAGTGACCAAGCATACCGCGCCAAGCTGCTCCCTGCGCTTGTCAATAACTACGGTGATCTATTTGATGGCCACATTGCGAAGAGAAGCCTCGAAGGTCCGCAGATTTGCACCATGGCAAAGCAGCTTGTGCCGGAGATCATCACGGGGAAGGACTTCGTCGCGGTAAAGGAGCGCTTCAAGTACTATCTTGCGGCCCCTGGCAAGAAGCCTGGCTCGCAATGGACTCAGACGATTGTTTTTCCAGCGGGCAAACGATACTTCGTCTCCAGCGACAGGATTGACACGGTCAATTCCAGTGAGGCGATGTTCCTGCGCATCGATATGCCGGGCCATATCAAGCACCACCACGGCGACACGTTCAGCGAGGTGTACTTGAGCTATTACGGGAAAATTCCGTCGAGCGAATTCTTTACTGACTTTCCTCCGGACCAAAAGTTTATTTATCGCCGTGATGACGGGAACGTTCCTCAACGATTCATCCGGGCATACCACATGCGAGACCCCAAGACGGGCCGCGAGGGTCCTTGGCTGGCAGGCATGACGCTGGACCCGGCGATGGCCTACCAAGGGTAGTGTCATGAGCGTGGTTATGTATGTATGATCGAAGAGATCGGCGGCCGGCGGGTGAAGCCGGGTGATTCATTCAGCGCTGCCTACATTGTCGGCTACTTTGACTCGATCGACGAGATGAATGAAGTTTACGATAAGTACGCTGGGCATGTGGGGCTCGAAGCTGACGCGAACGGCTGGAAACTGCTCAAACCTTATTAGATCGTCGTCGCGCGCAGGATATGGCCGCCCCTGTCGGGAAGAGTACTCACCCGGTTGGGAAAGTAGCGGGCAGCTATCTGAGCAGGCCCCAAGTCCTCGACCTCAGAGAGCCCCAGTGCCAATAGTCCGGCGCGGAGCTCGTCCGCTTCGAAGTAGTTCAGCCAGGCTTCACCCAACTCGACGACGTGCGTCGCGCGCCTCTCGTGGTTGATGCGCGCTTCCGCCGGCAAAGAAGCCGGAGGATCGCTGTAGTCGAAAACAACGTGTGCGCCATTGGGGAGACTGGCGATGAAGCCGAGCGTCAACCATACGGCTTCCAAGGTAAGGTAAGGCACGACGCCAAGCCACGTGAAAAAGGTCTGCTGCGACACGTCAAAACCAGCGGCTGCCAAGCCCTCGGCCAAGGTCTGGCGTTCGAAATCGATGGGAGCGAAGGTTAGCGAGTTGGGTATGGGGATAGCAGCATCTTCGAGGCGTTGGCGTTTCCAGACCTGCGTCGCGGGATGGTCAACTTCAAAGATGCGCAGCCGGTCACGCAACGTGCTGCGATAGGCATAAGTGTCCAGTCCCGCGCCCAGCACTACAACTTGACGCACACCGCGTCCAACAGCGGCCGCTAGAGCATCTTCCGCGAAGCGTGTCCTGACGACGATGAAAATTCGCATCCTGCGTCGAGAGGGTTGCCCTTCAGCCTGGCGAGCTACGGTCTCCGCGTCTTCACCCAGGATGCGCAGGGCAAGTGGATCGGCGAAGATGCGACCCTGTTCCAGGACCTGATGAGCGGCACGATGAGCGGCTGCGGCCCAGGCCGTCCGGCTTGGCTTTCCCAATTGCACGAAAAAAGCTTACCACATCTCAGAAGCAAGATAGCGCGGACCTCAAAGGCGCAGGTCTGCGCTACGCTTGCTGCATTTTCCGCTTCGTAAAAATAGAACGAGCACTATTGACCAAACGTACGAGCAATACTGAACTGACACGTAAACTCCCCAGAGGATATAAAGACATTGGAGTGTTATGTAAATGACTGGGGAGAGTTCTACGATTTCTGCACGCGGTGGCGCGAGGGAGGTCCACACGGCAGGACAGTGGTGGGCGACTGGACGCTGGTGGCTGATCATAGGCGCGTCGCTCACAGTCATCGCAGGCATTGTGCTGGTCGTGTTGGCCTGCAACTGGCCATACACACAACAGGCTGTCACCAAAGCGCTTCAGGACCGATTCGCCCGAACCGTCCAAATCCGCAGCTTCCGCAAAACCTACTTTCCACCAGGGTGCGTGGCCGAAGGGGTGAGTTTCCTGCACCGGCAACGCAAGGACCTGCCACCGTTGATCACGGTCCAGACGCTGACCATTCGCGGAAGCTACAATGGCCTTTTGCGGATTCACAAGCGCCTGGATGAGGTCGAGGTGAAGGGGTTGCACGTGTTAATACCGCCGCCGGGTCCGAGCGGGCAGACGTCTAATGTGATGCCGCTGACGACCAGCACCACGGGCGCTTCGATCACGATTGGCCAGATCACGACGAATGACGCTCTGTTGGAGTTTATGCCCCGGCAGCCGGGCCGCGAACCCTTCACGATACAAGTTCATCAGTTGAAATTGGACAACGTCGGTGAGAAAGGGGTCATCCCCTACCATGCAGCGTTGTCAAATACCGAGCCGCCGGGGGAAATCCGGTCGGAGGGTAAGATCGGCCCCTGGAATGAGAATGATCCCGGCAGTACTCCGGTGACTGGTTCCTACAGTTATGAGCACGCGAACCTGGCGGTGTTCGAGGGTGTCTCGGGGACCCTATCATCCCGAGGCAAGTTTAGCGGCACCCTCGGCCATATCGATGCGAATGGCGAAATCGACGTGCCCGACTTCCGCGTATCCGGAAGCAGCCGCACCGTTCACCTGATTTCGAAATTTCAGGCGGTTGTGGACGGAACGAATGGAGACACATATCTTCAGAACGTGGACGCACACTTTCAGCGAACCACTGTGACGTCGAATGGCAGCGTTGTCGGGCGCCCCGGCCAGCAGGGAAAAACTGTTCGGCTGGAGATGGCCGTGAATGGAGGCCGCATTGAGGATTTGTTGTCCCTTATTACGGACGAGAAACGTCCGTCGATGACCGGCAGTATCAACCTGCGCGCGAAAGTACAAGTGCCGCCGGGGCCTCCGGAGTTCTTGAGGAAGCTGGATCTTGCAGGCAGCTTCGGCATTGGCAGCGAACGCTTCACGAACCCCGACGTCCAGCAGCCGGTAAATGCATTAACCCAGAGTGCGGGCGGCGAGAACAAGAAGCAGCAAGCCGAAGACCCGGAAACGGTGCTCTCGCAGTTGGGGGGGCAGGTCTCGGTGAAGAATGGCGTCGCATCTCTATCCAACGTCTCCTTCAGCGCTCCGGGCACGCGCGCGCAGCTTCAAGGTACCTACAACTTGGTGGACCGAAAAGTCGATCTCCATGGAATCTTGTATACCAACGGAAAGTTATCCGACACCACGTCGGGATTCAAAGCACTGGTATTGAAGGCCGCCGGCCCATTCCTGAAACAGAAGTCCGTAACGGTGGTTCCTTTCTCAATTAAGGGCAAATCTTCCAACCCCTCTTTCGCGTTGGATTTCAGTGAAAAAAGCCGGGAATCCTCTCTCCCCGCGGCCGGCCGGTGAGCCACTCCAATTCTTGCGAAACATCCTCGGCCGTAATACTTTCGCGGGCGCCTCGGGGCTACTGTGGTTTTGAAACGGGTGCGGGAGATTCGGGAACCGGCAGTCCTACGGTGGTCTTGGGTGTAGCGCTATTCTGCGGCAGCTTCGCGGATGGCATTTCAGTGCCGGCAGGGTAAACGAGGATCTGGATGGCGCCCCAACCACTTTCAGGGCTCGTGCCACTCTTCTTCCCCATTCCCAGTGTCTTGAGCCGCCGATCATCGAAACCGAAATTCTCCACAAGGTACTCGCGGACCACCAGGGCACGACCTTGGGACAGGACCAAATCTTTCCCGGCGTCTCCTTCCATGCTGGAATACGCAGCCACCACGGCAACCCCAAAGTCGGTATCGGTCAGGAAATCGCCGGCAGCGTCCAGAGACTTTTGGTTTTTCAGCTTGGCCGTGTCGACCTTACCGAAGAGTTGCTTCGCTTCGAAGGTAAATGTCTTCTGGGGCGCGCCCTGGGGCAGGCTTACGATTTCGTCTTTCGCCAGCTCCGCGGAATCTTCATAACCGCGATTCTTGAAATACCCGCGCACGAAGAAATTGTGCTTCATCGCCTCCATGTTCTCCTGGAAATCGGTGACCCCCGCTTGCGCATGGGCTACCGCGTCGCGGATTCCGTCCATTGTCTGGTTAAGCTCGAGATAAGCCGTCTTATCATTGACCAGCGCCCCGATAGTGCCCTGACCCTGGTCGATCTTGGCGCTGACCGAGTTTAAACTGGCGGTCGCCTGCGTAACGTTTTTGATAGCTTGCTGGCTGCTATCCAGAATACCCTCCGACTTCTTAATCAGGTCTGACATGGCGATGGGAGGGTGGCTGGCGATGGTATCACCGTCGTGTACGTTGGCCGCCCCGGCACTTCCAAACGAGATCGCCATATACTCGTTGCCCAGCAGGCCCTCGGTTTCGATTGACGCTACGGAGTCTTCCTTGATGATTTCTTGCGTTCTGCTGTCGAGGTCCATGACCACCGTGACTTGGCCGTCCGTGCTGTGAGGCAACTCGATACTATGCACGGTTCCTTGGTAAACACCACCCACCCGAACCCCGGCACCCACATCCAAGCCCACCACGTTGCGGAACTGCGCCTTTAGCCGGTACGTGGAGGTGAACAGGTAGTGCTTGTTACCGATGATGAAGGTTCCCACTGCCAGAATCGCCAGTGTCGTAACGATGAAAGCTCCCAACCGCGCCGCTCTCGACATATGTTCTCCTAACAGGTGATGGGTGTTGTAGCGCTGAGCTTTAGCTCAGCACCTGGAGTTTCTGCTCTGAGCTTTAGCTCAGCACGTGCCGACCCTTCGCTCCGCTCAGGGCAGGCTCTAAAGGTCGGCGCTACAATTTTCTTCATCAACCTCCTAAGCGTCCCGCCGCATAAAGTCTAAGACAAACTTGTCGTGACTCTTCTCCAGGTCCTCGAAGGCGCCTTCGATCACTATACTTCCTTCGTGGAGCAGTGCCAGCCGGCCAGCAATGGTTTTTGCGCTTTGCAAATCGTGCGTAACCACGATGGACGCCATGGCATGTTCCTTTTGCAGCTTGAGAATCAGCTCATCAATCTCGCCGGAGGTGATAGGATCCAGTCCCGCGGTGGGTTCATCCAGCAACAGGATGTCGGGGTCGAGGGCCAGCGCCCGCGCCAACCCCACTCGCTTCTGCATGCCGCCGGAAATATCGGAAGGCATCTTCTTGAGATCGCCTTCCATACCCACACTCTTGAGCAATTCCTTGACTCGATCCCCCCGCTCGGACTCCGGCATTTTTGTATTGTGCTTCAGTGGAAAGGCCACATTCTCCTCCACCGTCAGCGAGTCGTAGAGCGCCGCCTGCTGGAACAAAAAACCCATCTTCTTCCGGATTTCGTTGAGCTTGCCAAGATTGATTCCGGTAATCTCCTGCCCGTGGATATTCACCGAGCCCGCGTCCGGCTTCTGTAGCCCGATGATGATCTTCAACAAAACACTCTTGCCGGTACCACTGCGACCGAGCACCGCGAGCGTTTCACCACGGGCGACCGTCAGGTCAATCCCGTTCAAGACCACCTGGGCGCCGAAGGACTTGCACAGGCCTCGCAGGACCACGGGCGGCTCGCCATTCGTTTTCTCAAAGTTCTCTATCACGATGCGGTTACGGGCCCCTTTCAGTGCCCTTTTGCGAACTCATAAGAGCCGGTCTTCATGGAAAGAAAATGACAATCAGTTTCACCAGGACAACGTCGGCCAGGATGACAAACAGCGAAGATAAGACCACTGCGCTGGTCGCCGTACGCCCCACGCCCTCGGTGCCTCCCCGCGTCCGCATTCCCTGAGAGCACGCCACCAGCCCAATGATCAGGCCGAACACAGCGGTCTTAAGGGTCGGCGGCAGAAAATCGTTGAAGCCGAAAGCGTTGAAGCCGTTGTGAATGAACTGTTGGAAGGTGATCGGCTCAACCAGGGCATCGGCCACCCACGCCGTTACCACACCGCAGAAATCGGCAGCGAGGGTCAGGAGTGGCAGCACCAGGATACAAGCCAAAATGCGGGTTGCGGCCAGCAGCTTATAGGGATTTACGGCTGATGCCTCGATGGCATCGATCTGCTCCGTGACCTTCATCGATCCCAACTCAGCGCCGATGCCAGCTCCCGCTCGGCCGCAGACGATCAAGCCGGTAACGACAGGACCGAGCTCATGGATGATCGAGAATACGACGGCGGCGGGAAGCAATGAACTGGCGCCGAATCGAACCAGGCTGTCGCGGGTTTCAAGGGAGAAGATGGCGCCGATGGCCGCGCCCGCCAACGCCACAAGAGGAAGCGATTTTGATCCAATCTCGTCGATTTGCCGGGCGAGCTCGCGGAATTCAAAAGGCGGCGTCAGGGCAGACCGCAGAACTTGCCAGGAAAAAAGGCCAAGCTCACCGAACCATTCGAAAAACCCATTGATCAGACCCGTGCTGGAATTCGCAGTGGAGGACATGGGCACAATCTACAACACGTGCTGCAGTCGGATGTAGGCCGCGGCGGCGCGTACGCGCACAGCCTCCTTCTTGTCGTCCAGCAGGGGGACCAACTTCTCCCGGAGTCCTGGGTAGGGATGCATCGCAATCAGGTGGGCGGCCGCAGCGCGCACTGACCACTCCTTGTCCGATAAGGCTGATCCCACCGAATCAGCCAGGGCTGGATCACGCGAGGTTCCGATGAGCAGCAGAGAGGCGGCCCGGGCCGAAGAATCAGGGGCCGCCAGGATGCCTTGTGCCGAAGATAATCCGTATCCGAGACCCGGCACGGGCGCGAAACCTGCTGCCCCGATGCCGACGGTAATGAGAAGCTTAGTGGGAGTGTGCAACAGGCGCAAGGCGCCCCGCTTCTGTTTGCTGAGATAGCTTGAGGACGCTTTAGACTCTTTGCTGACCACGGCGAGAAGAAACTGCTCTCCATCGGGGTCGTGGAGTTGGTAAAGCACCTTGGCTGCTGCGAAGTCGACCTCGGGAACGGGATCCTGCAATGCTTTCTTCAAAAGAGAAAGGGTCCGGTTATCCTTGAAGTCACCCAGGGTGACAACCACCGCAACCCGGACCGAAACGTCGTGGTCATCGAGCATGGGGGCGAGTGACTCAAGAGCGTTGTCTTTCACCCCCACCAGGCTCAGGGCCTGCGCCGCACCCACTCGAACATCCGGATTCCCGTCATGGGCAGCGTCGCTCAGCATGCTCCGGCACCTTTGGACGGTATCGACGGGTTGAGTCTGCCCAAACGCCAACGTCGTGCCCAGCATCATCAGTATCCAGATCCGCACAGTGATTGACTCCTTCCTATTTCGAACTTGGGCTGAGAGCAGCAGATTATCGCCAACGGGTAACCCAAGCAGACTCGTGTTGGCTCGCCTCTACACTCAGTAACCTCGTGTAGATTAATCCCCCCGAAATGCACTGTCTGTTCAAAATCGACCAATGGCCTGAGCAAAATTGCACAGCACGACATCTGGACAATAGACGGTAAGTATACTCCCTGATGAAACCGGCCGTGCAGGCAAGCCTCCGACTCCATGATATGAAATGAGCAGTATTGACCAAACGTGTGAGCAGTTCTGAACTGACACTGAATCATGCCATAGGGTAAAAGAAGAACAAGGAGATGACATGTCATTTGGAATTTACTTCATTGGATTCGTGCTGGTGGTTGGCGGGCTGATTTACGGCGCCTGTTTGATGCATGTCCCTGCACACTGGATTGCCGTGGGTGCGATCGTACTATTGGGCCTAGGGGTTCTGACGGGTGTCAAGGCAACGCGCCAAAAGGATCCGGCTGGATAACGTTGGTTATCCCTACGTCTTTCGGGCAGCCCCCAATAGTACCGTGGGCCTTAAATATGGGTAGTCCGGGGATGGCCGTCCGAGGTTGTTTCCGCAAAACCTCGCTTGCCCGAAACCGGGCTGGAGCGTTTCATGCTGAAGCGGTCAGGTGTGAATTTTCGGTTGGCCGCGAAGTCAAAGCGGAAATTCTGGTCGGAGTATTTTACTAACTGAGAGGAGATTCGCATGGGACTGATTTTGCTCATTGTCATTTTGCTGCTCTTGTTCGGCGGGGGCGGAGGCTACTACGGATATCGGAGATGGGGTTCGCGTGGAGGCATCGGAATCGTCGGGATGGTGCTAATTATTTTGGTAGTATTATACCTCTCTGGTGGATTGCGTCTGCCGCATTGAGGTTTTCTGCTTCAAGGCGGTCCAGGTTGAGGCTCTTGCTGTGAAAGCCACGTATGCAGGAGGAAGTCATGTCACATAAGGTGAATTGTTGGAAGAAAATTCTATTCGTTCCCGCATTGGGAGTGTTTTTGCTGGTTGGCGGCGTGGCGCGCACGCAGGCGAGCGATAACGACCGCCATTGCGACCAACGTATCCACAAGGCCGAGGAACAACTTCGAAAGGCAGTTGACAAGCACGGTGAGCACAGCCGCCAGGCGGAGAAACGCCGCCACGAGCTTGAGGAGGCAAAGCGGGTTTGCGGCGGCGACCTCGATAGGCACTAGGAGCGCCGTTCTCATCTCTACGATGCCAACCGTCAGCAATCGTAGCGCGGACCTCTCTTGTAGGTCCGCGGTTTTTCACGCCCGCCAGCGCTCCGGCGTGGGTGTGATTCGAGGGAGCAAAGTAGCGCCGACCTCCGCCCTGCCCTGGCGGGAGGTCAGCGCTACGCTTGCTTAAATTCCTGTCACAATTAAAGGAAAGGTCGCCCGTCAGTTGCGTGGAGGGCTATTCGTATCTCAACGCGACCATGGGATCGACCTTCATGGCGCGGCGCGCGGGGATGTAACACGCCAGCGCTGCGGTGACCAGTACGACGAGGGTCACACCCGCGATGGTGAGCGGGTCTTGTGCGGGTACGCCGAACAGAAGGCCGCGAATCAGGCCACCGGCCGCCAGTGCCGCCATGACGCCCGCAACCCATCCCACCACGACGGGTGACATCCCCTGTAGCAGAACCAAGTTCCGCAGATGGGAACCTTGCGCGCCAAGCGCCATGCGGATGCCCAACTCTTGCCGGCGCCGTGCCACCGAGTATCCCACCACGCCATAGATTCCGAGCGCAGCGAGCAACAGTGCGAAGATCGCAAAAAGAGACGCAAGCCTCAATTGAAAGCGGCGGACGCCCACTGATTCCGACACGATCTCGGACATGGGCCGCAGGTGCCGGATCGGAACCCCGGAATCCACGCTCCGTATCGCGCCGCGCACCACGGTCCCAAGCGCCGCGGGCACAATCGCCGCGCGAACGACCAGCGACGCGTAGTTTCGGGATGCCGGCCCGGCAGGGAGATAGACCATCAATAAGGGAGGCTCGTCGAGCGCGACGGCTCGGACATCAGCAACCACACCGATTACTTCCGAGAGAGGCTTTTCATCTCCCCCCGGGTGGAATTGCTTGGCGAGGGGGTTTTCGCCCGGCCACACTTTCTTCGCAACGCTTTCCGAAATGACGGCAACGTGGCGGTCGTGGTCGACCGGCTCGATGAGGCGGCCTTGGCGCAAGGCAATACCCATCGACTGGAAATATCCGGGACTCACAAGTCGATAATTCGCGAGGGGAGTTTGCATCCCCGTAGTCGAGCGGCCGGGCACGTTGATGCTGTCCACCTGCTCTTGTCCTTCGAGCGGAAGCCTGCTGATCCAGCCCGCGAAGTTCACGCCGGGGAGTGCGCGCACCCGCGCCAGCACGTTATTGTAGAACTCTTCTTTCTGCTCCGGCTTCGTGTATCTCTGCGGAGGTAAGCTGACGTCCACGGTGAGCACGTGTTCCGTCGAGAATCCCTTATCGACGCCGAGCAAGCGGACCATGCTCGTGGTGAGCAGACCGGCAATGATCAGGAGCAGCGTGCCGACGCCGACTTCGAAGCCGATCAGCGACTCCCGCAAACGGCGGGCGGGGCGGCCTTCTGTGATTGTGACGGCGCCGGCTTTCAGCGCCTGTTGCGGCTCAGCGTGCGCCACGCGCCACGCGGGCAGGGCGCCAAAGAGGATTCCGGTCAGCATGGAAAGGAAAACCGTGAACCACAGCACGCGCGCGTCCACGTGAACTTCGTCAATCCGCGGCAGGTTGGCGGGCGCCACAGCCACCAGCCACCGCAGGCCGAAATACGCCAGGCCAATGCCCAGGACTCCTCCGAGGATGGCGAGCAAGGCGCTCTCCGTCAGTAGTTGCCGTGCCAGTCGAGCCCGAGAAGCTCCCAGCGCTGTCCGAATCCCCGCCTCCCGCATCCGGCTTGGAACGCGCACCAGCAGCAGATTTGCCAGGTTCAAGCAAACGATCAAGAGCACCGCCCCCACGCCCCCAAGCAAGAGCAGAAGCCCGCGCCGTGCTGTTCCCACGACCTGGCTTGCGAGGGGAATGATCTCGGCGCGAAGGCCTAGCCCCTGCTTTGCGTCCTTGGCAATCCGCGCCTGAATCACATTTAACTCGGCCAGTGCTTGCCCCACGCCCGTCCCGGGCTTGAGCCGGGCGACGGCGGCGTAATTGAATTCTCCCAGCGGGGAAAACTGTTTCGGATCGAGTCCGAGCGGCTTGAAGTAATCCGTCCGTAGGGGAAATCCTGTCAAGGCGCCGAATTGATCGCCTTTGGGGGATCGGAACGAAGCAGGCAGAATCCCCACCACCTGGAAAAGCATGCCGTCGAGCGAAATCGACCGGCCCACGATCTTTGGATCGCCCTGAAAGCGGTCGCGCCAGAACGCATTAGTGAGCATCACCACGTGATCTTTGCCCGGGGTGTCTTCCTGCGGCAGAAACGTGCGGCCCAGTTGCGGCACGATACCCAGCACGTCAAAGAGATTCGCGGAAGCCAACCCGCCGTAGATGTCCTCCGCTTCGCCGTAGCCGGTCATCGTCGCGCCGGTCGACGTCACAATAGCGACCTCGGCGAAGGAGTGGCACTCGCGCTGCCAGACGCGGAAATTCGGCAAGTTTGCAGGAAGCGTGGGATAGGTCTGGCTCACCTCGGGGATGATTTCACGCACCAGGTAAAGCTGCTGCGCCTCGCGATAGGCAAGCGGCCGCAGCAGGACGCTGTTCACCATCGAGAAAATCGCGGTGTTGGCGCCGATGCCGAGGGCCAGCGTGAGCACGGCGACGGTGGTAAAGCCGGGGGATTTGCGCAACATGCGGAGGCCGAAGCGGACGTCCTGCCACAACTGCTCGAGCCAAACGAAACTCCACACCTCCCGCGTCTCTTCCTTGACCCGTGTCACGTTGCCAAACTTGCGCAGAGCCGCGTAGTGCGCTTCCTCCGGCGACATGCCGCGCTCGATGTTGTCCTGCGTCTCCGTCTCGAGGTGCTCGCGGATGTCCTGGTCGAGGTCCTCCATCATGCGTTTGCGTCGGCTCATGATTTGCCCTCCTGCTCCACCGGCAGGAGAATCCGCGCGATTGCTCCCGCCAGCTTGTCCCACTTATTGGTCTCAACCGCCAGTTGACGCCGCCCCTTGGCCGTCAGCCGGTAGAATTTGGCCCGGCGATTGTTCTCCGAGGTGCCTTCCTGGACCGAGATCCATCTCCGCTTGATGAGCCGGTGCAGCGCGGGGTACAGTGACCCCTGCTCGACCTGCAACACATCGTCGGACCTGAATTCGATTGCCTTGGCGATGGCGTGGCCATGCGCCGGCCCCAGCAGCAGCGTGCGGAGAATGAGCAGGTCCAGAGTGCCCTGCAGCAATTCAATACGTTCTCGTAGCTCTTTAGTAGACATACTAGGTGAAGGTACAACCCTTCCGGTAGAATGTCAAGGTGAATAATCTCCTTTTCCGGGAGTCGATGATTGCCGGTTTGCCCATGGATTTAATGACGTGACCCCTCAACCGTCCCCGTCGGCTGACGGGCTGGAGAAAGCGCCGGCCACGGCCCACCCTCTCCCCTTGGAGAGGGCTAGGGATCGTGAGCCTTATCCTTCTCCCAGGGGGGAAGGTGGCCGACGGAGGAGGCCGGATGAGGGGCTACTCGCTCACATCAGCGTGGTATCCCCGATGCACGACAATCTACTGGCTTTATCAACCGAAAAGGCAAACTGAGTCACTACTGCTCGCTCCGCGCCACGAGAAGAACTACGGGACCAGTAGTATAATGGGCGAATAGCGAGAAGGGCATCTTGGTGGAGGATAATTCGGATGAGCAAAATCGAGCGGCTCATTGCTTACGCGCTGTTTCTCATCCCGATGTTGTGGACTCCCGCATTATCGCTTGCGCAAAGCCCATTCGACGGCACATGGCGCATCAACATGGACCAGACCAAGATATCACCCAAGCCTTTGGTCTTTTCGGTGAACAACGGCAAGTATGACTGCTTCTATTGCAACCCGCAGATCCACGTGAAGGCTGATGGGCTGGACCAGTCCGTCACCGGCCAGTCGTTTGACACGATCAGTGTGCGTGAAGTTGATCCCAGGTCGATTGTAAGCACGACGAAGAAGGGCGGGAGGACGGTGACCGAGCGGACATATACCGTGTCGGACGACGGCAACACTCTGACAGTGAAGATAATCGGCCATACGGAAAACAGCGGTCAACCGGTAAGCGAGGAAGTGACGCTCACGCGGGTAGGAAAAGCACCTGCTGGGGCGAATGGAACCTCTGGCTCGTGGCGAATCAACAAGGTTAAAGGGAGTGAGAGTGACCTCATAACGACATACAAGAGCAGTGGCGATGAGATGAATATGTCCGCACCAACAGGCGAGAGCTACACCGCGAAGCTCGACGGAAAAGACCACCCAGTCAGGGGAGAGCACGGGTACAACTCTGTCTCTCTGCGGCGCTTTAATGACCGCACCATTGAAGAGACGCACAAGCAGGACGGCAAGGTAGTGGAAGTATTGAAAATGACCGTCTCGCCCAATGGGAAGAGACTGACGATAGTCGTATCGGGTAAGTCGACCGGCCGAATGTCAACATTCGTCGCCGAGAAGCAGTAGTTGCTCCCCCGCTTTAGATTTCAATTTCAGGATTTTGCGCCCAACACCGGCCCGGTCGAGTTCAAGGCGGACTCAGTTTTGAGTCTTAGGGTACTTTGCTGATCAGTTGCGCAGGCGATGGGAGCTGCGAGGCGTTCCAACCTCCGCCGAGCGCCTCGATTAACCCTCCGCTGGCCGTCATCTGCTGAATTCGAAGATTGACCGCAGTTTCCTGATTGGATAGCAATGCGGTTTGCGCGGTGAGCACATTGAGGTAAGGATCGATTCCCAATTTGTAACGATCCTGGGCGATGGCGAGGGTTTTTTCCGCCGACTTGACCGCCGTATCCTGATATTGAATCTCCACCGACAGGATGCGCAGCGACGCGAGGTTATCTTCAACTTGTTGAAAAGCCGTTAGCACCGTCTGCCGATAGTTGGCCACGGTCTCGTCGTACTGGGCTCGGAATTGCTCGACCGTGGCGCGGCGCAAGCCCGCGTCAAAGATGGTTTCCGCGGCCGCCGGGCCAATCGAGAAGAAGCGGCTCGGCCATGTAAACCAACTCGCGATCGCAGTGCTTGCCATTCCTGCCGCGGCGCTTAACGTAACCGTCGGAAAGTAGGCTGCTCTCGCAATGCCAATCTGGGCGTTTGCCTGAGCAACCAGTCGTTCTGCTTCGGCGATGTCGGGACGCCGCTCGAGAAGCTGGGACGGAACGCCGAAGGGAATCGCCGGAGGACTTGATTTGAGCGGTTCGATGGGAATTGAAAACGTCGACGCCGGTTGGCCGGTCAGCATGGCGATGGCATGTTCAAACTGCGCCCGTTGGATGCCGAGAGCGGCATCCTGTGCTTGGGTGGCTTCGAGTTGAGTCTCGGCTTCCGCCACAGCTTCGTCAGTACCGATGCCCGTCTCATACAGAGCCCTGGTCAGATCGAGAGACTGTTGAAAAGCCACCACGGTAGAATCCAACAACTGCTTTAAGGCATCCTGTCCGCGAAGTTGAAAGTAATCCACAGCAACATCGGCCTGGACAGTGAGGCGGGTATTCTCGAGATCCGCCGCGCTGGCCTGCGCTCCGTAAGCAGCCGATTTGATCGTGTTCCGGATCCGGCCGAACAAGTCCGGCTGCCAGGTCGCATCAAACGGGAGGGTATAGTCCGTAAATGTACCCACTGCGGAAGATGTGGACCCTTCCGCTTTGCTAGTGGATGACGTGGCCGACGGCCGTTGCACGGTAATGGCTGGGTTGGTCGTCACGGTAGGGAAAAGCTGGGATCGAGCTTCCTTGACCAGGGCGCGCGCGGCAAAAAAGCTTGCCGCAGCGGCGGCGATGTTTTGGTTCCAAACATTAACTTTCTCTTCCAGCGCATTCAACTGAGGATCGCCAAAAATCTCCCACCACTTACCGCGAAGCGCATCATCTTTCGGCTGCGCCACTTTCCAACCCTCCGTATTTTTGTAGTCGGCGGGAGTGAGTTCCTTGTATGCCGCAGGAGTATCCGCGGTTGGTGCGTGGTACTTTGGGCCGACCGTGCAACCTGCCAAGAGGCAAGACGTCGCGGCGAGACACATTCTGGCTCTTAGATGGAAAGAAGTCATGATCTTATACACTCCTAATCCCGAGGCTTCCATTCAGCCCCAACGGGGCGGCCTATCCCGCCCTGCGGGACCAGGCCAACGGCCCATAAGCGTTAACCTAATCGAAACCGTATCGGCGTCGCCCGCGGGGCGGCTCTGCCAACCCACGGGTGATGGCTCGCCATTGCCGCAGCACCGTGGCCAGACTTTGGGG
>Ga0182011_10002714_pt1 | contig 14816 bp, 20 predicted proteins | sample 711E1DmetaG_FD_120481 | JGI IMG/M metagenome (GOLD analysis project Ga0182011, IMG submission 120481) | Permafrost microbial communities from Stordalen Mire, Sweden - 711E1D metaG | ecosystem: Environmental > Terrestrial > Soil > Wetlands > Permafrost | place: Sweden: Stordalen | collected... | reverse complement strand
GCCAGCTTGCCGCCTCCGGAGCGCTGGCGGCGGCTTTGCTGGCTGCTGCCGAGGTTTTTTCGGCAGCAGCCAGGGGGTGGGGTGGGGGGGTGGTCATTTTGAACCTGCTTTCTGCTTTACGACCGAGAGCGCAACCTGCGCGGAGTAAAGAAGTTGTGAGCCGTCCCTGCCGTCAAAGACCTCCAGAACGATGCCCTGCGCGATGCAGGAAATGAAGGCTTTTATGGTCGGCAATGAGTCCATCTTCGGCATGGCCAGCTTGTACGCGACGCTGGCCATGCGCAGAGCCTTCGGCGCTGACAGGCCTTTCTCCTGGGCGATGGCATAGGCCCTGGTCCACTCATCTTGGCAGTGGGCCAGAGCCTTCGTCGTGGTGCTGGCGCGGTCGCGCGGCGGCGCAGCCTCCGCGCGAATGCACGTGGGCGGGTAAGCGATCAGTGCGAGTCTCATGCGATCTTCTCCTTTGATTTTGTTGTTTCTAAATCTTCGGCGTCGATCTCGGCTCCGGCATCGCCCAGGTACCACATCGTTGTGCTCAGGTTTTTATGGCTCAGCAATCGCTGCACCTTGCGCACGTCGTGTGTGCGCTCGTAGACGCGCCGCGCAGCGGCGCGGCGCAGATCGTGCAGCGTCCACGGCGTCTCAATACCTGCTCGCCGCTTCGCTTGTCTGACATGGTAGTCGAGGTTTTCCACAGCACAGGGCTTACGCTGGTAGCTGACAGCTGTCAGCAGCGGTTCGTTGGGCGAGGCCGCTGTGCATGCAAAGAGCAGCCGCTCGTGGAGCCGCTGCGTCATGGGGACCGAATAGTTGACCCCGCCTTTGGTTTTGCCTCTGAGCCAGCGCCGCTCAAAGTCGCAGTTTTGCCGCGAGAATTGGCAGATTGCCGAGGCTCGCAGTCCAGCTTCGTGCGCCAGCAGCATGGCTAGCGATGCGGGCGGCGAGGCCGCTCGCATCGCTAGCTCAAACTCGACCTCCGTTACTTGTTGCTCCCGTGGTCCTGGACGTGGATTGATCGGCAGTCCGGTGGTCGCGGTTCCGGCTCCGATGCGCCTGAGCCAGCTTCCGAGGCTGCTGATATAGCTGTAGCGGCTGACTGGATGCACTTGGTGAAGTTCCGCGCAGATGGCCGCAACGTGATGAGGTTTGATTTCGCTGACGTCGCGTCCTCCGATGTGTTTGAGGATGGCGATTCGCAGGGGTCTGTGTGTCCAGGCCGGCGTTGATCTTTGCGAGCGGAGGATGGTCTGGACCGTTTCTTCCTGGCCGCCGCTCGCTGCTGAGGGCTTGGTCTCAATTGTTGCTCGGCTTCTTTGGCGGCTTCTTCGCTCGCGTATGTCCTCCGCAGTCGTGAGCCGTCTGCGAGTCGAATATCCAACTGCCAACTTCCCCCGCGTGGTCTGACTGGCATGGTTGCCCTTTCCGTTGGTTTGTGACCGTCCAGGTTCTGCATCGGAAAATGAGTGCGTACATATATGTATTGACAGGAAGGTTCAAGGATTGCTACTCTTGTACACAACGTGAGGGTTCAATGCGGTTCGAATGGGACGAGAAGAAGAACCGTCTGAACCGAAAAAAGCACGGCATATTGTTTCAGCTTGCCAGTGAGGCATTTGAGGATCCGTTCCGTCTTTTGACGCAGACCGGACGGTAGAGGGTGAAGAGAGATTCTGGACGATTGGGCGTCTGGAGAATCTAGCGATCGTCGTGGTTGTTCACGCGACCCGCGAAGAGAAAGGCGAAGAAGTGGTCCGGATCGTCTCCGCACGAAAAGCGGTTCCAAGGGAACGGAGGTTCTATGAAGAAGCTGACAGCTCTGCAGCGGCGCGGTGAACTGGATGTGATCGCCGCGATTCCAGACGACCAAATCGACACCTCCGATATTCCGGAACTCACCGATGAGCAGTTGAAGTGCGCTGTTCGCGGAAATATGTACCGGCCTATCAAGAAGCCTGTGACCATGCGCCTGGATGCAGACGTGATCGCCTGGCTCAAACGAAACGGGCCGGGTTATCAAACCACGGCAAATGCTCTACTCCGCCGCGAGATGGTGCGCTCGTACAGCATAAAAAGACCGGTTCGTACAGTCGTTGGCGGTGCCAAAACCGGTAAGGCAAGAGTTCTTTCTGTAGGCCGCTGACCCAATCTTACCCACCTCCTACTTCAGCACTTACCCATGCCCCTAGAGCAGAATCAGAGTAGATGTACCCAGGCGCACTCCCCTCAAGTGGGTTTTTCCTCAAGAAAAACCCACCTTGAAGAAACTCACCATGGGCACTGTTACTCTGATTCTGCTCTAGAACTTCCAGACCAATCCGCTGGAGATGCGGCCGAAATAGGTGGGCAGGCCGGGGATCCGGTAGGGGGCATTCTGCGCGCCGGCGAGGGAGAAATAGGCGTACTGAAAGTCGCCGCCTACTCGGTAAGCGATGTGGCGCGTGAGCGGTGTGTCCAGGCCGCCGCCTATGAGGGTTGAAAATGAGGCGGTTTCGCCGGGTGTCTTCTTTGCCCCCCAGTCTTTGTTCAAGCCGCCGTCGCCAATCAATCCCTCCACGAAGACGGTTTCTCTTTTAATACGCCAGTTGTACTGCCCGCCGCTCAGGATGAAGAAGGCGTTTTGCGGCGCGCCCAGGTTGGTCCCTCTGTATGCGGAGAGATCGATCTTGAAACGCAGGTTGTGCCAGGCCGGAAAGGCCAGGGCTGCATCCCATCCGTTCAGCGGTTGGCGGGATCCGGCTACTCCATTGAAGGAGTTGGAGAGGAAGGCATAGCCACCGTAGATCTGCCACCGCGCTGGGGCCGCCGATTGGGCCAGGAGGGTGGACGACAGGCACAGCAGCGCGATCAGCGAGAAGAGACGAGATGGCATTCCGTACCTCGGGTAATCTGGTTTCTCCATCTTATCTGGACGGTTTGGCTGCTGGGAATCGGCCGGGCGGCGAAAGGCGGGGAATGTGCCGGAATAAGCGGATTTTTCAGAAAGGCGAATGGATCTTGGCGACGATAGCGTTTCCACTTTCCGCATGGGAATGTACGACCATCCCAACAGCACAAGACCCCGGTCCTCAGCCGGGGTCTTGCAGTTGAAGCGGCGGCCAAACTACATGGCGGCTACGAATTCTGGAACGACGCCAGCGGCATTCGCTTCCAGCAGATCCTTCATCCGTGCCGTCATCTCCGCGTACATCGACGCGGCGCGCAATGCGTTCACGCAGATGCTCTCATTGACCTGGTTGAAGGCGTACTTTGCCAGAGCCGACAGAACGCTCATGCGAATCTGCAAGGCGTCGCTGCGCAGGGTTGCAAGTAGCGCGCGGTCAACCGTGTCGCTGTTGCGGGCCGCATAGTCGGCCATCTCCAGCATTACGCGGGCGTTTTCGTACATCGCCCAGAGGCCGTAAGCGCCATGAACGTGCCTCCACTTTTCTTCTGGCGTGGCGTTCACCCTTTCATTCGAAAGGGACAGATCGCTCAACTCCCGGGCGCTCCAGTCCGGTCGCAGCCGGGCCAAAAGCGAATCCCAGGATTGCGCATTCCGGCGGCGCACTCCGGCTCTCCAGCGATCAAGGTAAATTACCGCACCGATAACTGCGGCAATTTGGAGCAGAGGAATCATCATTCGTCCTCCTTTACTGGAAAAGCGCTGCCATTCGGTGCTTCAACACAGCTCCGGACGGTTCTCGCTCTTCCTACTTCTCCTCATCGCCTCGATAACCTGCACTCTTGAGCACCCGAAGGTAATCTCAGCCCCTGGCTGGGGTTACTTTCAGGGCAGAGAATGGTCGAGTGTTCGGCCCATGACGTGCCTGGGTCCTGCCTAGCCGCCGGCGGCTTCCATCAGGATGCAAAACGCCTGGCCCTCCGTCGAAGTGCCGGGACGATCGAAATTGGGCGCGCCGCAAACCCCTTGCACGTAACCATAAGCGTCCATCTTTTCGCGGGCGGCTGCGCGCATCTTCTCCGCGTGCGCCCGGTAGCCGGCGGGGAGCCAAGCGCCCGCAACGCCTTCAAAGATAGCGTAGGCCAGCATCTGCGCCAGGTTGGTCTCGACGAAGGTGGCCGGCTGATCGACGACATCGTGAAAGAGCCCATCGGCGCGCTGGCGCTGGAGGCAGCCGTCCACAATCTCCCTCGCAAAGCCGGCAAGATGCTCGCGGTCGCGGCTTCGTTCGCGGGGCAAGCTGCGGAGGACGCGCGCCAGGCCCGCGGCGGCCCAGCCGTTGCCGCCGCCCCAGAAGTTTCCGTCCGCAAACTGCCGTTTTCCGTCGTCCCAGATGTGAACCAGCAGCTTTTTTTCTGAATTCCAGAGCCGTTGCCTGTAACCCTCGATCTGAGCCAGCGCCTCGTCGTAGTAGCCCATCGCCGCAAGGAACGGCGGCGCTCCGTTGAAGCCGTCCGACCACATCTGCGGCGCGTGGAACGTGTGATAGAGCACGCCCTCCGCATTGCGCGGCGCCGTGACGCGTATCCAGCGCAGCAATCCCTCCACCGCCTGCCGCATTCCGGCGTCGCCGGTCCACTTGGCCGCTTGCGCGTAAGCCGCCCCGCCCATCGCCGGGTCGGTCGGGCTGCCGGAGACCACCACGCCCAGCCGCCCGTCCGGCATCCGCTGCACCATCGCCGCCTGGGTCAGCAGAATCACCTTTTCGCGGTCGCCCGCCTCCAGCAGCGCCTGCGCCAGGACGCCCTGCTCCCAGTCGCGCCGCTGCATGGCCATGGCCGCCGCGGTAGCCTTCTCGATCCGCCGCGAACTTTCAGATTGCGGGTTGCTCTTCGAGTCTGTGACGGCCGGTCCGCTCGCCGCATGAGCCAATGCGGAGGGCGCCGCAACCAAAGGCGCGCTGAGCGCCGCTGCTGTGAGAAAAGATCGCCGGTTCATACAATCTCCAGAGCAAGATCAGGGATGATTCTAGCGCCGGCTTCGCTCAGAGCAGGCCGCGGATAATCTCCGTTTGATACAAAGCGCCGCTCTACACGGGCTCAATGACGTTGAGACCCTTCACCACGGCAAAATGGCGTTTGTTGAAGGTGGCTATGTCGCTGCCCCGTTCCAGCGCCGTGGCGGCAACAATCAGATCGTGAGCGCCAATCATTTGACCTCTGGATTCAAGCTCTGCCCAAAGACGAGCATGTGTGTAGGCTGTCTGCTCGGTATAGGGGATTATCTCGAAGGCCGCAAGGTTTTCCTGGATAAACTTCCGCCGCCGCGCTCTGTGTGCGTCTGTAGCCCGTTCCGCTCCATGCCACAGTTCTGCGATTGTAATGGCAGATACTTCGAATTCCTCACCCAAGCGGGAGTTTAGCCAACGGCGTAAATCGAAGGTTCCGCGCTCGGCGGCTATAATCACGTCGGCGTCGATCAGGATTGCCATCTATCCACCGGAGGCATGATTCTCTTTCTGGCTTCTTCCAGGTCGAGCAGCCACGCCTCAGCCTCTTCAGCATCCAAATGGACATTTGCAAGCGCCGCGGCAATCTCCCGGCCTGTCCTGGGTTTCTTGCTTCCCGGCACGATCCGGGCCACTGGGACCCCATTCTTGTGCAGAACAAACGTCATTCCTTGGTAGTGGGCGCGGTTGACGCAGTCGGCAAAGTGGCGCGCCGCCTCCGTCACGCTGATGGCTATTTCTCTCATAAAATCAGATTATCATATTTTGCGCATTGTTTCTCGCCCTAGAGCCTCACTCCCCCGCCAACTGCTCCAGCAGTGTGTCGAAGTCCTCCAGTTTCGCGTATTCGATGATGACCTTGCCGTGGCCGTTGTGATCTTCAATCGAAACCTTCAGGCCTAAAGCGCGCTGGAGTCGCTCCTGCACTTCGCGGACGTTTGGGTCGAGGGGTTGCTCTTGTTTAACTCCTTTTTTTGCTTCCTTTTCGGGGTGAATGAGCCCCTGAACGTAACTTTCAATTTGGCGAACGGATAGCGAATTTCGGATGATCCGCTGCGCCGCCTTCTCCATCTCCTCCGCGTATTCGAAGGCCAGCAGCGCGCGGGCGTGACCGAAGCTCAACTCGCCCGACTCGACCATGGCCTGCACGGAGGCCGGCAACCGCAGCAGACGCAGGAAGTTGGCCACCGAGGCCCGGTCCTTGCCGGTGCGCTGCGCCATCTGCTCCTGGGTCATGTGAAACTCCCTGGAGAGCCGGTCGAAGGCGCGGGCTTGCTCCATGGGGTTCAGGTCGGCGCGCTGCAAGTTCTCGACGATGGTGATCTCCATCGCCTGTTCGTCGGAGACCTGGCGCAAAATGGCCGGAATCGTCGCTTTGCCGGCGCGCTGTGAGGCCATCCAGCGCCGCTCTCCGGCGATGAGCTGGAAGCGGCCGTTGGCCAGCGGGCGCACCAGCACCGGTTGCACCACGCCGTTGGCGGTGATGGATGCCGCCAGCTCGCCCAATAGCTCTTCGTTCAAACGGGAGCGCGTCTGGAAGGGATTGCGGTCGATCTGGTCGAGCGGAATCTCGCGTGGCTTGCCGCCTTCGCTCTCGGCGGGGGGAGCTGATTGCACCCGTGGCAGAAGGGAATCCAGACCCTTGCCCAGGGCGCGGCGTTTGGTCTCAATGGGGGCTACATTCACGGTTCAAAATCCTCGATCCCGGCACGAGAGGCGGGTTCCTCAAATTGTGTTTTTCTGGAGTTCCATTCAAAACTTGCTGCTCTCTGCGTTGAAACACAATCAGGAGCTTGGCCCGCAATGCACCTCGGATTCCTCTCCGACGGATGCCGCGGCCCCAGGCCCGGCTCGGCGTGGAATCACAATTCCATTGCGCGCGGTAAACTCCCCGGCCAGTTCAAAATAGGCTTCTGTCCCGCGCGAACGTGAATCATAGAGGGCCACGGGCTTGCCGTAGCTGGGCGCCTCCGCCAGGCGCACGTTGCGCGGAATCACGGTGCGGTAGAGCCGGTCTTTGAAGTACTCGCGCAGGGTTTCGGTCACCTGTTGGGCCAGGTTGGTCCGCTCGTCGTACATGGTCAGCAGAACGCCCTCGATGGTGAGCGAGGGATTGTAGGCCGCCCGGACCCGCTCCAGGGTGGAGATCAGTTCGGAGATGCCCTCCAGAGCGAAGTACTCGGCCTGCATGGGAACCAGCAGGATCTCGGCGGCGGACAAAACGTTCAGGGTAAGCAGGTCGAGCGCCGGCGGGCAGTCAAGAATAATGAGGTCGAAGCGAGCCTGCACCGGTTCCAGCGCGTGGCGCAGGCGGAGGGCTCGATCGCTCGCCGCGGCAAGCTCGATATTCGCCCCGGTCAGATTGTTGGATCCCGGCAGAAGCCAGAGCCCGTCGATCTGCGTGGGCAGGATAACCTGCTCCGTCGTGCACTCACCCGTCAGGAGGTCGTAGACCGAACGGCGATTGTCGTCGCGCAGGAAACCGACTCCCGAGGAGGCGTTGGCCTGGGGATCGGAATCGACCAGGAGGATATTGAGGCCTTCCAGAGCCAGGCAGGCAGCCAGGTTGATCGCCGTAGTGGTCTTGCCGACTCCGCCCTTTTGATTGACGACACCGAGTATCTTGCCCATGGCATTCCAGAGTAAAGGGAAGAGCTTTTTCCGGGTAGCCGCTTGCGCTGTGGAGAACAGGACCCATCTGTGGAAAGCCTCCTGGCCGGCAGGCGGCGGAGGGCGAGGAAACGCTTGAGAGGGCAGGGCTTCGGAACGGGAGGAAAGGGAGCGATGGGAGGGCCAGAAAAAATGCTGTCAGTGGAAAACTCTGGCTCCTGGAGGCATGTTTTCTGATTACTTTTCAAGCGGGTCCGATTTGAAACGATGCCCAAATTGGGCCAGAGCGGCCTTTGTTTCACGTGGAACAATTCCCATTTTGGGCTTAGTTACCATTTTGTTCCACGTGGAACAGTGACTTCGCAGCGCAGTCTCGACTCATCTTCATCCCACGCCCTCCCACTGCGGGTATAACCGCCATCTCAGGGAGCAACACATATTCCGCATTGTTGATTCGGTCCCTCAAATCACTCTCTCCTATTTATCGCTTGACTCTCGAAGTGCTAAGTGTAAGCATCCTACCGATATTCGACTTCACATCGGAATCGGTCTGAATCTTCCATCTGCTGCCAGGCGATCATGCTTGCAGACTCGGGGATCCTGGTGAATTGGTTTTCGTCCATCTGGAGCTCGCCTCCAGTTACGAGCAATCGTTCAGGTCGAATAACGCTCCAAGGCCGCCGAACCATGTTGCCCGGCAACCCAAACACGGGCCCTGAACTCAATTCTGTTAGCGGGAGATCGTCATGAATCTGCGTTGTCTGTTCGGCAAACACGAATGGAGCGGCTGCAAGTGCTGGACTTGCGGAAAGATACGCGGCACGGAGCACAACTGGAGCGGCTGCAAATGCTATCGATGCGGGACAATACGCGACGAGGGCCACGACTGGGCTGAAAATTGCGAGTCGTGCAGCCGGTGTCCTGCGACCCGCAAGGCCGCTCACAAGTGGCACGGCTGTAAGTGCACTGCCTGCAAAAAGACACGCGACGAACAGCACATCTGGAGCGGTTGCAAGTGCTCGACCTGCGGTAAGACCCGCGATGAGGAGCACAGTTGGAGCGGTTGCAAGTGCTCGACCTGCGAGAAGAAACGCGATGAAGAGCACAACTGGAGCAGGGACTGCGGCCGGTGTGCACGCTGCGGCAAGATGCGCAAGGATGCTCACACCTGGAACGGGCCCCGCTGCTCGGTTTGCGCCCGGACAACAGCAGACGCCAGAGTCGACGAAACCATTGACCAATTGAGTGAAATCGATACCCAATTGGGCGGCGTACTCATGATCATGGACCTGGCAAGGTATGGAGAAGGAGAGGCCTTACGGGGCACAGCCAAATCTCTACTCCTTCAGTACACGGCCTTCCGTGCTCTGTTGTCGGCTGCTGGCACCCCAGAGGCTACGGCGGCGCTTGCAGTACATAACCTTGCCCTTAAGTATCTGGAGTCATCGCAAATCCAGTTGTAGCTTGAAACGTATCTGCCGCATGCCAGGGCTGTCCCGCTTGATCCTGACCCTGCGGCTACGCTCAGTCCACACTGGATCCTTCTACCTGAGGTACTTCATGGAAAATCTGAACGCCTTCATCGGCAAAACCACCTTGCCCACGGATGATGAAGTGACTACAGCCCTGGGCGCCTGCGCTGCGTTGTGGAAACAGCTTGTCGATTGGTTCGCCGGGCAGGGCGTCACAATTCAGGAGTGGAACTCGTATTCGCCCAAGGCCGGCTGGGCTCTTCGACTCAAGGTCAAGAAGAGGAACATCGTTTATCTTGCTCCGTGCGCTGGGTGCTTCCGGGTAGCTTTCATCCTCGGCGCCAAGGCCGTTGCGGCCGCCCGCAAGGGCGATCTGTCAAAGAGCACACTCAAGCTCCTCGACGAGGCTCCGCGTTATCCGGAGGGAACCGGCTTACGCTTGACGGTCAAGGCGCCGAAGGATCTGGCTGCCATTCGCAAGCTGGCCCTCATCAAGCTCGCAAATTGATCCCTCGCTCTCCGAGCGCCAGCAATCGATCTTCGCTGCCGGGCAGCGGGTGAAGCCCGGCCCATGTAAACTCCGCCCCGGCGGCGGATTTCAGCGTTTCCAGCTCCTTGCCTGTCGTCATCAGCGCCAGCCAGCCGCCAAACCGAACCAGCCGCGATGCCTCCTCGACTGCGAGTTCCATCCGGTCAACGGCGCGCAGGGTGACGCAATCGAACTCCTCCGTCAGCGCCTCCGCCCGTCCGGAGTGGACCTTTGCGGCAACTCCCAGCACCCGGACCGCCTCTCGAAGGAACGCCGCCTTCTTGCCCTGCGACTCGGCCAGGGTGACGGCAATCTCCGGGCGGCAGAGTGCGATGGGAATCCCAGGGAAGCCGGCGCCCGAACCAAAATCCAGCAAATTTGCAATCCCTGCCGGTAGCGCCCGGGCGCATGCAACGGACTCGACAAAATGCCGCTGCAAAATGCTCTTTTCCTCTCGAATTGCGGTCAAATTGATGCGGGCATTCCAGCGAATAATTAGCGAAAGTAAATCCTCGAAGCGGCCATCCAGAGCCAGGTCCAGCGGCTCCTGGCCTGCCTCCGCCAGCAGGGCCTTCAACCGCAAGCCGACGGCCTGTGAGCCCGCGCTCATTTCCACGCTCATGCCTGCTATACCGGCCCTTCCTTGCCTCGTATCTCCCACGATCCAGAGGCTTTCACGAAGGCTGCGAAGATCTCCCGCGAGAACCGGCTCTGTGCATAGCTCCGCTCCGGATGCCATTGCACCCCCAGGACAAAGTGCTCGGCCGAGTCCAGCTCGACCGCTTCGACGATCCCATCGACTGGCGAGACCGCGCTCACCAGCAGATTGTCGCCAGGCGCGCGGATCGCTTGATGGTGGCTCGAGTTGACCTGAACCGCATCCAACTCTCCCGGCGGCAATAACTTGGCCAGTCTCGATCCGGGAGCGATTCGAACCGGATGCGCCTCGACCACCTCCCGGCCCGGCCGGTGATTGACCGCAGTCTTCAGGTCCTGAATCAGCGGCCCGTTGCGCCAGACGTTCAGGGTCTGGGCGCCATGGCAGATGGCCAGAATCGGCTTGCACAGATTGAAGGCGTCCTGGAGCAGCAACTCGTCCACGGCTGCGCGGGCTGGGTCAGCCTCTCCACACTCTGGAATTTGATCTTCGCCGTATCGTTGTGGGTTTACGTCGTAGCGGCTGCCCGGCAGCAGGATTCCCTTCACCCCCGCCAGCAGCTTTGCCACATCGTCCTGCCCCTTGTGCAGCGGCAAGACAATCGGGTTTGCCCCGGCGGCGCGGAGGCTGTCGAGATAGAGCGGCAATGATCGCTCGTTGTAGGCCGGATCGCTGCTTGTAGGTACGGGGATGGCGATGGCGACGCTCATGGAATCCCTAGTGTAATGACAGATGCGGATCAAGCGATAGAGCGATCCGCATGCCAGGAATCATTCGCATTCCGCATGTCTCTTCTCGGCATCGGCTTGACGCTCCCGCCTGAGCTCCTCGATGGCGGCGCGCAGTTGCGCGTTCAACTCGTCGGTTTGGCGCGGCGTCATCCCGGCCGTTTGAATCGGCTTCCCTACGCTTACCGTCAGCTCTCCCGGATAAAAGTGGTGGGTATGAATGGGAAGCAGATCAAAGACTCCGTCCAGCGCAATTGGGATGAGCGGAACCTGTGCGCGAATGGCCAGATAGGCCGCGCCTGAGAAGAATGGCCGCAAATCGCCGTCGGACGTCCTCCCGCCCTCCGGAAAGACGAACAACGGCATGCCGGCGCGCAGAGCCTTCACTCCCACTCCCAGGCTGGAGAGCGTAGCCCGTGGGTTCGCGGTATCGATAGGAATCTGCCCGGATCGCCCTAAGTACCATCCAATGAATGCGATCGGCCATAATTCAATCTTGGCCAGGATGCGGAATTGGAAGGGCAGAGCGGCAAAGATCACCGGCGTATCCATGTACGAGGTATGGTTCGAGGCGTAGACCGCAACCGGATGCTTGCGCAGGTTCTCCGCCCCGCGGACAGTCAGCGAGCAGCCGGTGCCCCATACCAGGACCCGTGCCCAGATCCGCGCGATACGGTGCTGTATGCGCCCGCGCTTATCCACAAAGGACACCAGCAGCGAAATCGAACCGCAAGCGGCCGTAACCACAGCCATGACCGGAACGTGGATCAGGTTGGAGCGCCAGCGGTAGAGCCGTGGCAGCGGATCCGGCGGCCGGCTCATGGCAGCACTCTCTTTCCGCCCAGCAGCAGCGTACGCGCCTCCCCTACCAGGTACAGCGATCCGGAGACTACCACCAGACCGCCCTCCGCGCCTTCTTCGGCGCGCTGCAAGGCCTCGCTGACCGAGTTGACGGAGACCGCGGAGCTCCCCGTAGCCTTTACTGCCGCCCGCAGATCGTCCAGGGTGGCGGCGCGGGCGCTCTTGATTGGCGCCAGGATGACCTCTTCAAAGAGTGGAAAGAGAATCTGCGCCATCTCCGCCAACGGCTTGTCGCGCAGGCAACTGAAGATCAGGCGACTCGGCCGCTTCTCTTTCAGCGCCTCGCTCAATCCAGCCCGCAGCGCCAAGACCCCGGCGGGATTGTGCGCCACGTCCAGAATCCACACCACGCCGTCTCTCTCAATGCGTTCCAGCCGGCCCGGCCAACGCGTATGCCGAATGCCCGTAACGATGCTCTCCGGAGTCACGGGAAGTCCGTGTGTGGACGCCAGCTCCACAGCCGTTGCAAGTGCCAATGCCAGGTTGCGCTGCTGGTGGGCGCCCTTCAGCGGCGAATCCACCTCGACGGCCGCACCCAGAGCCTCCACAACGTAAGGGCCAACCGGGCCGGCGCCACTGGGTGGAAGATAAGCCGCCGCGCGCACCGTGCGCACTCCCAACTCGGCCGCCGCCTCGTCCAGCACCCTGTTGGCCTCCGGGTGTTGCGGCAGCGTAACCATGATTCCGCCGGGGCGCAAGATGCCGGCCTTCTCCCGCGTGATCGCGGCTATCGTCGTGCCCAGCCATTCCGTGTGGTCGAGGGAGATATCGGTAATCACCGAGAGCAGCGAGTCCACGCTGTTGGTCGCGTCCAGCCGGCCTCCCATTCCCGCTTCCAGCACCGCAATCTCAGCGCCTTCCTCCTCAAAATAGGAGAATGCCTGCGCGGTCAATACTTCAAAGTAGCTCGGCATGTGCGGAAGCCGGCCATCCCGCACCAGTTCCTGCGCCGCGTCATGGATGCGAAAGTAGAGCCGTGCAAAGGAATCGTCGGCGATCTCGAGATCATCCAGCCGGATGCGCTCGTTGGCCCGCGCCAGATGCGGAGACGTGTACAGGCCGGTGCGCAGCCCGGAGGCCGTCAGGATTGAGGCCAGCGTGGCGGCTGTCGAGCCTTTCCCGTTGGTTCCGGCGATCAGCACGGAGCTGAAACGCCGCTGCGGATCGCCCAGCGCGGCCAGCAGGATGCAGATCTCCTCGAGCGCGAACTTGCGCCGCGGCTTTCCCGGCTGCGTGAGAAGCTCGGGCGCCATGGCGTTCAGTTGATCGATGGCTGCTGCATAGGACATGGAAGATACAGTATAGAAGGCGCGTCCTTTGTCCCTGGAATGCTCACTTCCGCAACAGAAGCTGGAGCGCTCCGCGCGCGTTCTCCAGGCAAGACCTCGCCTCATCCTCTGAGAGAAGACCCTGGTGGACGGCCTTTTTTCCTGTGTCGTTCACCTGGTTGGCCAACCGGGGAAAATCCGTATCGATGCCGGTCATTTTCAGGTTGTTATTCACTTCGTGCAACAGGTTCCCCAATGTTGCGGTGTAGCGATAGCGCGTCTGGACCTGCCGGCTGAGCGCCTCAGGCAACTTCTGCTTGATTGCCTCTTCAAGCACCGACCGGCACATGACCGCGCAGGCGGTAAAAAGCCCGTAGAAATAGCAGCGCGTTGCCTCATCCAGATAGCGGTCCGCCTCCTCTGAGCTGGGAGCTGCCACCACGCACTCGCGCAGATGCGTGGCGCGTTGCACTGCCGGCTCAATCAATTCGACCAACTCCAGCGCGAAGGCTGCCCGCAACAGGTTGTTCTGCTGCCCATCCAAGGCGCGCTGTATCTCTTGCCACGCCGGGGCGCTCCCCTCATGGCCGGTTTGCTGGATCCGCGTCAGCGAGGTCAACCGCTGCCGCGCATGTTGAATAAAGCCCTGTTGCATCTCCTGCGCCAACATCCGCCAACTGGAGATAAAGGCCTCCGCGTTCTGCTGGTATCGGGCCCAAAGCTCGTCATACACGATCTCAGGCAGCACCTCGCGCAACCGCTCGAAACGACCGGTTTGAGCCAGTTCGGAGATCGCATCGCAAAACCTCCGCCCAGGCGCTCCCTCGGTGGACATTTGCAGAAGTAAATCCTCCAAACGCTTATTGTCGATCGCCATGACGATAGCTCTCCCCAAAAACCCAAGTCTAGGGCATGCTTTGCTCATTGCAAGCCGTCTTGACAGTCGCACGGAAATTCGCATACCGGAATGGGAGTTTACGCCCCGAAAATCCTCCACGGGAATCGCGCTCTCCCGAGAACCGTTCTCTGATTCAATCCACTTTTTCTATGCCGATGCTTGATTCGGTCCTGAAGCCGCTTAGGATCCAGATGTGGATAGATTGTCGCATCTATGTTCTATACAATCATATATATAGGCGTGATTTTCACATAAACGATCGGCGTTATACAGCCTTTTTTGCAATCCCTGTGTATGTCGTGGGAAACGGGGGCCGATCAACGCAACTTCACACAGTGATTTCCAGAATGCCTCATTTGCACCACCGGGATTTAGAAAAAACGGCAAACCCTAAATCCCCGGCTCGATTGCATTTCGGATCTATTTCCACTTCTCCTCAGCAAACTACGGGTACTGCTGTCTTTTTATTGAATCTCTATCTTCTTTTCGCATCCCGTCCCGGCGGGTCCGCACATCCACATAAACTATCGCTCACGCGCACCGCTCTTCCCGTGAAGCTCATGACCGGAACGTCCCGGCGGGTGGCCGTGGAATTCAGAATTCTGTCCCTGTTTTCCACCCACCCAGGAACCCACAAGGTGAATACAATCAATCGAGAATCATAAGCGGACGCTTTCGCGGGGCTGTATTCTGTTGTACAGTGTGGCCAGCGAAGGAACACGGCTTTTGGATCGAGGGTTGGATATGCCGATCGTGGAAATGGAAGTAGAGAAGCCGGCCGCGCAGGGGGCAGCGATGGAGATTACCGTAAGCCGCCAGGAGTTGGTGAAGGAGCTTACCGCGACGCAGAGCGTAGTGGAACGCAAGACCACCATTCCCATTCTCTCGAATTTTCTCATCGAG
>Ga0182011_10002712_pt1 | contig 14825 bp, 11 predicted proteins | sample 711E1DmetaG_FD_120481 | JGI IMG/M metagenome (GOLD analysis project Ga0182011, IMG submission 120481) | Permafrost microbial communities from Stordalen Mire, Sweden - 711E1D metaG | ecosystem: Environmental > Terrestrial > Soil > Wetlands > Permafrost | place: Sweden: Stordalen | collected... | reverse complement strand
TGTCTCCGACGCCAGGCTCTGGCAGTTTCGTACCGCCGCCAGCAAGTCTCTGGTCGAGTATGCCCGCGAACGACTATCACGGGAACTGACCGCCTCAGGCGCCTCGGCAGGGGCAGTTGAAGAAGTAAAACACCTGTTTGATCCCGATGCATTGACTCTGGGCTTTGCGCGTCGGTTCGCGACCTACAAGAGACCGAACCTCCTGCTGCACGACCCGGAGAGGTTGCTTCGTCTGTTAACCATTCCCCACCGCCCTGTGCAACTCATCATCGCCGGTAAGGCCCATCCGGAAGACGGTGCGGGACAGGAATTGATCCATGAATGGATACAATTCATCCGCCAGCCGAAGACCCGCCCCCACATCATCTTCCTGAGCGACTACGATATGTTGTTGACGGAGCAGCTTGTCCAGGGAGTAGACGTCTGGATAAATACACCACGGCGGCCCTGGGAAGCATGTGGAACGAGCGGCATGAAGGTGCTCGTCAATGGGGGCATCAATCTTTCGGAACTGGACGGCTGGTGGGCCGAGGCGTATAGCGCTCAAGTGGGATGGGCGTTGGGAGACGGCCGGGAGCATGGCGACGATCCCGCCTGGGACACTGTCGAAGCCGACGCACTCTACGACCTGCTCGAGCGGAAGGTGATCCCGGAGTTTTATAACCGAGATGCGGCTGGCTTTCCCACCGCATGGGTCAGACGGATGCGGGAGAGCATGGCGCAGTTGACGCCGCGCTTCTCCGCCAGCCGCACGGTTAGCGAATACACGGAGCAGCTCTACCTCCCGGCTGCTGCCGCCTACCATTTGCGCAGTGCCAACAAAGGTGCATTCGGAGGGCAAATTATCCATTGGCAGCACAATCTGGAGCAGAAATGGGCCACGCTCCGCTTCGGCGAAGTGAAAATTGAGACTCGGAGCGGACAGCACGTCTTCGACGTTCAAGTCTATCTCGCTGACCTCGAGCCCAACGCGGTGCGAGTCGAGCTCTATGCTGATGGAGTTAACGGGGGTGATCCAGTGCGGCAGGAGATGAAGAACGTACGCCGGATTGACGGTTCTCCGGGTGGATACGTTTACGGCACGGCTGTGTCTGCGGTGCGGCCGCAAGCGGACTTCTCGGCCCGACTGATACCGCACTGCGACGGCGTCGCGATCCCGCTGGAGGACGCACGCATCCTGTGGCAACGATAATCACATTTTGAATGGAGGTATTACAGTGAGAAAAAGTAGCTCTTTTGCAGCCATGGTTTTCATCGTGATTTTTGGCATTGGGGTGGCGGCAGCATTTATCATGTATACAGTCACGGGGAACATGGTAGGCACATGGATTGGTGTTATTGCATTTGTTGTTGCCTTCGTTGTTTCTCTCGCCATCAAGGTTGCGGATCAGTGGGATAAGGCGGTGATATTGCGGTTGGGCAAATTCCGCTCTCTGAAGGGCCCGGGACTGTTTTTCATTATTCCGGTCATCGATGCGATTCCCTACTGGATCGACACCCGCGTGATCACGACCGGGTTTAAGGCGGAAAAAACCCTGACCAAAGACACCGTACCGGTGGATGTCGATGCCGTGCTATTCTGGAAAGTCCTCGATCCAAAGAAGGCAGCCCTGGACGTGGCCGACTATAAAAGCGCTATAAGCTGGGCCTCCCAGACGGCTTTGCGTGATGTCATTGGCAAGACTATGCTTTCCGATATGCTGGAAGGGAGGGACAAAATCAGTAATCTCCTGCAGAAGATAATTGATGAGCGCACCGAGCCATGGGGCATTAATGTCATTTCTGTAGAAGTCAAAGATGTGCTGATCCCCTCGGCACTGGAGGATGCGATGTCGATGCAGGCTCAGGCTGAACGAGAACGCCAGGCCCGCGTAATTCTGGGAGATTCGGAACGACAGGTGGCGGAGAAGTTCGGGGAAGCGGCAAAGACATACATCAATAATCCTGTCGCTCTTCACCTAAGGGCGATGAACATGCTCTACGAAGGCTTGAAAGAAAACGCGACAATCGTCATAGTGCCCAGCACGGTCGTAGAAACGATGCAACTGGGAGGCATGGCCGGGTTGACGGCTCTGACCATGGGGATAGGCCAGGAGCAGGCAAACAAGGGGAACAAAATCGAGCCTGGAAAACAAGAATGACCTCAGGGAAAACACTCATGACTCGACACAACATCCCTGTAGGCAGGGTTCTGGGGATTCCGATTGGCCTGGATTACTCCTGGTTTGTGATCTTCGGGCTGCTCACCTGGATGCTTGCGGGTAGTTACTATCCCGCTGAGTTCAAGAACTGGCCGCCTCTTATGTACTGGCTCGTGGGAGCGGCGACGGCCCTTATGCTTTTTGTGAGCGTGCTGCTCCATGAACTCGGGCACTCTGTTGTTGCGCTGCGGTACAAAATTCCGGTGCGCAGCATAACGCTATTCCTCTTCGGGGGTGTCGCTCAGATCGGGGCCGAACCGCCCAGCGCCATTGCGGATTTTCTTATTGCGATTGCCGGTCCGCTCGTGAGCCTGGTCCTTGCGATCATCTTTTACACGATGGAGCCTCTGGCTGCCGCAATCGAACCCCTCCTGGGTCTGGTAAAATACCTGGCCTACATTAACGTGGCCTTGGTGCTGTTCAACCTCATTCCCGGCTATCCGCTCGACGGGGGTCGCGTGTTCCGGGCCATTGTGTGGGCGATAACAAAAAACATGAGCAGGGCGACGCTCATCGCGGCAAACGTCGGCCGGTTGTTCGCTCTCATATTCATATTTGTCGGCGTCTGGCAGATGTTCAGCGGGAACCTTGGTGGGGGGCTCTGGATCGCATTCATCGGCTGGTTCCTCGAGAAAGCGGCTTCAGCTCAGGTGCAGCAGGTGACGTTCCAGGGCCTGATGGCAGGCCATAGTGTCTCGCAGGCGATGAACAGTCATTGTGCCGCCGTTGCCGCGGATACGTCGCTCCAGAAACTGGTTGACGAACATATCCTTGGGGGAGGCCAACGCTGCTTTCTTGTACACCGGGGAGAGGACACCGTAGGCCTGATGACGCTGCACCGGATCAAGGAGGTGTCACGCTCCGAATGGTCGGCGACGAGTGCAGCACAGGTCATGATTCCCCTGGACCAGTTGAAAAGCGTCGGCCCGGATTCAGGGCTCTGGGCCGCCCTCCAGGAAATGGACCGTGATGGAGTCAACCAGTTGCCCATCACCCGAGATCACACAGTCATCGGCATGCTAAGCAGGGAAGATGTCATAACGTTCCTGCGCACGCTGCAGGAATTGGGAACGCAGCCAGCGTAAGAACGTACACCCGGGGAAGAAAATGACGCACTCAAGAGAGATTACGACGCTGTTCCTGGATATCGGCGGTGTCCTGCTGACAGACGGCTGGGATCATAATGCCCGCAAACGGGCAGCGGCTTCCTTTAGGCTGGATCTGGCCGAGATGGATGATCGGCACCATCTGACCTTCGACACTTACGAAGAGGGGAAACTCACGCTCGAGGAATATTTAGGTCGGGTGGTATTCTACAAAAAACGACCGTTTACAAGGGCTCAATTCCGGCAATTCATGTTCGCGCAATCGAAACCCTACCCGGAGATGATCGAGCTGGTGACTCAGATCAAGCTTCGGCACAAGTTGAAGATCACCGTGGTCAGCAACGAAGCGCGGGAATTGAACTCTCATCGGATTCGGACATTCAAGCTGAACAGGTTTGTGGATTCATTTGTCTCCTCGTGTTTCGTGCACGTCCGCAAACCCGATGCGGATATCTTCCGGCTTGCACTGGACATCGCCCAGGCCAGGGCCCGGGAGGTACTTTATATCGAGAACACCCCCATGTTTGTCCAGACCGCGGAAGGTCTGGGGATTCGGAGTATTCTCCACAAAGATTTCAAGTCGACGTGCGCGAAACTGTCTTCGTTTGGTTTGCACAGTGACAATCGAGTCTTACATGAAACCCGCTAAGTCGCACATACTGACGGTCAATGGCGGCTCCTCAAGTATCAAGTTCGCGTTGTTCGAGGCCGGCGACTCGCTCCATCGGATTCTGCAGGGCGCGATTGAGCGGATTGGACTGCCAGAGGCCACGTTCCGGTCGAAAGGTCTGGAGCAGGCAGACAACTTTTCCCGGTCAGTGACCGCCCCTGATCACAAGGCGGCGGTGGGCGTGCTTATGGATTGGATCGAAAACCGAAGCGGACGTGGAGAATTGACCGCGGCGGGACATCGCGTGGTGCATGGCGGGCCGAAATATATCAAGCCGCAGCACATTACAGCGGATATGGTGGAGGAATTGCGCCACCTCAGTTCATTCGACCCTGAACATTTGCCAGAGGAGATCCTGTTGACCGAGGCGTTTCATCGTCGATTTCCTGACCTCCCCCAAATTGCGTGTTTCGACACTGCCTTTCACCATGACCTGCCGCGCGTGGCCCGGGTGTTGCCGATCCCGCGCCGTTACGAAGCCCAAGGGGTGCGGCGCTACGGCTTTCACGGGTTGTCGTATGCGTTCCTCATGGGAGAACTGGCCCGCCTGGCCGGAACGGAAGCGGCGCGGGGCCGGGTCATACTCGCCCATCTCGGCAATGGCGCGAGTCTCGCGGCGGTGCATGAGGGCAAGTCCGTGGACACAAGCATGAGTTTCACTCCGACAGCCGGCGTGCCGATGAGCACCCGTTCGGGCGATCTCGATCCGGGACTGGTGTGGTATCTGGCGCGCACGGAAAACATGAGCGCGAAGCAATTCAATGAGATGGTCAACTTCCAGTCCGGGCTGCTCGGCGTATCGGAGACCAGTTCCGACATGCATGACTTGCTAAGCCGTGAAAAGCAGGACGTGCGAGCGGCCGAGGCAGTTGCCCTGTTTTGCTACCAGGTCAAGAAATGGATTGGCGCATTCGCCGCCGCGCTTGGTGGCCTTGATACGCTCATCTTTGCGGGAGGCATTGGCGAAAATGCGCCCCTCGTGCGTGCGCGCATCTGTGGAGGGCTGGGCTTCCTCGGGTTTGAACTGAATGAATCTCTCAATGCTGAATCTGCAGGCGTGATCTCCACGGATTCCAGCCGGGTTGCAGTCCGTGTCATTCATACGGACGAGGAACTGATGATTGCACGCTCAGTGTGCCGTGTACTCGGACTTGAAGTGTCGGGTGACAAAAGCGATTCCGACACGGAGATGAAACACAGCTCTCGGCGGGCGGTCACAAAGAAAAGCAATAACAGAAATGATTACTGAACGCCAACATGCCCCGCGAAGGATGGTTACGGCGGTCCTGCGGTGGCTATTTCAAATCACACTGCTGCCTACGCTCACAGGCCGGATTGCCCGGCGCGGGGCTGTTCGCAGCGCAACGATAGGTGCCTTATGATGGACAGCGCAAATGGATGGATGGGCGGCGGGACATGGCTTTGGGTAGTAATCGGCGTGCTTGTGGTTGTCCTGGTGATCGTCATGATGAACAGACAATCCAACAAGAAATCGTGAATTCACAGCCCGCTCGTGAAGAGGACTCATGGGTCTGAAAGGCATCCTATGTTCGCAAACATAATCACGGATGATACTGTGGTTGTAGCTCCGGTCTCACCAGAAGCTGATGACCGGGTCAATCACTGCGGCGCCCACCGCGTTCGCAACCTCAAAGGAACCATCGGGACGAAGGAAAAGGATATCGAACGTGCATGCCTGATCTTCGAGTCCTGTCAGAGGCAACAAGCGGAGGAAGTCGGAGGCCGAGCAATTGCGGCTTCAAGAGGCCCAGGTAATCTCCAATCCGAGTCCAACGCTCCGGAGACGAGACACGTGAGGCGAGTCAGCGTGGCTTGTTTGGTAAGGGGCCATGTTGCGCTTCTGGTTATGTTGTCGGGTTTAAGTCCCAGCGCACACGCTGTGCCAAGCTTCAGCCGGCAAACAGGCCTTGTGTGCAACGTGTGTCACAGCAATCCGCCGGAGCTGACTGCGTTTGGACGGAAATTCAAGCTCGAGGGCTATACGCTTACGGACAGAAAGCCGGACGCCGTCATCGAGGATGAGGATTTGAAAATCGGCAAATCTCCTCCGATCTCGGTCATGCTTCTTCTTAGCGGTACTGCCACGAACAAACCCGTCCCCGACGCGCAAAACTGGAATGTCGAGTTTCCGCAGGCGTTGAGCCTTTTCCTGGCGGGTGAACTCTCGTCCCATCTTGGGGGGATGGTCCAGGCGACCTATGCCCATCAGACAGATCATTTTACGCTGGACAATACTGACATCCGCTATGCGAACCACACCACACTGGATTCAACAGACGTACTTTACGGGCTTACACTGAATAACAGTCCGACAGTAGAGGATGTCTGGAACGGCACACCATCCTGGGGATATCCGTGGTTGTCCCCCGATAATGCTCCCTCACCAAGCGTTCGGCCACTTATCGCCGGAGGGCTTGCCCAGGATGTTGCCGGGCTCGGCGTCTATACGATGTGGAATGACCATTTGTATGTGGGTTTCACACTGTATTGTTCCGAACATGCCGGGGGGTCGCAGCCTGCGAATGGTACGGACTATGCGATCAACATTCATGGAGTTGCACCTTACTGGCGCCTGGCATGGCAGCAGACGTGGGGACTGAACTATCTGGAAGTTGGAACCTATGGCATCTATGTGAGCTCGGTCCCGGGTGGAGTTACGGGCATACGCGATACGTACCTCGACCCCGCCGTCGATCTTCAGTACGAACGGCCGCTTGGCGTCGATCTCCTGACTCTCCACACAGCCTATATTCATGAGAGATCTAACCTTGACGGCACGTTTGCTGCCGGCGGGGCCGTCGCATCCTCCCATTACCTGAACACGTTTCGAGCGGATGTTACTTATCACTTTCGAAGCCGCTATACCTTCACGCTTGCCGGATTTTCCACCACTGGGAGCACCGATCCAATTCTGTATGCACCCGCTCCGGTAACGGGGAGTTTGACGGGGAGCCCTAATAGCACCGGCTTCATGGGTCAATTTGGATATTGGCCAACACAGAACATCGCGCTATCAGTCGCGTACGCCGCATGCATGAAATTCAATGGTGCGAGCGACAACTACGATGGATCTGGCCGAAATGCTTCAGCAAACAATTCACTTTATGTCGCTTTGTGGCTGAACTATTGACAAGAGGAAACCTCAATGACAGGAGAAAATGACGGGAACAAGCTGGTTCCTTTGGAGGCCTCCCGCCGAACGTTTCTTGGTGCCCTGCTGGGGTTGGCGTCGGCATTTGTTGGCGCGTTGTTGGCAGTTCCGGTCCTGCGCTACGTCTTTTATCCTATGACTGCCGAAGCCGAAGAGTCAGATTGGGCGGAGGTGGGCACGGTCGCAATTGTTTCCAATGTCCAGACTCCCTTGCGCCGAACACTAGAGCTCAAGCAGCGTGATGGCTGGCGGGAGACCGCCACTCAACCGGTGGTTTACATCATCAAGAAGGGGGGCGAGCTCAAGGCATTGTCCGCTATTTGTCCCCACCTCGGCTGTACTGTCCCATGGGATCCGGGCCGAAATGAATTTGTATGTCCGTGCCATGGAGGCACGTTCTCGGCAGACGGCACTCATCTATCAGGGCCGCCGCGTCGCTCGCTCGACTCTCTTGAGACCAAAGTGTCAGGCGGCAAGCTTATGGTAAAGTACCAGTCGTTCCGTCCGGACGTACCAACAAAACAGGTGACCGGGTGAATAACGAACAACCGTTGCCGACGCCGCGTGCAAACTCGAAATCCGGGTCTAGGAGGCCGACGTGGTACCGGCGTCTCTGGGGTTGGTTTGACAGGCGCACCGGAGCGGACCGGATACTCCGACACTCCCTGGATGAGCCAATCCCGGGCGGCGCCCGCTTTGCATACGTCTTTGGATCGGCGCTTCTCTTCATTTTCGTCTCGCAGGTTGTCACCGGTATATGCCTGGCGCTGTACTACGCCCCTTCTCCCATGACTGCTCATGCGAGCGTGGCCTACATCGTCAAGGAAGTGGCGGCGGGGGCGTTTCTCCGGAGTCTGCATTCGTACGGTTCAAGTGCCATGATCGTGGTTCTGCTGCTGCATTTCCTGCAAACGTTTCTCTACGGGGCTTACAAAGGGAAACGCGAGCTCCTCTGGATTTCCGGCTGCACTCTCTCACTTCTTGTACTGGGGATGGCTTTCACCGGATACCTCTTGTCGTGGGACCAGAGTGCATATTCCGCCGGCTCCGTTGGCACGGATATCGTCGGGCAGGTTCCCATCATTGGCGAAAAGCTTCGATTGCTTTTGCGCGGCAGCGCAAAGATGGGAGCATTAACGCTTTCCCGTTTTTATGTTCTTCATATTCTCATCATACCGGGTCTGATCTTTTCGTTTATTGCCCTTCACATTATACTGTTTCGCAAGGCAGGAGCCGCGGGCCCGACGAACGAAGATCCGGTTAGGCTCCAACAGCCTGCGGAGATGTTCTATCCCAGACAAGTTCTTATCGATATGGGGTTCGTGCTGGTTGTCATGGGTGTCCTGGGTATGCTGGCACACTTTGTTCCTGTGACGCTGGGACCTGAGGCTGACCCGACAAATACCCGCTATCTGCCCCGTCCGGAGTGGTATTATCTGCCGATGTTCCAGTGGCTGAAGTATTGGGAGGGGTGGCGCACGGTTATCGGAGTGTTCATTATCCCCGTCATCCTGATCGGATTGGTTTTCCTGCTGCCGTTCATAGACCGCGGCCCCGAACGCCGTCCGTGGCGCAGGCCGATTCCCGTAGGCGGCGTCCTTATCATATTAGTCGGTGTACTTTGGCTCGGTATGATGAGTCGTCTCGATGATTCGCGCGACCCGACAGTTGCCGCTCAACTTGCTCAACAGAACCGGGTTGAAGAAGTCGATTTCTATACCGCCTTCCGGCCGTATTCCGCGCTGTCGGCTCCTGAGGGCGTTTCGTCACTCTCGCTCGACGCAACCGCAGTTCAGGGTAAGGGCATTTTCGATTCTCACGGCTGCGGTGGATGCCACGGAGAGAGCGGAGGTGGTGCCGTTGGGCCTGCATTGACAAATATTTCCAGCCACTATCCACCTGCTCAACTTGCAGCCATTCTGAAAGCGCCCACTCCCGCGATGAAGGCTGCCGGCATGGTCCCCCTGACGTTGAACGGTGACGAGATGAAGGGGCTCGTTTCCTACGTCTCCAGTCTCGGCGGAGGATCAGGCGCCTCTGCGGAAGCGCCCCCCGATTCCATTTCGACCTCACTCGCACCTGCTGAGGCGGAATCCGGTGCAGCGGCCGGCGTGTCGAAAGCACCACCTGGAAGTCCGGCGGTCGCTGCGAGCAACGGGACGGGAAAGGCCATTTTTGACTCTCAACGGTGCAGTGGGTGCCATGGAGCAAACGGTGGCGGCGCTGCTGGGCCCGCACTGACTCATATTTCCAGTCAGTATCCGCCGGCAAAACTGAAGGCAGTTCTGAAGGCGCCGACTGCCAAAATGAAAGCTGCCGGCATGGTCCCTCTGAGATTAAGCGCTGCAGATATGAAAGCTCTTGTTTCCTACGTGACCGGCCTGGGGGGAACATCGGTCGCCTCTGCCGCGCCGGCCTCAATTTCCGTTTCGTCATCGCCGATTGTTATTCCGCTCGAGTTACACATAACCATTTCTGCGGGAGTACCCACGGCTTCCGTGTCGTCCGTATCTGCGCCATATCAAGCGTCGAAGGCCGCCTCTCCGAAGACGCGACCTGCTTCCGTGACATCCTCGCATACTTCGGCTCCAGCAGGACCGGGTGCGACAGCCGGAGTGTCGAAACCACCGACTGGAAATCCGGCAGTTGATGCAAGCACCGCCCATGGGAAGGGCATTTTCGATTCTCAACGCTGCAGCGGGTGCCACGGAGCAAACGGTGGCGGCGGTGCTGGGCCCGCGCTGACTCATATTTCCAACCAGTATCCGCCGGTACAACTGACAGCCATTCTGAAGGCGCCGACTGCCAAAATGAAAGCTGCCGGCATGGTCCCTCTGACATTAAGCGCTGCAGATATGAAAGCTCTGGTTTCCTACGTGACCGGCCTGGGGGGAGCATCAGCCGACTCTGGAACGGCACAGCCCGATTCAGGATCGCCCTCAACTGCGTCGGCCAAAGCAGAGCCGAAGCCGGCACCCGGAGCGTTGCCAGCTCAGTCCAGAGGAAGAGCGATCTTTGAGGCACACGGATGCGTCAACTGCCACGGGACCGATGGTGTTGCGGGTACAGCTGCAGCTCCTGCCCTGGCGGGTAATGGCGCAAGCCTTGGACCTGCACTCTTAACCACAATGCTGCGGCACCCGACTGACCGAATGCACCAAGGAGGAATGCCGCCGGTATCCCTGGATGACGACGAGTTAAAGGCACTCGTAACGTACCTGGATCATATTTCAAACTCGAGAGGCAATCCACGTTGAAATTCACTTACAACAACTAAAAGGGGTAATATATCATGAAAAAGACCGCGATTGGAATCAGTTTCATTGTTCTCATGCTCTGTACTTCCACTGTTCTTGCCCAGATGGGCGGTGGCATGAAAGAAGGCCAGAAAAGCGGTATGGGTCATGGTCAGATGATGGAACAGGGAGGGATGATGGAACACGACCAGATGATGGGCAACATGACGACAATGACGAATCAGATGTCCGAGATGATGGGGAAGATATCCGGCATGATGAAAGACATGCCGAAAGACAACATGAAGACGATGTCCGGTGTCATGAAAGATCTGTCTCAACAGATGATGAAAATGTCCACGGCAATAGCAGGCGGCAAGATCTCCGGGAAAGAGATGAAGAATATGCAGGATAGAATGATGGAAATACAGAAGAGAATGTCCGGGATGGAAATGCACAGATAACGCGTGATGCGGAGGTTTGGCATCTGGCTGATTGAGGGGGAGACTGAAGGGTAAGGAGAATCCGTTATGAAGGAACACCAACATACAGCCAAAAACGCACCGGAAACAAAGCTGCCGCATGACGAGGTGGCCCAAAAGGCATACTCAATCTATCTGAAGGAAGGTCGTTCGGAGGGACATTCCGAACAGAATTGGCGGGAGGCTGAAGCTCAATTGCAGCATGCCAGGTCCGACAATCAACACGAGCACGACCACCACGACCACCATGCTCACATGGCGGCGGATTTCCGGAAACGGTTCTGGATCTCGCTGTTCTTGACCCTGCCGATTCTCGTTCTCTCGCCGATGCTCCAAACCCTGGTGGGATTGCGGGAAGCCATTCGTTTTCCCGCCGATATCTATCTCCTCTTCGGCCTTTCTTCCGCGGTTTTTTGGTATGGCGGTTGGCCATTTCTGAAGGGGTTATTTGAGGAACTCAAATCCCGCCGGCCGGGGATGATGACGCTCATCTCCGTCGCCATTGCTACGGCGTACCTCTACAGCAGCGCCGTGGTATTCGGCCTGACGGGCAAGATGTTCTTCTGGGAGCTGGCCTCCCTGATCGACATTATGTTGCTCGGGCATTGGATTGAGATGAAATCCGTGATGGGGGCTTCGCGGGCGTTGGAAGAGCTTGCGAAACTCATGCCCTCCGATGCGCATAAACTCTTGCCCGACGGCAGTGTGAAGGACGTGCCTCTCGGCGAACTGGCCGTGAACGACAGAGTGCTGATAAAGCCCGGTGAGAAAATCCCCGCGGACGGTGTTATTGTGGCCGGCGAGAGCTCAGTCAATGAAGCGATGCTCACCGGAGAATCAACTCCGGCACCCAAAACAACGGGCGGAAAGGTGATCGGCGGGGCCATCAATGGGGAGGGCTCACTGACGATCGAGGTCAAGGGGACCGGCAAGGATTCGTTCCTGTCTCAGGTCATCAATCTCGTCAAACAGGCCCAGGAAAGTAAATCAAAGACTCAGGACTTAGCCAATACCGCAGCGCTCTGGCTCACCATGGTGGCCCTTGGGGGCGGAGTGATCACCCTCTTCGTGTGGATGGTTTTTATGGGCAGGGACTTCGCGTTCGCCATCGAACGCACGGTAACCGTCATGGTCATTGCCTGCCCGCATGCCCTGGGTCTTGCCGTCCCACTGGTGGTCGCCGTCTCCACGGCGTTGGCCGCTAAAAACGGGCTGCTCATTCGAAATCGAGTTTCATTTGAAGGTGCCCGAAAGCTACAGGCCGTCATTTTTGATAAGACCGGCACGCTTACCGAGGGCCGGTTTGGCGTGACCGACACGCTTGTGCTTTCTCAGGACATCGACGAGGAAACTCTGCGGAAATACGCGGCCTCCGTGGACGCGAATTCGGAACATCCCATCGCGAAGGCTATCGCCGGTTCTTCAGAGAAGAAACTCCCCGTCGAGAACTTCAAAAGCATCCCGGGCAAAGGGGCCGAAGGGAGAGTCGACGGGAAAGAAGTCAAAGTAGTCAGCCCGGGCTTCTTGCACGAACAGAATATCAGTCTCACCGACAAGCGCGTCGAGCCGCTGCAAGCCCAGGGGAAGACAGTCGTCTTTGTCCTCGTTGACGGGAAGTTGAAAGGAGCGATTGCGTTGGCCGACATCGTCCGGCCCGAGGCGAAGCAAGCCATCGATGCTCTCAAGGCGTTGAACATCCACTGCATGATGCTCACAGGCGATAACAAAGTGACAGCCAAGTGGGTCTCGGACCAGCTAGGGCTTGATGAGTACTTTGCCGAAGTCCTCCCACAGGACAAAGCTGCCAAAGTGAAAGAAGTTCAATCCCGGGGCGTGCTGGTGGCCATGACCGGCGATGGAGTGAACGACGCCCCCGCGCTGGCGGAGGCTGATTTGGGCATCGCCATCGGAGCGGGTTCGGATGTGGCGGTCGAGACCGCCGACGTGATCCTGGTGCGGAGCAATCCATTGGACGTCGTAGCCATCCTGCAGCTATCCCGCGCTACATACCGGAAGATGATTCAGAACCTCCTCTGGGGTACGGGCTACAATGTCGTCGCCATTCCGTTGGCCGCCGGGGCGCTTTACGCCTGGGGTGTGCTTCTCACGCCCGCTCTGGGTGCAGTGTTGATGTCCGCGAGCACGGTGATTGTGGCTTTCAATGCGCGATTGCTGAGATTGAAGTAAAGGCCGGGCTGTTGAACAACTGGAGCGAAGTATTCGACTGACTGGAAACTAAATGGACGCCGGAAGTAGGAGGATATGACAACAACAATGAGGAAAGGAACCAGATCATGATAGAGTCGAAAGTTGTGACCAAAGACCCCATCTGCGGGATGACGGTGGACGAATCAACCGCTCTCCATGCCGAACGCGATGGAAAGGTGTTCTACTTCTGCTGCGATCACTGTCGGCAAAAGTTTCTGATGAATCCCGCCGGCGGGAAGAAGGACGACAATTCTGGATGCTGTGGCGGATAGATATGCGTTGAATGGGGGGCTGAGACTCAAATAACAAAAGGATAACTATCATGCTGATCAAGGCCAAAACACTTCAGGGATACAGGTTGGAAAGCCTCGACGGGGAAATAGGGAGGGTCAAAGAATTTTACTTCGATGACAGGCACTGGACGATTCGCTATCTGGTCGCCGACACAGAACACTGGCTTACGGGAAGGCAGGTGTTGATTTCCCCGCATGCGCTCACCGCCGCAAGTCCGGAAGAGCACCACATCGCCATCAATTTGACCAAAAAGCAAATTGAGGATAGTCCATCCCTGGACAGTGACAAACCTGTCTCGCGACAATTCGAATTGTCCTACTACGGGTATTATGGATGGCCGCAGTATTGGGGCGGCCCATTCATGTGGGGGCCGTATCCCTACATTGTGCATGAACGTGACAAATTGGGGACACACTTAAAGGACGAGAAAGCGTGGGACCCCCATTTGCGCAGCGCTCACGATGTTGGCGGGTACCATATCCAGGCGATAGACGGCGAGATTGGCCATGTCGAGGACTTTATCATCGATGACGAGACGTGGGCGATTCGTTATGTGGTCGTCGATACACGGAACTGGTGGCCGGGAAACAAAGTGCTCATTTCGCCGAAATGGATCGAGCGCGTTAGTTGGAACGAATCGAAAGTCTTTGTGAATCTTTCACGTGAGACCATCAAGAAGTCCCCGCAATACACGGAGGAGTCTCTGGTCACCCGGGATTATGAGACCGGACTTCATCGACATTACAATCGCAAGGGATACTGGGTCGATGAACCGGCTGGCAAGATGCATCCCCGTTGAAGGGGACACGGCGAAGGGCTGTCTCGTGCGCGTGACGTGTCGGACGTGCACCGGATCTTGCAATTGAAAACGAGGGTGGCAGTGAAAAGAAAACAGGTATCTGAAAGGAACATTGTTATGAACGTGAACAATGGGGCGACGGAGAAGATCGCCATGGAACCGGAAACGACGAGCGCAACGGAGATGCCATTGTCGCCCGATCAGCTTCATAAGATGAACGCGTATTGGCGTGCCGCAAACTACCTTTCTGTAGGCCAGATCTATTTGTACGACAATCCGTTGCTAAGGGAACCGCTGAAACTTTCGCACGTGAAGCCGCTGGTGGTGGGACACTGGGGCACGACGCCGGGACAGAACTTCATTTATGTACATCTGAACCGGGTCATCAAGAAGTATGACCTGGACATGTTCTACATCGCTGGCCCCGGTCACGGCGGCCCGGCCCTGGTCGGCAATACGTACCTCGAAGGTACCTACAGTGAGATTTATCCGAACATCAGCCAGGACGAAGGCGGGATGAAAAGGCTGTTCAAACAGTTTTCTTTTCCCGGCGGGATTTCCAGCCACGTTGCGCCGACGACGCCGGGGTCGATTCACGAAGGGGGCGAACTGGGGTATTCGCTCAGCCATGCCTTTGGGGCTGCGTTTGACAATCCC
>Ga0182011_10002710_pt1 | contig 14837 bp, 16 predicted proteins | sample 711E1DmetaG_FD_120481 | JGI IMG/M metagenome (GOLD analysis project Ga0182011, IMG submission 120481) | Permafrost microbial communities from Stordalen Mire, Sweden - 711E1D metaG | ecosystem: Environmental > Terrestrial > Soil > Wetlands > Permafrost | place: Sweden: Stordalen | collected... | reverse complement strand
GCGGCAGTAAAGAAACTGCAAGCACTTATTGAAATGAGCAACAGTTAAATTTGATGATACTTCATTTTCTCCCCCTTTCTTAAAGGGGGACTAAGGGGGATTTAATGAGACTAGATGAAAACGAACGAAGTGAAGTTTGAAGCGTTAGTCGAACTATCCCAGGAGCGAAGCGACGTGGGATAGTAAGTGTAAAAAATAAAAATCTCCCCTCTTTAAGAAAGAAGGGGATGTTTTCTTGAGGAAGAAATGATTCTCGACAAAATTATTGAAACTAAAAAAGAAGAAGTGGCGCAGTTAAAAAAAGAGGGGACACAGACGCAATTGCAAAAAATGATTGACGGACTTGAACCATGCCGTGATTTCAGGAAAGCATTGCAGGGCGGCGCCTGCAATATTATCGCGGAAATAAAATGCGCTTCGCCATCGCGCGGCAGATTCATTGCGAATTTTGAGTCGATCAGGATTGCCGGCGTTTATGAGAAAAATGGCGCGGCCGCGATTTCCGTTCTCACCGACGAAAAATATTTCGCGGGACACAAAAATTATCTGATGAAAATCAGGCAAAAAGTGAATCTGCCGCTTTTGCGCAAAGATTTCATTATTGACCATATTCAAATTTACGAAACAAGGGCAATCGGCGCTGACGCAATTTTGCTTATCGTTCGAGTTTTAGGAAAGAAACTTGCTGAATTTATTTCATTATCCAAAGAGATCGGATTGAACCCGCTGGTGGAAGTTCATACGGAAGAAGAGCTGGATTTGGCGCTGGCCGCTGATGCTGAAATTATCGGAATCAATAATCGGAATCTGGACACATTTGTTACCGATATCGAAACCAGCCGTAAGCTCAGGGTACGAATTCCCACTGATAAAATTGTTGTGGCCGAAAGCGGTATTATGTCCAGAGCGGACATAGGATTTTTGATGCAGGCAAACATTCATGCTTTCTTGATTGGCGAGGCGCTGATTACAGCGCCGGATATCGGCAAGAAACTGCGAGAGTTCAAAGGGGTGAGCTGAAGTGACTCAAGTTAAAATCTGCGGGATAACTAATAAAGAAGATGCTCTGTACGCAGCCGGGTGCGGCGCGGCGGCGCTGGGCTTTATCTTTTATCTGCCCTCACCGCGCTATATCAAACCGGAAGACGCCCGAAAAATCGTCAGTGTGTTGCCGGATGATCTGGTGAAGGTCGGCGTGTTTGTAAACGAAAAAGCGGATGAAATAAAAAGAGTAATGGAATATTGCGAACTCGATATGATTCAGTTGCACGGTGACGAATCACCAGATTTTTGCCGGGAATTTCCATCAGCCCAAGTGATCAAAGCAGTGGAATTGAAAAACGAGGTAGATTTCGTTTACGCCAAAAGTTATCACGTCGGCTCTATATTAGTCGACAGCCGTCAGGCCGGATTATATGGCGGCACCGGTAAGAAAGCTAACTGGGATTTGGCCTGCCGCGTTAAAAATAAAATACCGCTGATTCTTTCCGGCGGACTCAACGAAATAAATGTTGCCGAAGCGCTGCAAATAGTAGCTCCGGCGGCTCTGGATATCAACAGCGGCGTCGAATCGGACCCGGGCAAAAAAGATCACTCAAAATTGGCGCGAATATTTGAAATTATCCGGCATGCCGATATTGCCAGCAAAACAATATTTTTAAGAAGGGAAAAATCATGAAGACTCAACCTGATAAATACGGACACTTCGGCATTTTCGGCGGACGTTACGCCGCCGAGACATTAATGCCCGCTTTAATCGAATTGGAAAAAGCTTACCGGGCAGCTCAAAAAGATAAAACATTCCATAAGGAATTTGAATGGTACCAGCGGGAATATGCCGGGCGTCCCACGCCTCTTTATTATGCGAAACGTTTGTCCGAATCTTTACGCGGAGCGAAAATATATCTGAAGCGCGAAGATTTAAATCATACGGGTTCCCACAAAATAAACAATACACTGGGGCAGGCTCTTCTGGCGCGCAGGATGGGCAAGAAAAAAGTTATCGCGGAAACCGGTGCAGGACAGCACGGTGTGGCCACGGCAACCGTAGCGGCGCTCTTCGGCATGGAATGTAAAATATTTATGGGCGAAGAAGATATTCGCCGACAGGCGCCAAATGTTTTCCGCATGAAAATTCTGGGCGCGGAAGTTGTGTCCGTGAAGAGCGGCACCGCGACTCTCAAGGACGCGATGAATGAGGCAATGCGCTACTGGGTATCTTCTGTTCGTGATACCTTTTACATTATCGGCACAACTGCCGGGCCGCATCCCTATCCGCGAATGGTGCGCAATTTTCAATCGGTCATCGGACATGAAACAAAAAAACAAATCATGAAACTCGAAGGCAGAAATCCCGATATTCTGATTGCCTGTGTGGGCGGAGGCAGTAACGCCATGGGAACTTTCTATCCCTTCCGCAACGAAAAGAATGTAGCCATGTACGGTGTGGAAGCGGCCGGCCACGGTTTGCATACTTCCGAACACTCCGCGAGCATCAACGGAGGCAAAGTCGGCGTTTTGCACGGCAATAAAACTTATCTTCTGCAAGATGGGCATGGACAGGTGTGCGATGCTTATTCAATCGCGGCAGGGCTGGATTATCCGGGAGTCGGACCGGAGCACGCGTATTTTCACACAACAAAAAGAGTAAAATACGTCACGATAACAGATAAGGAAGCTGTCAAGGCTTTTTCGTTTTTATCGTTGAAGGAGGGCATTATTCCCGCGCTGGAGAGCGCGCACGCAATCGCTTATGCCATGAAGGTAGCACCTAAAATGGCCAAAAATAAAATCATCGTCATATGTCTTTCTGGACGCGGCGATAAAGACGCGCAAACGATTATTGAGAAGGGAGTAATAGGCTAATGGGACGGATTGAAAAAAAGTTTGCATCTTTGCACGCTAAAAATGAAAAGGCGCTGATTGTTTATTTAACGGCGGGGGATCCTTCGCTTGAAACCACAAAGAAATTAATCTTTGGTTTGGAAAAAACGGGAGTTGATATTCTGGAAATCGGCGTTCCTTTTTCCGATCCCACCGCTGACGGGCCGGTTATTCAAGCCGCATCACAGCGCGCTTTGAAAGCCGGAACCGCTCTGGAAGGCGTACTGGAATTAGTCACTGAAGTGCGCAAAGTTTCTGAAATTCCTATTGTGCTGTTTGGTTACTTTAATCCGATTTTTGTTTATGGAGTGAAAAAGTTCGCACATGCCGCCCGCAAGGCGGGAGTAGACGGAGTGCTGGTAGTTGATCTACCCTATGAAGAAGCAAAGGAACTGAGAATTTATACAGACGCGGTTGGTATCGATTTCATTTCTCTTATCGCACCCACAACCGGTAAAGAAAGATTAAAAAAGATAGCCGCCGGGGCTTCGGGATTTCTCTATTACATTTCCATCACCGGCATTACAGGAACTGCCGCGCCGAAAATTGACAATATAAAAACCGAAGTGGAAAAAATCCGTAAAGTAACCGACTTGCCGGTAGCCGTTGGTTTCGGCATATCGAAGCCACAACAGGCAAAAGAAATTGCGCGCTTTGCCGACGGCGTTGTTATCGGCAGCGCGGTTGTATGCCTGATTGATGAAAACAAAAACAATCCTGATCTGATGAAAATCGTTTCCGATTACGCGAGTAAAATCAAGAAAGCCTTGCGCTAATATCTTTATTTATTATGTTTAAACGCAAAAAGAAAAATTGTTCTTCTTACATCTGAAAATATTTCTTTTGAAACGTCAAAGCCACATTAACCAATCCAATCATGACCGGCACCTCCACCAACGGGCCGATGACAGCCGCGAAAGCCGCGCCGGAATTAATGCCGAATACGGCAATGGCTACGGCAATTGCCAGTTCGAAATTGTTGCTCGCTGCCGTGAAAGCAAGCGTTGTTGTTTTGGAATAATCCGCACCCAGTTTTTTACCCAGATAGAATGACACTAAAAACATAACCACAAAATAGATAAGCAGAGGAATGGCAATTCGCAAAACATCCAGAGGCAGTGTAATAATCAGATTGCCTTTCAGGCTGAACATAACAACGATAGTGAAAAGCAAAGCGATCAGTGTGAGCGGCGAGATCAGCGACACAAAGCGCGCATGATATTTTTCTTTGCCCATGAGCTTTACACCGATAAGTCTCGTCAATGCTCCGGCAATGCAGGGAATTCCCAGATAAATAAAAACGCTTTTGGCAATCTGCCCGATGCTTACCTCGACGATACTGCCGGAAAATCCGAAATAGGGCGGCAGAACGGTAATAAAAAACCAGGCAAAAGCGCTGTAAAAAAGAACCTGAAAAATACTGTTGAAAGCGACAAGGCCGGCGGCATATTCCGTATTGCCTTTGGCCAGTTCATTCCAGACGATAACCATTGCGATGCAGCGTGCGAGCCCTATCATGATTAGACCCACCATGTATTCAGGCTTATCGGGTAAAAAAACAATCGCCAGGATAAACATTAATACCGGGCCGATCAGCCAGTTCTGCATAAGCGACAGGCCAAGAACTTTCCCGTTACTGAAAACCAGCGGCAATTCCTCGTATTTCACTTTGGCGAAAGGCGGGTACATCATCAGAATAAGTCCGACGGCAATGGGAATATTCGTTGTGCCCACCTGAAACTTATTAATGAAACTTTCCACACCGGGAATAAAATAGCCAAGCCCCACACCTAAAAGCATGGACGCGAAAATCCACAAAGTCAAAAAACGGTCCAGAAACGACAATTTATCAGAGACGTGTTCCGGCATAAATTCCTCTTTGATTAATTATTTTCTCTGCCTAAAAAAAATAAGTTAGCTTTTTTAATCATGCGTATGCTGGTTATGATTTTAATTAAATTAATCACCTAAATATTTTTCAAATAATTCTTTGCTCCAATTGAGCTGGGTTCCTGCTGCCTGCAAAGAAGCAAGAAGCAAAGCTTCCGAAATTTCTTCTTTTGTGGCCCCGGCGGCGAGCGCGTCTTTGATATGATGCTCAGTACAATGATTACACCTAAAAACTGAAGATATAGCTAATCTGATTAATTCTTTTGTTTTTGCGTCTAAAACAGTTTTCTGTTTGGCCACATTTGAAAAATGCTGGTACGCAGCACCCAAGGGTGACTTTTTCAAATACCATGGAGATTCATTATTCATAATATTCCTCCTTATATTTTAAATTGTATTGGTTAACGGCTTGGCTTGATAACCCCTATCAGCAGCAGCATCCGCCTTGCTTTGCCGTTGAATCAGTGGGTTCAACGCTGCATGAACACTCGCCGCCGTTGCGTCCCAGCATGGAGTTAATCACCGCGTTAGCGCAACCGACACCTGATTGCACGGAAATGGCATTGGCTGGACAATTAAGACTGCAAGCTCCGCATTCCATACAGGCATCGCGATCCTGTATCATTACTTTTTTACTATTCATCTTGAACACTTCATGCGGACAAACATACAGACACATACCGCATCCGGTACATTTGTTTTCGTCCAGTTGCAGAGTAACAACATTTTTAAGATAAATCGGATTTTTCATTTTTTAAAACCTCCACTGTCATTCCAGACGTAGATGACCTTCAGGTTACATGGGTCTAGCCGGAATCCATTTTTTTAATCCTGGATTCCCGCTCCCCGATCAGGTCGAGGACAAGCTTCGCGGGAATGACAAAAAACTATCCTAGTAAATCAATATCGCACCTATCCACATCAAAAGACCCGCAGCGCCTAAAGCAATCTCCAGCGGCAGCGCCCAGCGCATTTCCCTTTTAACTCCCGACAAAGAAGTGTAGGTGGAACAGCCGGTAAAATTCATTGCCAGATATCCGGACACAGCGGGAATAATTAATAGCCACGAAAGAGCCTCAACTCTTCCCGGCCATGCCGACAAATTAATATCGCGCAGATAAAGCAGAATCAGGGCAATAACAATGCCTACCGAAAAACCCTTGATGGAAAACGCCCGCCCCGGAAGATACGGCAGCAGCAATGGATTAAGCACTGTGCCTCCAATGATGGCGCAAAGCAAGGCTATCACAGCGAACAAACCGAAGCTTCCAGCGTTTGCCCAGAATCCGGCCGGTCCGCCGAAACCGCTGATAATAAAAAATACTGCCGCCAAAATCAGAAAGGCCTTCATCGCTTCAACAAGCTCAATAGGAATCAGCACGGCTCTTTCTTTTAAAGGAAAAGTTTTTATCCGCATTTGCGCGGTTGCTTTAAAACCGGCATCGAGATAGGCAGGCAAATCTTCCGCGCGAATCGGCCCGTACTGAACATTAAATCCGGAGATTTGTTTTACCTTGTGGGCGGCTACGCCCGGCGCGCCCAGTTGAGGAAGAATTAATTTTCTGTGGCTGACAATATTTTTCAGGCCGCTTGATTCTATTCTTCTTATGAGTTCCTCCGTGCCGAAAGTGCCCTTGCCCGCGGCGCACCAGACATTAATCCCTTTTGTGTCCAGCGCCAGAATCCAGCCGGAACGTCCCGCCAGCGCCTGCCGCAAACGGTCAAAGCTCATCTTGTAATTGGCGGAAATAAAAACCGGCGAATTATTATCCGGCGTGTTCAGCGCGTAAAGACCGGGATCAACTTTATAATCCATTCTGCCCACGCCCCAGCGCGCCTTGATACTGCCCCAGCGATCCTGCCAGACAAGCGTTGATGACATCTGCGGTAATCTTGCCGCCGTTGTTTCAACAAAACCGCTGACAAATGATTGATTCAAATCCGGCACAGTATTTTCTGACTCTGCGGTCATTGCGCCGCAACCACAACTTGCTTGCTCCTGAATTATTGGAAGCTCGAATTTACTAGACATAAAAATTACCTATTAACAACAACCGCACCCATTTGCGGAATTTTTTATAGCCGTAATGAAAATATTGACCGCTTCCAATACATCGGCTCTTTTCTTCGCCGGTATATTGCCCAGCACTCTTTGGAAAAAATCTTCCAGACACATCAGAACTTTTTTGTGAGTTTCTCTGCCTTCCCTGGTTAACGTGAACTTTACCGCGCGGGAATCATGATCCGCCGTGTCCCGCCGCAAAAGCCCTTTTTTAATTAAAGGATTGACCAGCCTTGTGGTTGTACTTTTTTCAACGGCAAGAAGTTTGTGCAAATCGGCCATGTGCAGTTCTTTTTCTTTAGCCACCGCATCAAGAATCATAAACTGATGAAAGGTGACGCCTTCACAGAAAGCCTCATCCCGGCAGCAACAGCGCAATACCTGCGAAAGCCCGCCGAATACATCCATCAATTCTCCAGTGTTTTCTTTTTTAGGCTTTGACATGGTTGTATGATACAACTATTTCTGATTTTGTCAAGTGGAAAATCAATGAGACACGCTGAAATCGAGTCCCGAAGATTCGGGACGAAAATTGAAGCGTTAGTCGAATTGTCCCCGAAGCGAAGCGTAGTGGGATAGTGACACTTAGTGAGTACCAAATTTCAAAAGCGTAGCGCACTGAAATTTGTTGGACGTAATGAGACTCAAAATTCAGGAGCAAAGTAAACTGAATTTTGTAAGTCGAATTATCCAATAGTCTTTGACTATTGGGAACTATCCTAGGGACGCAGTGACGTAGGACGGTGAACACATCTTGATGCCACCTAGCGATGTTCGAAGCGTAAGTGGTAATGAGTCTCGTTGAAAACAAGCGGAGTGCCGTTTGAAACGTTAGACGAATTATCCAATAGTCTTTGACTATTGGGAATTATCCCCGAAGCGGAGCGGAGCGGGATAAAGACGCGTCTCGTAATAGTTCAGTTTTTTGTTGAGAAAACCAGTATGGTGTCCTAGGATTTGTTCCTTTAGCGCAACAATTCTTCTTCCTTAATTTCACCTTTTAAAAATCCTATTATTTTTTTGACCAACTCAACCGCTGGTTTTGGTAATGTAGCATCTTTTAAGCAATCTATGATTTCGTCAAATGACCAATCTTGTATTGTAAAATCAATTCCTGCTGTAACAAAATCTTCTACAAATGATTTTAGCTCAAGTTTGTATTCTTTGTTACTCAGTATCAGTGAAGACAACAATAGATATTTTGATAATATTTTAGCTCTTATAGTTGAAGCAATAGAATAGCATTCATATGCCAACTTCTCTGCCTCTGGATAATTTTTATCACACATATAAGCCTCTGCTAGGTTTTGCATATGGGTTATATTTTTCATTTTATTTTTCTCATTGCTTTGTAAATAATATTTTATTGCTGATTTATAATCTCCCATTTTCCCATAGCAAAACCCTAAATTGCCTAAGAAATTATCATCATCAGGCTTTATTTTTAATGCTTCCTTTAATTCATTAATGGCTAAATCATATTTCTTCATAGATTGATATACTCTAGCTTTCTGTTCATATGCGAATGCATATTTCGGATCAATTTCAATAGACTTGTTTAAATATATAATTGCATTTTCGTATTCTTTATTCAGCCAATAACATATACCCAAGTTAACGAATGTCTCTTTACTCTTAGGTTTAATTTCAGATGATTTAATAAAATCTTTGATTGCTTCATCATATTTTTTCAGTCTAAGGTATGCTAAGCCTCTATTAAAATAGGCATCAAATTGATTATCCTTCTGTTCAATGGCTTTATCAAAATTTTCAATAGCTTTATCATAATTTCTTTGGTCTAGATAAATAGAACCTCTTTCAATATATACAGTAGGGGTTAAAGTTAAATCCAAAGTCTCCAATTTTTTCATCAATTGAACACTTTTATTTGCCTCATTAGTCTTTACCTCGGCAATAGCACGTTCCGCCTCTTCTTTAACTTCATCAACCAATGAGGATGTCTTTTTACTTAAAAAATCGGTAGCTAATGTTGAAATAACATCTTCCAAATTTGTAAACTTAGCTTTGGTCTGATTTACAAAGATCTCAGAATCGGATGTTATTTTTTGAAGTTTTTTATATTCATCAAACATCATATTTCTGATTTCCCTATATTCTTTTTCAAACTGATATGACCTGACAATTTGATAACCTATTAGAAAAATAATTAGGGGTAAAATAATAGATGTAATAATGCCAACGAACTTCACAGTATCGCCACTTACAGTTAATGTTTGCTTTAGTAATTCTATTTGATTACTATCATTAACAATCCCTTCTTTTGCTGACACCACATTTGACAATGAACACATAAGCAAAATAATAATGATAATGGGAATTAGAGGTTTGATTTTTTTCATTTTTATCACCATGCATAAGTATTATTTTTGTTGTTGGCAATCCGGGGACACCATACTAGTTTCTATCCTTCTTTCTTGTAATTAATAATACTGTACCCCCCTGAATTCCATTTGTTATTTACTCCATGCAAAATTCTACATCTAATTTCTGCTTTAGATATTCTTTTAGTCTTATTACTTGAACTTTATTCGCCTTCTTAGGAGCATCTAGAAAATATATATTGATACCATTGTCTTTATCTGTTTTTAATTGTCTAGTATCATTGTCTACAATTCCCTGTAACTCAGTTCCGATGCTCACATTTTTATCGAAATCCCAACAAACAATCCATCTTAAATATTCAAAAGCGTGATTGAATTTTTTTGTTTGTAATAAATATTTAAGTTCAACATACCAATGTTCACCCTCGGTTATTTTATTTTCACTCTTATTTCTTGCTATAATGTCAATACCTCGATTTGCATTATAATCAAGTGGTTCAAATTCAAAAATATCGGGACGAAGTGCATAAATTTGCATAAATGTTCCAAACAGTTCGGACTCATTACCTGGTTCTATTAGTAATTGATTATCTAATCTTGCTACTTTTCGATTTTTAAGGTTTTTTAAGTTTTAAGATTTACGGGTTAAGTAATTAAGCGAACTGGATACCCCCGGCATTCGCCGGGCTTCGCTGCCGGTATGACAGCGTAAGTACTGCTCCCGCTCCGCTGCGGGTACAATTTTTAAAGGTACACTTCCCGCGTCGCTACGCTCCTGGGATAGTTCGTCCAACAAATTTCAGTGCGCTACACTTCTGAAATTTGGGACTCACTATTGACATTAACAATTATTTTGCGATACATATAAGCATAAATTAAAATTATAGAGAGGTTCTAAAATGAAGTTGACATCAAGAGTGCTTTTGTTTTCAGTGTTAGCCTTAATTGTTTTCGGACTTATTGCCAATTATGCAATTGCGAAAAATGAGGTTTCAGCAGTAATTCAGGATAGCTCCAATACGGCAGTTAAAGCAAAGATGAATGCTTTATTGCTGTACCACACCAAAACAGGTCACACGCTCGAAGCGGCTAATGCCATTGTTCAAGGCATTCAATCAGCCGGAGGTTCTGTAACGCTTGTTTTGGCCAAAGACTTTACTCCCCAAACCATTAATCAGTATGATGTGCTTATTGTAGGCAGTCCCTGCTGGGGCGGCAGTATAGCCAATGGCATTTCAACGCCCATTGCTGATGCGATTAATAAAATCACCAATGAGGTTACAGGCAAACTCTGCGCCGGTTTTTCAGTCAATGCCGGATATGGAGGGGAAAGCACAGTTCAGTCATTAGGTGAACGCCTGAAAGCAAAAGGATGTGCCGACTACGTAGCAGGCCCTGTTGCCAAAGCGGGATCACCGTTGAGTCTTTGGGTCGGCTCCGCAGTAAAGCCGGAAGACCTTGCTCGTTATCGTACCTTCGGTGAAGACCTTGTTAAACGATTCACGGCGCAACAGAAATAACTGAAGAGAAGAAAGATTGCCACGCCTTCTGAGAGAAGGCTCGCAATGACACGGTAACTGGATTTACCCTAAATACCCTAAGGGGCACTGTAAGGATACCATGGCCTGCCTTCCGTCAAAGCACAGATGCACTTTGACGAGACAAAGGATTACAAAGTTGCCGAGTCCATCGAAAAACCAAAACTAAGTTTAGGTATGAAAACGGCGGATGCCATCGCTCTGGCGGTCAAGAACGAAGAAGAAGCCATGGAGATGTATAAGAAAATGGCCAAGTGCAGTACCGATGCCGAGCAGAAAAAGATGATTCACATTGTAAAAACCAATAAATCTTTTTAACCATCAAAACCGTTGCATAACGAGTAAAATTCTTTATTGACAGAATGCCTATCAATTTGTATGAATCATTTCCTTCATATGCCACTATTTGTATATGTCTGTTTTGACATCTATTCTATTATTGAAGGCGAAAATAATCATGGCTGATACATTTTTATTAAATGGAAAAGAGATGCCCTTCACGCAGGGGCAAATGATTCTGGAAGCGGCGCGAAACGGGGGAATTGAAATACCGACGCTTTGTTATCTGAAAGGTTCTACGCCTACCGGTGCGTGCCGTGTTTGCTGTGTTGAGGTCAAGGGCGCACGGTCGCTTGTGGCGGCCTGTTCCACTCCAGTCACGGCTGGCATGGAAGTCTTCACATCCAGTGAGAGCGTGCGCAAGGCCAGAAAGCTCAATGTGGAGCTCTTGCTGAGCAGTGGTTCTCACAATTGCCTGGCTTGTGAGAAAAGCGGCGATTGCCGTCTTCAGGATCTGGCCCGACAGTGCCGCCTGGATGAGGTTCGTTTCGAGGCCGACGCAGGCAAGTATCCTGTGGAGAAGGACAACCCCTTCATCATCCGCGATTTCAGCCGCTGCATTCTTTGCGGCCGCTGTGTGCAGGCCTGTAATGAAGTGGTCGTGAACCGGGCCATCAGTTTCGGTTATCGGGGGGCGGCAAGCAAGATCGTCACAGGGGGCGATGTGCCTTACAACGAAAGCGAATGCGTTTTCTGCGGTCAGTGTCTGGAGGCCTGTCCCGTAGGCGCTTTGATGGAAAAGAAGGCAAGCGGCCTGGGGCGTCCCTGGGAAACACAAAAAATCCGCACCACCTGTCCATACTGCGGCGTCGGCTGTCAGCAACTGCTGCATGTCAAGGACGGTAAAATTATCAAGGTGACGGCCGTCGAAGATGCCCAGCCGAATCAGGGCCGCCTGTGCGTTAAAGGCCGTTTCGCCTACGATTTTATCTATTCCGAAGAGAGACTCAAAACACCGCTGATTCGTGAGAAAAACGGTGAGTTCCGCGAGGCTTCCTGGGATGAGGCCCTTGATCTCGTCGCTACAAAATTTAAGGAGATTATCAAAAAAGACGGGCCGGATGCCATTGCCGGTGTCAGTTGCGCCCGCAGTATTAATGAAGATTCTTATCAAATGCAGAAACTTTTCCGCGCGGTTATCGGTACGAATAATATCGATCATTGCGCGCGTACCTGACACGCTCCCACTGTCGCCGGTCTGGCGACTTCCTTCGGTTCGGGCGCGATGACTAATTCTTTTGCCGATTTCATGAAGGCAAAAATGATGATTATCGTTGGCTCCAATATGACCGAGGCACATCCGGTTGCGGCAACTTTTGTTAAAGATGCGGTTTTGGCCGGAGCCGAACTTATTGTTATCGATCCGCGACGAACGGATCTTGTTGATTTTGCGAAGATGCATGTGCCACTCAAAGTCGGGTCGGACGTCGCCCTGATTAATGGTTTGATGAACGTGCTGATCAGTGAAAATCTCTACGATAAAAAATATGTCGAATCCTGCACGACCGGATTTGAGGAATTGAAAAAGAAGGTAATGGAGTATCCGCCGGAAAAAGCCGCCGAAATCAGCGGCATTCCCGCCGATACTATTCATGAGCTGGCCCGGAAGATGGCTTCGGTAAAACCGGCCATGCTGATGTACACACTCGGTATCACCGAACACATCTGCGGTGTGAACAATGTTATGTCCTGTGCCAATCTCCAGATGCTCTTAGGCAACGTAGGATTTGAGTACGGCGGCGTCAATCCTCTGCGTGGCCAGAACAACGTTCAGGGCGCTTGCGACATGGGCGCACTGCCCAATGTTTTCCCCGGTTATCAACGCGTGGATAACGCTCAGGCTCGGGAAAAATTTATGAAGGCCTGGAATGTTTCCTCGCTTCCCGAAAAACCCGGCATGATGATGCCTACGATGATGGAAAATCTGAAAACCGGAAAAGTTAAAGCCTTTTATGTCTTCGGCGAGAATCTGGCCAATACTGAACCGGATATTCACCATGTAGAACATTGTCTGGAATCGGCGGATTTTTTAGTCTGCCAGGATATTTTCCAGACGGAAACAACACGCTTTGCTCATGTTATCCTGCCGGCTGCAGCCTGGAGCGAAAATGACGGAACCTTCACCAGTTCGGAGCGGCGCGTCAACCGCGTGCGTACAGCCAGTGTTGCTCCGGGGGATGCCAAACCAAACTGGTGGATATTTAAAGAACTGGCAAAGAGAATGGGTCAGGAATGGACATCCAACAGCGCACAGGAAATTTGGGACAATGAATTATCAGTTCTGGCGCCCTCCATGGCTGGAATCAAATATGCCCGTTTGGAAAATGACGGCATTCAGTGGCCGGCTCCCAGCGCTGATCATCCCGGCACCCCGACGCTGCACAGAGACGGGAAATTCACCTGCGGTCTGGGTGTGCTCAAAGCCATAGACTGGATACCTCCCGCGGAAGTTCCGGATAAGGAATATCCTCTTGTGCTCTCCACCGGCAGGCGTCTATACCATTATCACACACGGACCCAGACAGGAAGGTGCGAAGGCATCAATGACCTTCTTGGCGAGGAAACAGCCGATATTTCAGCGGCCGATGCCGAGGCCAAAGGCATCGCGCATGGAGAAAAAATTTTGGTAAAATCACGACGGGGTGAGGTTGTTGTCAAAGCTAAAATAACCCGTCAGGTTCCGGAAGGGCTGGTTTGGATGGCTTTCCATTTCCGCGAAGGCTGTGCCAATTGGCTTACCAATCCTGTGTATGATCCAATTACCCAGACGGCGGAATATAAAGCCTGCGCTGTGCGGATTGAGAAACTTAAATAATCACGGGTATGAACCTCAAAGAAAGCTACGAGGTAATATACTCTCCGCTTTGCTTTCGGAATTGGAGTTTCACAATAAAAAAATAAAAACTTCCCGTTTTTTTAAAGTGGGAAGTTTTTTTGTAACATGATATGTTATTTGTAACATAATAAGAAAAATGCTAAGGAGATATTAGCAATGAAAAATTACCGGATTATTGTTGCGTTTGTTCTGATTGTTTTGATGAGTTCCAGTTCTGCTTTTGCTGATGAAAAAATTTCTGTCGCGGTAGCAGCAAATTTTATTTCAGCCTTCAAAGAAATGGCGGTTGACTTTGAAGCGAAAACGAAAATTAAAATTGAAGGCACTTTTTCTTCAACGGGAAATCTTTACAGCCAGATAACAAACGGCGCGCCCTATGATTTGTTTTTATCCGCCGACGAGGAAAGGCCTGCCAAACTTTACAAAGACGGCGCGGCGGAAGCGCCATTTATTTATGCCAAAGGACAGGCGGTTTTGTGGTCAGCAAATAAGGATTTCTGCAAGGCGGCAACATGGCAGGATGCCCTCAAAAATAAACAGATTAAAAAAATTTCTATTGCCAATACTCAAACAGCCCCTTACGGAGCCGCGGCTAAAAAAGCATTGGAAAAAGTCGGGATATGGGATATTCTGCAGAGCAAACTGGTCAACACGCAGGATATCGCGCAATCGTTTCAGTACGCGTCAACATACGCGGTTGATGCCGGATTCTGCGCCATGTCGGCTACGGTAAGTCCTGTAGGGGAAAAAGGCTGTTTCTACGTTTTAGGGGAAGCGCCTGATATTATTCAGTCCGCCTGCTTGTTGAAAAGAACAACTAACCGCGCTGCTGTGGAGAAGTTCGTGGGATTTCTAAACTCTCCTGCGGCAAAGGAAATAAAAGTTAAATACGGTTATCGTTAAATGGATTATCTCGCGCTTTATGTGACATTAAAACTGGCGCTGGT
>Ga0182011_10002709_pt1 | contig 14840 bp, 10 predicted proteins | sample 711E1DmetaG_FD_120481 | JGI IMG/M metagenome (GOLD analysis project Ga0182011, IMG submission 120481) | Permafrost microbial communities from Stordalen Mire, Sweden - 711E1D metaG | ecosystem: Environmental > Terrestrial > Soil > Wetlands > Permafrost | place: Sweden: Stordalen | collected... | reverse complement strand
TGCGTTTCTTGGGGGCTGGCCCGCACTTGGGGCTTCTGGGCGAGGGCTACCTTTCGGCGCAGTTCTCACTTGGCGGCAAGCGACCAGCACAACCGGGAGACGCCCCGCCAATGGAGCGACTGCCAGAGGAAGACGAGGCGGAGGAGTAATCCGCGAGTCCGCGCGGCGATTGCGCTGCCACAGACCCAGTCCTGTTCGCTGCGGCTGAGAGGCGCAGCGACCCACACGGGCGAGGCAGCCGCGGGCGAGTTGTGCTCGTGGCTAACCCGCCGAAATACCAGGAGTTTTTCGTTCTACAGCCGCTCTCGTTTTCATCATTACTGAGGCGGCGCATTGCAAATCATGATACAAAGGTACTCCACTGAGGAGGCTATCGATGCGCATATTGAACCGAATAGTTGCCCTATCCTTGAGTTCTCTTCTAGCCTGCGTTCTCGCGCCCAGTGTTGCCAAGGCACAGGCTCCGCAGTACCCAGCTCCGCAGCCCGGGTATCAACAGGCGGCGCCTCAGCCGAGTGCCCCGGGCTACCCGCAGCAGCAGGCATACCCACAACAGGGATATCCGCAGCAGCAGGAAGCATACCCACAACAGGGATATCCGCAGCAGCAGCAAGCTTACCCACAGCAGGGGTACCCGCAGCAGCAGGAAGCATACCCACAACAGGGATATCCGCAGCAGCAGGCATACCCACAACAGGGATATCCGCAGCAGCAGCAAGCTTACCCACAGCAGGGGTACCCGCAGCAGCAGGAAGCATACCCACAACAGGGATATCCGCAGCAGCAGGCATACCCACAACAGGGCTACGCACCACCGCCCGCATTTCCTCCGCCACCCGCAGTTGAGCCTCAGCCGGCCGGTCCCCCAGCCACTCGCCGCGGTCTCCTCTTCATGCCCTATATTGGTTTCAGCTCGGTGGTGGGCACGGGCTCGGAAGGCTATTCGACCGGCCTTCGCCTGGGTGCCTTGCTTGGTGGCCACATAGGTCAATTCTTCTCGCTCAACGGTGAGCTGGGCATTGACATCATGAACCCCAACACGGGGTCCTACAGCTACGATACCGGCTACGACGTCACCGAAGCCTTCTTTGATGTTACTCTCAGTCCGCTCTTCCATTTTGGTGTCCCCTACGTGGAGTTCGTGGTTGGCCCCAAGATTGGCTCGTTCGCTTTCGTTGGGTCGGTAAGTGATTCGTCGGGCTACTCAGGCTCAATGGACTACAGTGGATATGGGATAGTCTACGGGTTCACCACGGGTGCCTTTTTCCCGATCGGCAGAATGGCCATTGGCGGAATCCTCAGTTTCACCGGCCACAGTTTTGAGGGCTCTTCTTGTAGCTACTCAGACGGTGGCGATTGCGGCATCTACTACTCGCCAATCGACACGAAGCTGATTAGCTTCAGTGTCGCCTTGTTGCTCTGATTTGCCTTTGCTCCCCCTGCTCAGGCCGCCGTGGTAGGGGACTCCGCCATGAATGAGCCGGCGTCCCACGGATTGGGCCTGATTGGCGCGCGCACCGCGACGTTCGTCGTGATGGCCAATATGGTTGGTGCCGGGGTCTTCACCAGCCTCGGCTTCCAAGTGGCCGCGATCCCCTCGGCCTTCCCGCTGCTCATGTTGTGGGCAGTGGGTGGCGTGTACGCCCTTTGCGGTGCCGTATCCTACGGTGAGTTGGCCGCTGCCATGCCCCGCTCGGGCGGCGAGTACCAGTACCTATCGCGTATCTACCACCCCGCCGTCGGGTTTCTCGCCGGCTGGATCTCCATCACGGTCGGGTTCGCGGCGCCGGTCGCGGCCGCCGCCATGGCGCTGGGCAGATACCTTTCGCGCGTGATCCCCGGGGCCAATCCGACCATCACGGCGCTGGTTGCCGTGGCAGCGATCTCGGGAGTGCATTTGTTCAGCGTCGGCGTGCGCAGCCGGTTTCAGGGTTTCTTCACCTCGTTCAAGCTCCTGCTTATCGTTGCCTTCATCGTCGGGGCGCTGGTTTTGGCTGCGCCCCAGCCCGTCCGCTTCGGGCCGCAGCCCGGCGATCTGCGCGCGCTCTTCTCGGCGCCATTCGCGGTGTCGCTGGTCTACGTCACCTACGCCTACTCGGGTTGGAATGCCTCGGTCTACGTCGCCGGCGAGGTGAGAAATCCCGCGCGCAGCATCCCGCTCTCGCTCATCTGCGGGACGCTGATCGTGACGGCGCTCTACCTCCTGCTCAACTTCGTCTTCCTCTACTCCACGCCCATGGCAGCTCTCGCTGGTCAGGTCGAAGTCGGCTACGTCGCGGCTGACGCGATCCTGGGCGTGCGCGGAGGGCGGATCATGGGGTTTCTCATCTCGTTCGGGCTGGTTTCGGCGATCAGTTCGATGGTGTGGGCCGGACCGCGCGTGCTCATGGCGCTGGGCCAGGACATGCGCGCGTTTGGGTGGCTTGCCCCACTCAACCGGCATCGCGTCCCCTACCGCGCGGTGCTGGCGCAGACCGCGCTGGTGGTTGTGCTCATCGTGACCTCGTCGTTCGAGAGAGTCATCACGTTTCTCGGTTTCGTGCTGTCGGCGTGCGCCTTTCTGACCGTGCTCGGCCTGTTTGTGTTTCGCTGGCGCTGGCCAGCGGCGCCGCGCCCCTACCGGACCTGGGGCTACCCGGTCACGCCCGCGTTGTTCTTGATCGTCACGGGATGGATGCTGGTCTTTCTGCTGCGCTTCCGGCCGGTCGAGTCGCTGGCCGGGCTAGCGGCGGTGGCGCTGGGCATCCCGGTCTACCTCTGGGTCGCCCGCAGCGGGGCCGCCGCGCCCGCACGTCTTGATGGCGTGGGCGAGCAGCCATGAATGGACGGAAGCGTGGGCATGGCGAACGACCGCTGAGTCCCCCAGTGCCCGACGTATGCTGAGTAGCAGAAATGGTCGGCTCTCCCGGGGATCCCTCGCTGTCCCCTGACAACCACCCCCACGCGCCGCGTGTTCGCGTCCGGTTGTGAGCCCGAGTCGAGCCAGCGCGCGAATCTTCCTGCCAGGGATGCAAGCTCTGCGTAGGTGCAAGCGCGGTCGTCTACCACCAGTCCCACATTGTAAGGCCGGCTCCGGGCGTGCTCAGCGACGCCGTGTACGAGGTTGAACGAAACCTGGGCCGGCAGCATGTCGTCTGGGGTGGAGTATACTATTTTCAAGCAAAGACCCTCTAGCTAGGCCCGCCCAATCCCCTGCTCTCGAACCCATGGCCAAACACATCGGAATCGTCGCCTGCAGCGCTGAGGGCGCAGCCCTCTGCTACCGCACGCTTTGCACCGAAGCGCCGGCGCTCATGGGCGAGCACCTGCACCCGGAAGTTTCGATGCACACCCATTCCCTCGGCGAGTACATGGTGCACATCCGCACCGGCGCTTGGGAGAAGGTGGCGCAGCTCATGCTCTCCTCTGCGCGCAAGCTTGCCTCCATCGGCGCCGAGTTTGCCATTTCCCCTGACAACACCATCCACCAGGCATTCGACCTGGTGGCCGGGGCGTCGCCCATTCCGTGGCTGCACATTGCGCAGACAGTGGGCAAGGAAGCGAAAGCGCGGGGACTGAAGAGTCTGGGCATCACGGGCACCAAGTATTTGATGACCGGGCCGGTGTACGCGAACGCGCTCAAGCAGCAAGGCATCGCATGCGAGATCCCCAGAGAAGCTGACCGGCAGAGGATTGACGACATCATCTTCAAGGAACTGGTCAACGGTGTGTTGAGGCAGGAGTCGCGACTGTACTTCTACGATCTGCTAGGCAAGCTCAAGCAACGCGGGTGCGATGGCGTGGTGCTTGGGTGCACCGAGATCCCGCTGCTCGTGGATCCGGCGGACTGTCCGCTGCCCACTCTGGACTCGACTAGGCTGCTCGCGCGGGCTGCGATCGAGGAGGCGTTGCGGTAGGCAAGCCTCCTACGTCGGCGCGGCAACTGGGGGGGACATCTCATGTCCCTAGGCGGATGCGCCCTTCCAGTTCCTGCTGCGTGAGACAGTAGAGGGCATCCAGAAAGCGCACCTGGAATGTGCCGGGACCGCTGGTGCCTTCCGCGGCTATCTCGCCCGCGATGCCCATCACGATCATGGCGTGGGCTGCCGCCCGCATCGGGTCCGGTTCGACGGCGGCAAAGGCGCCACAGAGAGCGGACGCCGTGCACCCCAGTCCGGTCACGCGGGTCATCATGGGATGGCCGTTCCGCACTCGAATGAGGCCAGCCTTCCCCACTACATGGTCCGTCTCCCCGCTGATGCAGACCGTGGAGCCAAACGCCTGATGAAGGCTCTGCGCGGCCGAAAGTGCGGTCGAGGCCGCATCCAGGCTGTCGACGCCTTTGCTGCGCACGCCATCACTACAGACGGCCATGATCTCCGAGGCATTGCCCCGGATGATGCTCGGCCGCACCGTCTTGATGAAATCCCGAGCGGTGGAGGTGCGGTAGCTCGTGGCTCCGGCTCCCACGGGATCAAACACGATGGGAATGCCGCGCCTGCCGGCATGCTCGGCGGCCGCAAACATCGAGCGAATCCAGGCCGAGCTCAGCGTGCCGATATTGATCACCAAAGCGGCTGAGATAGCGACCATGTCGGCCATCTCCTCCTCGGCGTGGGCCATGACCGGCGAGGCGCCCAGGGCCAGCAGAGCGTTGGCGGTATTGTTCATCACCACGTAGTTGGTGATGTTGTGTACGACCGGCGCGGTCTGCCGAATGCGTTGCACTGATTGCCAGGGGTTCAGCAGGTCGGTATCGGTCATGAGACAAGCTCCTTGCACTCGGGCCGGCCAGGCTGAATCTCCGTCCGCGACTTGTCAATCCTCGACTGTGGCCGGGAAGGCAACCGCGCACGGGTCACCGTGGCGTCGCACTTTCTCAAGACAAATCCGCCACATAGCACAGAGCTGAGGTTCGACAATCCCACCGGTTGTTCTGAGCAGGAAGCGCCGTATACTCAACGATTCTGTGGTCGCCGGTGGCCCTTCGCCGGCTAAAGGGAGACTGAGGCTGATGGTATCACGACGTGAACGGATCGTGGTCATCGACGATACGGAGATAGTGCGGACGCTGCTGGTGCGCTACCTGCAGCGGCTCGGGTTCGCCACGCTTGAGGCTGCCGATGGCCAGCAAGGCCTCGACGTGATTCGGGCGAACCGACCCGACCTGGTGCTGTGCGATTTGCGCATGCCCAACCTCGATGGACTGGGCGTTTTGCGAGCCCTTAGGGAAGAGTCGCCCGAAATTCCGATTGTCGTGATGTCCGGTGAGGGTCTTCTCCAGGATGCCATCGGCGCGCTTCAGCTGGGGGCGTGGGACTATGTGGCCAAGCCCGTCGATCTCCGGGTGCTCGAGCATGCGCTCAACCGAGCGCTGGAGAAGGCCGCGCTGGTGGAAGAAAACCATCGCTATCGAGCCCGCCTCGAACGTCTCAACCGCGAGCTTGAGGCCAGCCTGCGGCTCTTGGCCGAGGATGAGAACGCCGGCCGGCAGATCCAGGTTCGTATGCTGCCGCGCAACCACCAGCGCTTCGGTGACTACCTGTTCACTCGTGACGTCATACCGTCCAGCTTCCTGAGCGGCGACTTCATTGATGTCTTCAGCATCGATTCACGCCATTGGGGCTTCTACCTGGCGGATGTGTCTGGGCATGGTGTCTCCTCGGCCCTGGTCACCGTTCTGCTGCGCACTTTCGTGCAGCGCCATGTGGCCAGCGCGATTCAGTCTGGCGACGACTTGGTGCTGTCGCCGGCACGCTTGCTGATGCGTCTTAACGAGGAGATGGCCCGTGACGATCTGGACAAGCATCTCACCATCTTCTACGGCGTGATCGACTTGCAGGAGGACACCCTGCTTTACGCCAACGCAGGGCATTTCCCCTGGCCGATCATGTGCGACGCGGGGGCGATCAGAGTACTCGAACAACCTGGCGTTCCGGTTGGGATGCTGCCGCGCAGTCGCTACCAGCAGCACAGCGTGCCGCTCGCCCCAGCTATGAGCTTGTCGGTCTTCTCCGACGGCGTGCTCGAGGTGTTGTCCCAACCGACCCTGGATGCAAAGCTCGAGTATCTGCGGGGTCTATTCGGGAGACCGAATGTCACGGTCGAGCAGGCGAGACAAGAGTTGCATCTCGACGGTATGTCGGCCCTGCCCGACGACGTGGCGATGCTCATCATCCAGCGTGGGGGTAGCGATGGCAACCGTACGAGCGCCTAGAGCCTACTGCGGCCGTTTCGACCAGTCGCCCATCTTGGTGCTGAAGGGCCGGTTTCGCCACATGACCGCGCGCACCCTGCGCTCGTTCATCGACGACCTGCTGGTTCATCAGCCGGGCGACACCATCATCATCGACCTGCGCGAACTCGAAAGTATCGACAGCACGGGTATGGGTCTTCTGGCCCATCTGGGCCGAACCGCCCTGGCGCACGGCCGCCGTGCGGTGATCGTGTGCGGGACAAAGGACGTGCTGACTTGCCTCCGGTCGGCGGCATTCGACACCCTGTTCGTCATCGTCGAGCGCTGGCCCTTCGCTGAGGAAGCCAGCGTTTCCGAAGTGCCTCTCGACGCTGCGGACCTGTTGCCCGACATAATGGGGCGACTCATGCTGGAGGCCCATCGCGACCTGGCTTCGCTCAGCGAGCAGAATAGCCAGGCCTTCGCCGGGGTGATTTCTGCCCTGGAATCTGACCTGCACGGGGCCGGTCGATAGATTCCGACGTCGGCTATATCGTTTCGCCGCTTTCCACTGACGCTGGCTGGGTGGGCGCGCCGTCGCGCAGGTAGCGCGACGCCATCTCGTACTCGAAGAACGAGGCCATCTTGGTGTCGATGACCTTGGACCACAGGTCATGCGCATCGTTGCTCTTGCCCTCGGCGAGCAGACGCATGGCCTGGTAGAAAAAGACCTCGGCCCGCTTGCCGGGCGTGTCCGCCATGGTCAGCAACTGGTCGTAGCTGATGCGGCCGAGTGCATAGCGCACGAGCTGCCGGTACCAGGCCGCGGCACGCGGCGGACGCAGCTCGACCTGGCGGGCATCCAGGGTGCGCAGATAGGCCAGCGCCGCGGCGTCAGGGGTGTGGGCGCGGCGGCGGGTAATGTCCAAGATCCACAGCGAGGAGTAGACCTTGACGTATTCCGAGACCACGCGGTTCGACTTGGAGATCGCACGCCGGTAGATATCGAGCGCAGGCTCTGCGTCGCCCCGCTCCACCAAAAAGGCGATGGCGTCGATGTAGCTTTGGTCGCGGGACTCGTCCTGCTCAATGGCTTCGTCGAACTTGCGCAGCCCGTCGTCGCGTCGGCCGAGCAAGTAGTAGAGCCGGCCCACCTCGAAGGTAGCCCCCGCCGAGGAGCCAAGGCTCTTGCGGCGCAATTGCTCGATCATCAAGCGTTCCCAGCCGCGCACCGCAAACTTCCAGGCGTTGCGCGCATCGTCCCGGTTGCCATTCGCTTCGTAGGCCACGCCCAGGGAATAGGCCAAGCGTGACTGCCCCTCCACGAACGAAACGGTTTCCTCGACGGGTGCTTCGTGTTGCCGGCTGTCGAGAGCTTTGCGCAGCAGCAGCGCAGCTTGTTCGGGACTGCCCCGCTTGAGAGACAGGTTGGCAATCTGCAAGGCCACCTCAGCGTCGCCCGGGTTCTCGCGCTGTGCGCGTACAAACATCGGCTCGGCTTCGTCCAGCCTCCCGGCATCCACCAAACCTCGCGCTACCGCGAGATCCACATCGGCCTCGCTCAACTTGAAGTTCTTGCTGCCATAGCGCTGCTGACTTTGGGCCAGTTGGCTGCGCAGGGTCTCTGCCTCGCGCAAGACCGGCTGCAGGTGGTCGGGGTCAATGCGCGACTTCACATGCAACAAAGCCAGTTCCATTCGCTCAGAAAGCAGGGCAGCAATCTTGTCAGCGCCGACGTCTCTTCGTTCCAGGACGGCGAGCGCTTCGTCGAGCAAGCGCAGAGCTAGCAGGGGTGCCGGGGCAAAGCGCGCCACGCGCGAAGCCAGCACCAGCAGTTCAGTGTCGCCGGGAAACAGAAGGATCCCACGGCGCAGGATCTCGGCCGCAGCCGCGGGATCGATCCGATCTGACGAGGTGCCGAGCAGCAGCTCACCGCGCGGCAGAAAGCGTCGGGCGAGCGCCAGATAGTCGGCAGGCTGGGCGGTCGAGCGATTGGCAGCGGCCAGGAGTTGTCGGAAGTCGGGGTCGTCGCCCGGTTTGTCGGTAAAGCCGGCAGCCACCTCGACAGCACGGGCCATCTGGCCGCAGCGAAGGTAGAGCGCGGTTGCGTTGATCTCCATGGCCGAAAGCGACTCAGTGTCGAGCAACAACTCGCTCAGCATGCCGCGCCCGCCGACCCCTGTGCCGGGCGGCCGGCGCAACATTCGAGCGAGCCGATCCTGGCGCTCCGAGCCGAGGCGGGCCACGCGCTCGACCACAGCAGGGCTGGGCCAGCTTGCCGCGACACCGTCGAGAATGTCGGCCACAGTCGGCTGGGTGCGAGGTCCAGGCGTGGTCTCGGAGAGCCGGGTCTCCGTGTCCAGCCAGACCAGGATTTGCTCGACGCGAGCCGCCCAATCCGGGTTCTGCGGTTCCAGCGTTTGCAGCACGAAGAGGCCAGCCGTCACCGGCAGCTCATTGCCGCGCGGCGAGTAGACGTCCACGATCAAGCGGGCCGCCGACCCCAACAAGCTCCGCTCGCGATCGGACAATGCCAGGCCTTCCGGCCGCCAGAGCAGGGGCGCGGGGTAGAGATCGAGAGCGTCGCGGAGGGAATCATGGAGCCGGTCGAAGTCATCCTCGCTGCCCAGGATGCCGGAATTGCGCCGCAAGCGCTGTGCGTCGAGAGTCGCCAGCGGGCCAAGCAGGTACTCGACCATTTTGAGGCGAAGCTGTGCCTGCTCCTCAGTGCCTTGGTCAAGCGCTTGATAGAGGAACTTGGCCTCAATGAAGTCCTCTTCGTTGGCAATCGGGGACAAGGAAGAGGCTTCTTTGGCCAGGCGCGTTGCCGCCTCGCTTGGCCTGCCGGCCCCAGCCGCGCCTCGATAGGCACAGTCGGACGCCACCGCCGCAAAGGCGACCAGGGCGGCACACCACCAGATTTTGTTCATCCTGGCAGTTTAGCCCGTGCGGGTGGTCTTCGGCCACAAACGATAGGGCGTTCGCGAAGGCAGCTTGACCCGAAGATCGGCGGGTGGATAACATCCTTCGCCATGGGGACTTTGCTAGTCGCGTGGGGAGCCCGCCGGCTGAGCCGGCGGCGAACCATCGCGGGAAGGTATGGAAACCCTTACAGGGTTTCCATGTTGATAGTGCTCGGGCTTGGACTAGTCGCCGTGGCGGCATGCGAGAGCGTCAGCTCGGAAAAGATCGAGCAGTGGAAGGGTACGCAGAAGGGCCCGGCAAAGATCGAGGAAGCCCTGCGCAGCTCCGGCGTGGCGCCCAGTCTACGCGCCCAGGCCGCGGCCGCCCTGACCGACTTGGGTATGCCCGAGAAGGTCGACGAGGCGATGGCGGCTTTGCCGGCTGACCAGCGCTGGGAGATCTTGAAGTCGCTCGTCCCCATTCACATCAAGGCCATGGAGAGCGCGTCGGTGCCCAAGGCGCGCGACGCCCGCGACGGGCTGTTCAGCGTTCGTGCCTACGCTCAGCCGGAGGAGCAAAAGCAGATTGACGCCGCAATCGTGAAATCGATGGAGGCGGATTTGAAAGACGGCCGATTTGTCGGAGGAAGGCATTCGCTCGACAAGATGTTGGCGGCTATCGGTACGGCGTCGGGACCCATGCTGGTCAGACTGCTGCAGGACCCCACGTCGCCCTACAAAGGACTGGCCGAGCTCCTGCTCAAGGTGGGCGACGAGTTGGCGCGCGAAAAGGGTGGAGCGGCTTTGGTGCGGCGGGCGGCGGCGGAAAGCGAAATTCCCAACGACATGTGGATTGCGCTCGGTACCTTGGGTGGGCAGAGCGTGACGGACTTTCTCACCCAGAAGCTGCTGAAGAGCCCACCGGCAGAGGCGGCATTGGCGGCCAAGGCCCTGCAGCAAACCCGCTACCCCAGCGTGCTGCCATTGGCGCTCAAGATCGCGGGCGACCCAAAGGCCAACAACTTGGTGCGGGACGAGGTCTTCGGCGTGGTAGAGAAAATAGCCGGCCCGGCGGCGCAGAAAGGCCTCGTGGAAATCATTGCCAACGACAAGAAGGATCTGGTGCGCTATCGGGCGTATGAGGCCGCCCTGGAGGCGGGCAAGGTCGAGGCCGTGCTGCCCGCCCTGCAGGCTTTCTCCGACAAGCTCAGTTTCAAGAAGGAAGATGTGCTGGATTTTCTGGTCAAGGACATCACCAAGCTCGGCTTACCGGCCAAGCCCGCGGTGCTGGAGGCCCTCTCGTCGCCGTCAGCCCTGGCACGAATAACCGCGATTTGGGCGCTGGAGGCACCTCTGGCCAACCCCAGACAGTCGCTGGGCAAGGCGAGCGATGCGGCCGGGTTGTTGAAGCTGGCCGACGACAAGGCGAGCCCCAAGGGGTTCCCCGCCGGCGTGAACGTCGGTTCGGAGGCCAAGCGCGTGGCGGCGGTGTTGCAGAAAAGGGGAGGTTAGCCGCGAGACGAGGTAGAAAGCAGTCATGGCGAACGATCCCAACCGAAAGACCTTGCGGCACTTTTACTGCCGCGACGTGCTTTGGCAGAGCTTCGAGCGCATGTCCGAGGCGTTGGACCGAGGCGTTGACGAACTGGTCAACGAGGCCATGCGCGCCCTTGCCGAGCAGCAGGGGTTTCTCCCTTCAGACTTCGTGATGTCGCCGGGCAGCGGAGTGTCGCAGCCTGGGCTGCCACGCCCTGATGCGCGCAGCGAGAGCGGGCAGGCGTCGTCTGATGGGCGAGGCGACAGTGGCGTGTCCCGCACCGGCCTGCGCCGGACCGGGCCTCCGCCGGTTCCTTCGGCGCGCGGCACGGGTGAGCTGCCCGCGAGCCGCCCGCCCCCGGTGCCCGGTTTTTCGGTTCCCGCGCAGACCGAGGCTGGTGCCGCGCCTCCCTTGTATCTGATCTTTGGGAACCAGAGATACGTCGTCGACAAGGATCAGTTCATCATCGGTCGCGGCACCAAGTCGTCGGACTTGCCTATCCGCGACGGCAACATCTCGCGCAAGCATGCGGCGGTAATCCGGCGCAACGGCGAGTACTACATCAAGGACCTGGGTTCGACCAACGGCATCGACTACAAGGGCGAGCGCATCGAGGGCAAGAAAATCGAGGAAGGGGACACCTTCTCGATTTGCGAGTATCAGTTGAAATTCACCTTCGAGTAGAAGTCAACTGCTGCGCGGAACATGGCTGGCGCGCTTGATCCGTCGCTGCTCGACCAGCCCGTGAGCGCTCTGCCAGGGGCCGGGCCGGTGACGGCAGCGCGCTTGGCCGAGCGGGGGCTGGAAAGCGTCCGCGACCTTCTCGGCTTTCTGCCGCTCGACTACCAGGACTTTCGTACTCTGTACCCGCTTTCGGCCCTGGCCGGCTTGCCCGAAGGCCAGACGGTGGTGGTGCGGGCAGTGGTTCGCCGGGTTCGCCCATTCTTCCGCCGCTTGCTCGATGTGTACCTGGAGCAGGACGGCGTGCAAGTGCGGGCGCGCTGGTTCCGGCCCAACGCCGGCATGGTCAAGACCTACGCCAAGGGGAACCTGGTCGCGCTGGCCGGATGCTTGCGGCGGGCGAAAGACGGCGCGGTCGAGCTCATCCATCCCCGCAACGTCACGGCTATCATGGATGGGCTGGGCGCCCAGTCCGGCCTGGGACTGCGGCCACGCTACCCAGCGGTGGAAAAAGTTCCCGGCCGGGTCATTGAAAAACTGATCGCTGCGGCGGTCGAGCAGGCGGCGGGGCTGGTGCCTGACCTGCTGCCTGCGGGCGTGGCCCAGCGCCTCGCCTTTCCTTCGATCGCCGATTCGCTTCGCCAGGTTCATCAACCCGAGGTCTCGCTTTCCGACGAGAAACTGGCAGAGCTTGTGGCCGGGCAAGCAGCCGCACAAAGGCGCCTGGCTTTTGAAGATTTGTTCGTCGTGCAGGTCGGGCTGGCCCGGGAGCGGAGCCGTGCCCACCGCGCCGCGGGCTGGCGCTGTGAGGTCGATGCCGAGACGGTGTTGGCATCTGCGCGATCCGCGCTGCCCTTTGTGCTCACTTGCAGCCAGGAACGCGCGATCCAGACCATCTACTCGGACCTCGGCAGCGCGAGCCCCATGCAGCGCCTGCTTCAAGGAGATGTGGGCAGCGGCAAGACCGCCGTGGCTTTTGCCGCGGCTCTGCTGGTCGGGCGCGCCGGTGGGCAGAGCCTGCTCATGGCGCCCACCGAAGTGCTGGCCGAGCAGCATGGACGCACCTTGGCCGGCTGGGGTGGCAAGGCGGGCTTGCGGGTCGAGGTGCTGCACGCAGGGCTAGCGGCCCAGGAGCGGCGCCGGGTGTTTGCCTCGGTCGCGAGCGGCGACATCGATCTGCTGGTGGGCACGCACGCGTTGCTCGAAGAGAGTCTGAGAGTTCGGCGTCTCGCGCTGGCCATCGTGGACGAGCAGCATCGTTTCGGGGTGCGCCAGCGGGCAGCCCTGCGTCGAGCGGGGGGCTGGATCCCCGACGAGAAAACCGGCATGGTTCCCCACCTTCTGGTGTTGTCCGCCACGCCCATCCCGCGCTCCCTGGCCCTGACCGCCTACGGCGATCTTGAGCTCACCACCCTCGACGAATCTCCGCCGGGCCGTCGAGTCGTGGCGACCAATCTGGGCGTGGGCCAGGCTGCGCGCCGCGAGGCATGGGCTGCGGTCAAGGCGGCGGTTGCAGCCGGCGGGCAGGGTTTTGTGGTTTGTCCGGCTATTGTCGAGCAGAAGCCGGGCCGGCGCGCTTCGGTGCTCTCCCGATTTCGCGAACTGGGGCCGCTGCTGGCGCCGGCGCGGGTGGGCCTGCTGCACGGACAGATGCCGAGTGCCGAGCAGCAAAAGGTGGTGGCAGCTTTCCGTGCCGGCAAGATCGACGTTTTGGTCGCCACGACCGTGCTGGAGGTGGGCGTGGATGTGCCGCGCGCCTCGATCATTGTCATCGAGGACGCCGAGCGCTTCGGTCTGGCGCAGTTGCACCAGTTGCGCGGCCGGGTGGGACGTGCAGGGCAGGTCTCCAGTTGCTTTCTGCTGACCAACGCACAGGATGCCGAAATCTTGGACCGATTGGCATTCGTGGCCGCAACCAGCGACGGGTTCCGCATCGCCGAGGAAGACCTGCGTAGGCGTGGACCGGGCGAGATCTACGGCGAGCGGCAGACCGGCGTGGTGGGTCTGTGGCTACGCGATCCGGCCGGGGTGGCGGCCTTGGTCGAACGGGCGCGCCAGGAAGCCGAAGCGCTGCTGGCTGAGGATCCGACGCTTGCGTTGCCCGCGCACGCGGCCTTGCACCAGGCGGTCGAGACGCGCTGGCTGCGCCGGCGGCCGATTGCCGAGGAAGCGGGATGAGGAACCGGATACAGCGTGCCCTATGGGCTGGGCTGCTCGGCGGCGTACTGGCCGGCAGCGGGGATGCGCTTTGCACGCTGGCGGCTGCGCTGACCCGGCCTTCGGCCGTGCATGCGGTAGCGCTGGGCAGTTTCGCAGGTGCAGTGCTGGGCATTGGACTGGCTCTGCTAGCCGTGCTGCTTGCCGCGCTGGTAGCCCCGCTGGCGGAGCGACGGATTCCCTCGACCGCCCTGGTTGCGATCGCCCTGGCAGCTCCGCTTGTGGTCTACGATGCCTTTGCCCTGTTCGCCGGGGCAAAGGCCTCGCGGGTGGCGGGACATCAAGCCATTTCCGTGGCGCTGGTCCTGTTGGCGCTCGTGCTGGCGGGGCTGGCGGGCAGCCTGTGGCAGCGACTCCTGGTGTATCTGGAACGTGCGTCGGGACTCGGCCGCGTGGCGGTGGCCGCGGGCTTACTGGTGGTGGCAGCTGCGGCAGAGCAGGCCAATCGCGTGGTGCTGCCGCGGCTCTATCCGTGGTTTCACTTGTCGTTGGGGTTGCTCTTTGTCGCGGCTTGCGTGCTGGCGGTGCACGCTCTGCTGCACGGCCGGGCCTGGCGGCGTGCCGGGATGCTGGCGCTCGCGGCAAGCGTGCTGGTCCTGGCCGGCCTGGGAGCACACGAGCTTTCGGTCATGGCTGCAAGCCAGAGCCTGCGCTTTTTCGCCTATGAGAGAACCCAAGTGACCAGGCTGGCGTTGCGCTTGCTGCCCGCCCGACACGAAAGGCGTGGCGCGGTCCGCCCGGATGCCGTCCCGCTGCCCGCGGCCAGCCCTTTGCCCGAGGGACCGCACCGGCCTGGATCGGACGTAGTGCTCATCACCGTGGACGCCACGCGCGCCGATCACGTCGGTGCCTATGGCTATGGCCGCTCGACCACACCCAACATCGATGCACTGGCCAGGCGCGGGGTGCGCTTCGCGCGCGCTTATGCCCAGGCGCCGCATACCTCGTTTTCCATTGCTTCGCTAATGACCGGCAAGTACTACCCGACCCTGGCGCGGCTGGCCCCGCAGAGCCAGCACGAAACCCTGCCGCTCACCCTGCGCCGCTACGGTTGGAAGACCGCCGCATTTTTTCCGCCGGCGGTGTTCTTTATCGATGCGCAGAAGATGAAGACTTTTGAGGCCAACAACTTCGACTTCGAATACGTGAAATACGAATACCGGGACGCCGAGCAACGGGTCGAACAAATCGACGATTTCTTCCGCAAAGAGAATCCGCGCAGAGTCTTCCTCTGGCTGCACCTGTTCGAGCCCCACGTACCCTATGAGGTGCACAAGGGTCACGATTTCGGCAGCCGCGACATTGATCGCTACGACAGTGAGATCGCGTATTGCGACGCCGTGGTGGG
>Ga0182011_10002702_pt1 | contig 14865 bp, 18 predicted proteins | sample 711E1DmetaG_FD_120481 | JGI IMG/M metagenome (GOLD analysis project Ga0182011, IMG submission 120481) | Permafrost microbial communities from Stordalen Mire, Sweden - 711E1D metaG | ecosystem: Environmental > Terrestrial > Soil > Wetlands > Permafrost | place: Sweden: Stordalen | collected... | reverse complement strand
TGAGAGCGGCGCTAGTACCGCGACCGTGTGATGATGTAACCGCGTACTCTTTTAGTTTGTCATCCCGTAGGGATCTGCTGTTGCTTTCCTGACGACCTTTTCATGCGGTCGCGGCGCTAGCTGGGGTTCTGCAGAAGCCAGTAGTGGAAGCCGTCGACGATGGCCATGAGCGCGGCTTGATTGAGGTCGCTGCTGACGCCAGCGGTGGTCCATGCGGTGTGGCCCTCGGCGTGGAAGCTGACCGTGACCCGAACGTGCGCTGCGGTGTCGTTGGCCGTGACGTCAATGGCGGTGACGCTAAAGGTGTCCAGACGCATCTGAGCGAGCGTGGGGTACCACTTCTCCAGCTCTTGGCGCATTGCCTTGGTCAGGGCGTCTACTGGGCCGGAGCCTTCGGCGCGCGTGGTGGTGACGCGGTCGTCGATGGCCAGCGACATGGAGGCCTGCACGTAGCGATTGCCGATCTCATCCGACTCGTCGAGGACGCGCCAGCCCTTGACGTTGAAGCTGGCGGGCAGGGTGCCGAGGATCTTGCGGCAGGCGAGGATGAAGGAGACCTCGCTGGAGGTGAAGCCGCCGCCGTCGATCATGGCTTGGTTGGTGTCGAGCAAGGTCTGCGCCTGATGCGCGGTGAGCGGGACGCCAAGCTCCTTTGAGAGAAGGACGATGTTGGCGCGGCCAGACTGGGCGTTGACGCCGATGCGCGCGTAGGCGCCGACCAGAGCGGGATCGCACCAGAGATACGCGCCAGGGTCTTTGCCCTCACTGCTGCCATGCATTCCGGCCCATGTGCCGAAGGCTCCCGGCCCAACGATGGGCGTGCCGTGAGGCGGTTCAATCGAAAATGCCGAGTAGGCCGATTGCGCCAGTGCGGTGAGGCCGGAGAGAGAGGACGCCGGGACGAATTCGGCTTCACCGCGCACCTGTAGGCTGCCGACGACCGTGGTGAGATTGACGTTGCCGCAACGCTCGCCGGTGCCGAGGAGCGTGCCTTGAACCTGCGTGGCTCCGGCAAAGATGGCGGCGCGCGTGTTGGCGACGCCAAGGCCGCGGTCGGTGTGGCCGTGGAAGCCGAAGCGGGCTTCAGGGTAGGTTTGCGTGAGGCTGGTGAAGAGCTGCGTTACTTCCTCGGGCGTGGCTCCTCCGGTGGTGTCGCAGGCGACGATGCGGCTGACCTTTTGGCTTACGCACTGAGCGACGAGCTGGTGGAAGTAGTCCTTGCTACTACGGTTGTGGTCGGCGGCGTAGGGGACGCCGTTCTCGCGACGACCGTAGGCGGCGTCAAGCGCGTGCTCCAGATCGACGAAGACCTCAAGGCCGTGGTCTTGCAGGTAGGCGATGGTCTCGGACGCCATGAGGAGATTCTCCTCGGGGGTGGTTCCGAGGGATTTGGAGACGTCGAGCAGGCGCGACTTGACCACGACGACGGCGATGGGGACGCGCTGGCGGTGGCGCAGCATGAACTGGGTGTCGGCCCAGCCGGCGACGCGAGTGTCTCGACCACGGGTGCGACCGAAGAGTGCAAGGCGCGTGGCGCCGGTGTCGACCGACTGGAGGCGCGTGGCGAGGTCGTTGACGAACTGGTTGGCGGCGGCGAAGCCAATCTCGGCGAAGTGAATGCCGAAGGCGCCCATGCGCTCGAGTAGGCAAACGGCGTTGGGGACGGAGATGTCCAGATTTGGCTGCTGTAGGCCGTCGCGCAGGCTGGTGTCGAAGAGCTCGACCTGGGCGGGGCACGCCGTTTTGGAAGATGCTGTTGCGGCAACTGGCTTTGCGGAGGTGGTTTGCTTCATCTGATCCTGTACCCGGTTTATTGGAGTGCGCTTGGTGTGTCGCTGATAGCCTCCATGATACGTCGGCGGCGGCTTGCGTGGAGGATGGGATTGATTGGCGGCATAGGGATTTTGATCTTCGGCGTTGAACTATGAGTTTTGAGAGGTGATTCGGGATTGATTGCCCGAGCGTCTCGAAAAAAATGCGGGTAAACTTGACCTTGCGCTTTGGGATTGATATTGTTGTAAAGTTCCACGTGGAACAGAAGCCCGTTGTTATGCAGTTGCACTAGTTTTGGTGCAGGATGCATGGGCGGCTGGTGTATTGAGCAGACGTCTGGACTGAATTTAGGGATTTCCCACAGTTTGGTTCGTGGTTTTCCACTATTTTGCTGTACACTAGAAAAGTTGTATATCCGTATCTCTGCGTGGGCATCAAGCGCAGTAGAAAAGATACGGTGCTGTATCCTCGCAATCGTCTCTGCGACACCCTCCACCCCGGGCTTGTGGTTGAAGCTTGGGAACCAAAGTGGATGGGCTATGCGGAAACGGAACAGCGAAACGGAGTCAACTCCACCTTCCGGTAGGAGCCGCCAGTAAGGGGCAAACAGTCGCTAGAAAAGGGCGGGAAGCAATGGACGCTAGGCCACCGTCGACTGTTGTTCGTCTGATTTGTGTGTTACAGACGGGAAGCTAGGGAAAATCTTCGCGCGAGGCACGTCAGTGTCCTCACTTCTTTGTGTGTATGTGCACGGGGGGCGCGATTGATCCTGTCTTCGCGGTCTGCCAAAGTTTAGTTTGCAACAACGGCGTTACGCCGGAGTTTAAGGAGTTCGAGTGCCTACGTTCCATCAGCTCGTCAAGCAGGGCCGCACGCCCACACGTTATAAGACCGGCAGCCCAGCGCTGCAAGGCTCGCCCCAGCGCCGCGGAGTCTGCACCCGCGTCTACACCCAGACCCCCAAGAAGCCGAACTCGGCGTTGCGTAAGGTTGCGCGCGTTCGTTTGACCAACGGGATTGAAGTGACGACCTACATCCCGGGCATCGGACATAATTTGCAAGAGCACTCGATTGTGCTGATTCGCGGCGGTCGTGTGAAGGATCTGCCGGGCGTTCGCTACCACGTTGTACGTGGCTCGCTGGACTCGGTTGGCGTGGCGAATCGCAAGCAGAGCCGCTCGAAGTATGGGGCCAAGCGTCCCAAGGCTGCTGCGGGTAAGTAAGGCGAAAGCAGATCCCTCCGCTGCGCTGCGGGATGACAACAAAAAGCGCTGTGGGATGGTAACAAAAATACGCTGCGTGCTGGTAACAAGAGGGCGCAGCGGGATGGTAACGAAGTTCTAGGTCCAGACGCTTGAGAGGTCGACGGCGCTGGAGGAAGAAGAGCCCGAGAGGGCAAAAGGGAATTAGAGAAGATGCCGAGAAAAGGGTTTACAGCGAAGCGTGAAGTTGCACCGGATCCAGTTTACGGATCGACGTTGGTGACGAAGTTTGTCAACTCGATGATGTGGGGCGGCAAGAAGTCAACCGCGCAGGGCATCTTCTACACTGCCATGACGAACTTGGAGCAAAAGGGCGGCGACGAGGCTCTCAAGCTCTTCAAGAAGGCGATTGAGAACTGCAAGCCGCTGCTGGAAGTCAAGAGCCGACGCGTCGGCGGTGCGAACTATCAGGTGCCAATCGAAGTGCTGCCGGAACGGCGCACCTCGCTGGCGATTCGCTGGATCGTGACCTATGGCCGCGCACGCGGCGAGAAGGGCATGGTGGAGAAGCTCTCCGCCGAACTGCTCGATGCAGCAAACGGGCGTGGCGCAGCGATGAAGAAGAAGGAAGACGTTCATCGTATGGCCGAGGCCAACAAGGCATTCGCCCACTACCGTTGGTAAGTCTGGGCTAGGAATTTAGGGCAGGGAAAGAGGGGCGACCCGACCTGCTAAACAAGTTTGAGTGACCCGCAGGGCTGAGCCTTGCAGAGTGAGAGTCGAGACCGTGGCACGCAATATATCTCTGGACCATTGCCGGAACATCGGAATCATGGCGCACATCGATGCCGGCAAGACGACGACGACCGAGCGCATCCTTTTCTATACGGGCATCACGCACCGTATCGGCGAGGTGCATGAGGGCACGGCCACCATGGACTGGATGGAGCAGGAGCAGGAGCGCGGCATTACGATTACGTCGGCTGCGACGACTTGCACCTGGAAGAACACCCGCATCAACATTATTGATACGCCGGGTCACGTCGACTTTACCGCTGAAGTCGAGCGCAGCTTACGTGTGCTGGACGGCGCGGTGGCTTGCTTCGACGCGGTCGCTGGTGTGCAGCCGCAGTCCGAGACCGTGTGGCGTCAGGCTGATAAGTACAAGGTTCCGCGGATCTGCTTCATCAACAAGATGGACAAGGCTGGGGCGGATGCGGTCTATGCCACCTCGACCATTGTGGATCGGCTGGGCGCGCGCGCTGTGCCAATCAACATTCAGATTGGCGCTGAGGCGAAGTTCTTGGGCGTCGTTGACTTGGTCACGATGAAGGCCATCTACTGGCACGACGAGACGATGGGCGCTGAGTATGTTGTGGACGAGATTCCTGCTGAGCTACTGGAGACGGCCAAGACCGCTCGCCACTTTCTGATCGAGTCGGTTGCTGACTCTGACGATGAGATTTTGAATTTGTTCCTCGAGGGCGAGGAGCCGACCGAGGCACAGCTCAAGGCTGGCATTCGCAAGGCGACCATCGCAATGAACATCTTCCCCGTGCTGTGTGGAACTGCCTTCAAGAACAAGGGTGTGCAGACACTGTTGGACGCGGTGGTCGACTACCTGCCTAGCCCGCTGGACATTCCTCCCATGATTGGCCACGACCCCGAAAATATGGAAGTGGAGATCGTGCGCAAGCCGGACGACAATGAGCCGTTTGCCGCGCTGGGATTCAAGATTATGACTGACCCGTTTGTCGGCCAGTTGATTTTTATCCGCGCATATTCGGGCACACTAAAAACGGGCGATTCGGTGCTGAATCCGCGTACCCGCAAGACGGAGCGCATCGGGCGTCTACTTAAGATGCACGCCAACAAGCGCGAAGAGATTACCGAGATTCTGGCGGGCGACATCTGCGCTGCAGTCGGACTGAAGAACCTTATCACTGGCGACACGATCTGCAATGAACGCAACCCTGTGGTGCTTGAGTCAATCGACTTTCCGAAGCCGGTTATCGAGGTTGCTGTCGAGCCGAAGACTAAGGCCGATCAGGAGAAGATGGGAATGGCGCTGGCCAAGCTGGCGCAGGAAGATCCTACCTTCAACGTGCGCACGGACATCGATTCGGGGCAGACGATCATCGCCGGAATGGGCGAGCTGCACTTGGAGATTATCGTCGACCGCATGATGCGCGAGTACAAGGTCGAGGCCAACGTCGGTAAGCCGCAGGTCAACTACCGTGAGACGATTCGCTCGAACTCGGACGCAGAGGGTAAGTACATTCGCCAGACGGGTGGCTCGGGTAACTACGGGCACTGCAAGATTCGTATCTCGCCCAACGAGCCGGGCAAGGGCTACGAGTTCTCGAACGACATCAAGGGCGGAACGATTCCCAAGGAGTACATTAAGCCAATCGACCAAGGCATTCAGGAAGCGATGCAGGGCGGTGTGTTGGCTGGGTATGAGATGGTGGACGTCAAGGTTTCGCTGTACGACGGAAGCTATCACGATGTCGATTCGAACGAAATGGCTTTCAAAATTGCTGGTTCGATGGCGTTCAAGGAAGCGGCTCGTAAGGCCAAGCCAGTGCTGCTGGAGCCGGTGATGGCGGTCGAAGTGACTGTGCCTGAGGACTACATGGGCACGATCATCGGCGACCTGAACTCGCGGCGCGGACGCATCGAGGGCATGGAGATGGTCGGCAATACGCAAGCAATTCGCGCAACTGTGCCGCTGTCGACGATGTTTGGATATGCGACGCACATGCGTGGAGCGACTCAGGGACGCGCGAACTACTCGATGCAGTTCAAGCAGTACGAAGAGGCGCCACGGTCGGTTTCAGAAGAGATTATTGCGAAGGTGCAGGGCAAGGACGCGAAGGATAAGTAGACGCAATACGAGTCGCGTCGGCCTGCATGACTGACGCAAAAGATAAGCAACGAATTTGAACCGCAACGAATTTTTGAACGATACGGAGAACCGCAATGGGCAAGGAAAAGTTTGATCGGTCGAAGCCGCATGTCAACGTTGGGACCATTGGACACATCGATCACGGCAAAACTACGCTGACCGCCGCCATCACCAAGGTGCTGTCTCGGCACAACCCGAAGAATACCTTCCGCTCGTTCGACTCGATCGACAATGCTCCCGAAGAGCGCGAGCGCGGTATCACGATTGCGACGGCGCACGTTGAGTATGAGACGCCGAATCGTCACTACGCGCACGTCGATTGCCCCGGTCACGCCGACTACATCAAGAACATGATTACCGGCGCGGCACAGATGGATGGCGCGATTCTGGTGGTTGCAGCGACCGACGGACCGATGCCGCAGACCAAGGAGCACGTGTTGTTGGCGCGCCAGGTTGGCGTTCCGTTCATCGTCGTGTTCTTGAACAAGTGCGACGCGGTCGAGGACGAAGAGCTGATCGAGCTGGTCGAGATGGAGGTCCGTGAGTTGCTGTCGAAGTACGACTACCCGGGCGACGACACCCCGATCATTCGCGGCTCTGCACTGGGCGCGTTGAACGGCGAGGCCAAGTGGGAAGCGAAGATCGACGAGCTGATGGAGGCGGTCGACAAGTATGTTCCGCTGCCGACACGCGCGCTGGATCTGCCGTTCCTGATGCCGATTGAGGACATCTTCTCGATCTCTGGTCGCGGCACGGTTGTGACGGGACGCATCGAGCGCGGCAAGATCAAGGTTGGCGAACCGTGCGAGCTGGTCGGATTCAAGGAGACCAAGCCGACGGTCTGCACCGGCGTCGAGATGTTCAAGAAGCAGCTCGATGAGGGCATGGCGGGCGACAACGCGGGCATTCTGCTGCGCGGCATTGCGAAGGAAGACGTCGAGCGCGGCATGGTTTTGGCTAAGCCGGGATCGATTACGCCGCACACCAACTTCAAGGGCGAGGTTTACGTCCTGAGCAAGGAAGAAGGCGGACGCCACACCCCGTTCTTCAATGGCTACCGGCCGCAGTTCTACTTCCGCACGACGGACGTGACGGGTTCGGCCAAGCTGCCCGAGGGCACCGAGATGGTGATGCCGGGCGATAACGTTCAGTTGGAGATCACGCTGCATACGCCGGTCGCAATGGAAAAGGGACTTCGGTTCGCTATCCGTGAGGGCGGTCGTACTGTCGGCGCGGGTACCATCAGCGAGATCATCAAGTAAGTCGGGAAATTCGAGACTAACGAGGGCTGCCGTTTGGTGTAGAGGTTCATCGGCGGCAGTCACTCCAAACGATCTTTGAGTAATAAGAAACGAGACAGAACATGGCTGGACAGAGAATCAGAATTCGTTTGAAGGCGTATGACTATCGCGTACTGGATACGTCGACCGGCGAGATCGTCGAGACGGCAAAGCGCACTGGGGCGCAGGTTGCAGGACCGATTCCGCTACCGACGATGAAGAACAAGTATTGCGTACTGCGTTCGCCCCATGTCGATAAGAAGTCGCGTGAGTCGTTCGAGATTCGCACCCACAAGCGGCTGATCGACATTCTGGAGCCGACGCAGCAGACGGTGGATGCGCTGATGAAGCTCGATCTGCCCGCAGGCGTCGATGTTGAGATCAAGACGGTTCAGAAGTAATTATTTCTGAGCGACGGAAATTTGTTTTATTCAAGTAGTACCGGCAGTGCTGGGATAACAACTCGGCATGATGAGGAAAGGAAAAATACGATGGCAGTTGCAGGAATCCTAGGTAAGAAGGTTGGCATGACGCAGCTCTTTGATGAGCGCGGCGATGTGCATCCGGTTACAGTGCTGAAGGCTGGGCCTTGCGTGATTACGCAGCTCAAGACGCTGATCAACGATGGTTACGATGCAGCGCAGATCGGCTATGTCGACTTCGTCAAGGCTTCAAAGATCAACAAGCCGATGACGGGGCACTTCGCTAAGTCCGATGTGCCGCCAGTACGCGTAATTCGGGAAGTTCCGGTCGAGGTTGCCAAGGACGGCGAGGACGCTGGAGTCAAGGCGGGCGACCGAGTTCTGGTTGACATCTTTACCAATGAGAAGTTTGTGGACATCATCGGAACCTCGAAGGGACGCGGGTTTGCTGGTGTGGTTCGTCGGCATGGATTTGGCGGCGGCCCCAAGGCTCACGGACATATGTTTCAGGTGCAAGGCTCGATTGGTGCATCTTCGTTTCCGTCGCGCGTCTTTCCTGGCCAGCGTATGCCTGGACACATGGGACACGCGCAGATCACGGTTCGCAACCTGCGCATTCGTGGGATCGACGTTGAGGACAACCTTCTGTTGGTTGAGGGAGCAGTACCCGGACCGCGCGAAGGGTATGTGTTGATCTCCAAGGCAAAGGCTCCACCGAGAGAGCGTCGCGGATTTGCTGGAACCGAGACGAAGGATGCGTTGAAGGCTTCGAAGAAGGCTTCGCCGAAGAAGAAGTAGTCCTGCGCGGACGGCGAAGAGCGGCTTTGCCGCAAGAGCCTAGCGCAAGGATTCAATAATCAAGCTGCACGGAGAGTAGACCGAGTAAAGCAGCCAAACAAGAGCAAGGCCTGCCGCATCGATGGCGGGCATGAAGAGAGAAGAGCGATGGCAAAGATCAACGTAGTCAATCTTGCGGGAGAGAAGGTCGGAGAGTACGAGCTACTCGACGAAGTTTTCTCGGGCGAGATCAACGACACGCTGTTGTGGGAGTCGGTGAAGCACTACCGCGCTGCACTGCGTCAGGGAACTGCGTCGACCAAGACGCGCGGTTTGGTCTCCGGCGCAGGCCGCAAGCTGTGGAAGCAGAAGGGGACGGGTCGCGCGCGCATCGCGTCGATTCGCACTCCGCTGTGGCGTGGCGGTGGTACGGTTCATGGACCGAAGCCGCGTAGCTACGAGTATGCCTTTCCGCAGAAGAAGCTGATGGGCGCACTGCGCTCAGCCATTGCGGCGAAGATTGCCGATGGCAAGTTCACGGTGGTTGATTCGTTCAACACAGCGGAGCCGAAGACCAAGTTCTTCCGCACTGCGCTGAATAAGCTGGAGGCTGGCAAGACGACGTTGTTGGTCGAGTCCAGCCAGCAGTTGGGCGAGAATCTATATCTGGGATCGCGGAATCTTTCGGGTGTTGAGCTGGTGCTCAGCTCTGAGGTCCATCCCTACGACCTGCTGCGCTACGAACATGCCATCTTCTCCAAGGATGCCATCGAGGCGCTACAGGAAACGCTGAAGAAATTTGTATCGAAGCGCAGCAAGCATGCTGAGAAGGAGGTTGCGTAATGCCAACCCTCTATACCGTAATTCGCCGTCCGCTCATCACCGAGAAGGGCATGGGCGTCAAAGAGACCCAGAACACGCTGGTCTTTGAGGTGGATCTGAACGCAAGCAAGACCGAGGTCAAGCAGGCCGTCGAGACGCTATTCAAGGTCAAGGTGACGGGCGTTCGCACGGCGACCGTTGAAGGCAAGGAACGGCGTCGGGGTAAGTTCACCGGCTATCGTCCTGACTGGAAGAAGGCTTATGTCCGCCTGAAGGATGGGCAGAAGATGCCGGAGTATCTGGATAGCCTGTAAGCTAGCGGCTATTTATTAGTAGGAAATTATTGCGACAATATCTGTCGCAGAGAATTGAAAGAGAACTAGCTAACAGCTAGAAGCTAGTAGCTAGGAGCCAAGAAAAATGCCGATTAAATCATTTCGACCGATTACCCCGACCCTCCGCTTTAAGACCACTCTGGTCAACGATGACCTGACGACGGACACTCCGCATAAGCCTTTGCTGGCAGTCAAGCAGCGCACGGGCGGACGCAATAGTACCGGTCGCATGACCATGCGTCATCAGGGTGGCGGACATAAGCAGAAGCTGCGCTTGATTGACTTCAAGCGTGAGAAGTACGGCATTCCCGCCACCGTTGCGACGATTGAGTACGATCCCAATCGCAGCTCGCGCATTGCGCTGGTTCACTATGCGGACGGCGAGAAGCGATACATTATTCAGCCGATTGGGTTGAAGGTGGGACAGTCGATCATGAGCGGGCCGGAAGCCGATATTCTGGTAGGCAATGCGCTCCCGCTGAAGAATATTCCGATTGGTACGATTGTGCATAACATCGAGCTGCGTCCGGGTAAAGGCGCACAGATGGCGCGCTCAGCCGGAGCACAGGTCAACCTGATTGCCAAGGAAGGCGCTTACGCGCTGCTGAAGCTGCCTTCTGGCGAGACGCGCAAGGTGCTGGTAGAGTGCATGGCGACGATTGGCCAGGTCGGCAATACGGATCACGAGAACGTCACGATTGGTAAGGCGGGACGCAATCGTTGGAAGGGAATCAACCCGGCCAACCGCGGCGTTACGATGAACCCGGTCGACCATCCGCACGGTGGTGGTGAGGGTAAGACCTCTGGCGGACGGCATCCAGTTACTCCTTGGGGCCAGCCGACACGTGGATATAAGACTCGCAATAACAAGCGGACGGATGTTTATATTGTCAGCCGTCGCAACAAGGGTAAGTAATAACGCGCAACACCAAGTCTCGCAGCTAAGAGATTCGTCGTACACAGCACCGTAACCGCAACAGGAATCTGGAGTCACTCGTATGGCACGTTCAGCAAAGAAGGGTCCATTCATTGACGATCATCTTCAAGCGAAGATTACCGTTTTGAATCAGACCAACGAAAAGAAGGTTGTGCGCACTTGGTCGCGCCGCTCGACGATCTTTCCCGACATGGTCGGCCACACTATCGCCGTACACAATGGGCGCAAGTTTATTCCCGTCTATGTGACGGAGAATATGGTTGGCCATAAATTGGGCGAGTTTTCCGCGACCCGAACCTTCAAGGGGCATTCTGCGCGAGCAGCGGAGACCTCTGCGAAACCCAAGTAATTCGCCGGTTTTGTTGTAGCTTGTTGAGTGAACTTCGCCGAATTCCGGCGTACCAGATCGTTTGAAGGATCATAGTCATGTCGAAGATTGCAGCAGAGAAAATACGAGAATTCCGCGCCGAGGCTAAGTTTCAGCGCACCAGTCCGCAGAAGGCGCAACTGGTTCTCGACACCATCAAGGGAATGCGCGTAGAGCAGGCGCTCAACACCATTCACTTCTCCGTCAAGCGGATGGGACCGGTCGTTGAGAAGGTGTTGCGTTCGGCAATTCAGAATGCAAACTACGTCTCGCAGGAGCAGGGGCTCGACGTGGATGTCGACAACCTGTATGTGCGCACGGCGGTTGCCAACGAAGGCCCGCGCATGAAGCGCATCCGGCCTGCCCCAATGGGACGCGCCTTTCGCTATCAGCGTCGGCTCGCGCACATCATTGTGACGGTGGCGGAGAAGAAGGCCGTTGTTTCAGTGAAGAAGGTTGCGCCGGAGACTCCGGGTGCTGATGTGAAGCCGGTCAAGCGTGTTGCGAAAAAGGCTGCGGCGAAGAAGGCTCCGGCCAAGAAGGCAGCAGCAAAGTAAGTCGTCAGAGAATTCAAGCAGAGCCGGGAAACTTCCGGTAAAATTAGAGTTTTGCATCATGCCCCGCCGGCTCAACCGGTCGGGAGCGAAGGTTGGGGAAGCTATGGGACAGAAGGTCCATCCGTATGGGTTTCGCCTCGGCGTCAACAAGCCGTGGAAGTCACGATGGTTCGTCGAGCGCGGCTATGACAAGCTGCTGGTCGAGGATGTCAAGCTGAAGGCTGAGCTGCGCGAGAAGCTGAAGGCTGCCGGTGTTAGCTCGGTGGAAGTCGAGCGCCCAGGCAACAAGCTGCGCCTGATCATTCGCACTGCGCGTCCGGGCATCATCATCGGCCGCAAGGGCGCGGAGATCGACAAGCTCAAGGCCGACATCCAGAAGCGCACATCGCGCGAGGTCTTCATCGACATTCTGGAGGTCAACAAGCCAGAGCTTGATGCACAGCTTGTCTCCGAGAGCATTGCACTTCAGCTTGAAAAGCGCGTCAGCTTCCGTCGCGCCATGCGCAAGTCGGTTGATTCGGCGCTGCGTTTTGGCTGCAAGGGAATCAAGGTTCGCGTCTCGGGCCGCTTGAATGGCAATGAGATCGCACGCTCCGAGTGGTATCTACAGGGACGTCTGCCGCTGCACACGCTGCGCGCCGACATTGACTACGGTTTCTCCGAGGCGCACACCACCTATGGAATTATCGGCGTCAAGACCTGGGTCTATCGCGGAGACATTTACGAGCAAAAGAAGCGCCGCGATCAGGGTACGACGACCGGCGTGTTCTAGGTCGAATTGCGAGCAAGCTGTTTTTGAGTTGTGAGTTCGATAGGTCGGATGGATTGATCGACCGGCGAAAGCTGACTTCCCGCTAAGAGTAGGTAGTCGAGAGTTAGAGGATTGTTCTTATGTTGATGCCAAAGAAGGTCAAGTTTCGCAAGCAGCAACGCGGTCGCATGTGCGGCAAGGCGTGGCGTGGGTCGGATCTGTCATTCGGCGACTTCGGGTTGAAGGCGCAGGAGTGCGGCTACATCACGGATCGGCAGATTGAGGCCAGCCGTATTGCGATGACGCGTTTCATCAAACGCGGCGGTAAGGTCTGGCTACGTCTATTTCCAGACAAACCGATTACCAAGAAGCCTGCCGAAACCCGTATGGGTAAAGGTAAGGGTGCGCCGGATCATTGGGTCGCGGTGATTCGCCCGGGCAAGATTCTCTTCGAGATGGAGGGCGTTCCGGTCGAGTTGGCGAAGGAAGCCATGCGTCTGGCCGCACACAAGCTGCCGTTGAAGACCATGTTTGTTCAGCGCCACGACGTCAAGGCGACGGTAGCCGTCAAGTAGATTCGAGACCGGTTTGTATTGGTTCGGTTCGCTCTCAAAGTATTCGTTACGAAAGAAGAAAATTATGGAATTCGAAAAGATCCGCAACCTTAGCGAAGACGAGCTCAAGAGCGAGCAGGTGAAGTCCGCCGAACAGCTCTTTCGCATTCGCTTTCAGAAGAGTCTGGGCAATAACGAAGGCGTCAAGAAGCTGCGCTCGCTGAAGCTCGATATCGCCCGCATCCAGACCGTGACTCGCGCGCGCGCGATTGCGGCTGAAAAGGCTGCATCGCCTGTAGCCGTAGCCGTTGCACCTGCCGCGAGCACTCGCACCGCGCGCAAGAAAGCGAAGAAGGGTTAATTATGGCAGACACAGCAAATACCGCCGCAGTTGCGACTCCTGAAGCAGTGGCCTCTCGCCGTAACGAGAAGGTTGGTCTGGTCGTTTCGACCAAGATGCAGAAGACGATTGTGGTTGAGATCGAGATGCGCAAGGCCCACCCCAAGTACAAGCGCGTGATGAAGTCGAACAAGAAGTTCTATGCGCATGACGAGTTGAATTCGGCTCGGGTGGGTGATGTGGTTCGTATCCGCGAGGCACGGCCATTGTCGAAGCTGAAGCGCTGGGCGTTGGAAGAGATTGTGCGCCGTTCGTCGCTCTCGCAGCTTGATGAAGTGAAGCCGGTTGTCGAGGCAAAGTAGTTTGGGTTGGATGTGGCTTTGTCGTTGATTCGGCTCGGACCACGGATGAGAGATTCAATGGGGCGGTAGCCCCGGGTCGTTTGGCCCAGGAGAACGAACATGTCAGTACAAATGAGAACGATGCTCGACGTAGCCGACAACTCCGGCGCGCGCAAGTTGCAGGTGATTCTGCCGCTTGGCGGCGGACTCGGCAAAAAGGCTGGCCTTGGCGACGTCGTAACGGCTGCGGTCAAGGAAGCATCGCCCGATGGCACGGTCAAAAAGGGTAAGGTTGTCAAGGCGGTCATCGTGCGTACGCGCAAGGAATATCGTCGGCGCGACGGAACCTACATTCGCTTCGACCAGAACGCTGCTGTGGTGATCGGGGACTCGAATGAGCCGGTCGGAACGCGCGTCTTTGGACCCGTGGCTCGCGAACTGCGCGAGAAGAAATTCCTCAAGATTGTCTCGCTGGCACCTGAGGTTATCTAGTTTGGATTATTGTTTCTCGGCAGGAAATAAATTGCTGAGGTGAGATTAATTAAATCGGGTTCCGACTCCGAAACGATGGTCGAGGATTGAGAGAGTTTATGGCTGGCATCAAGATTAAGCGCAACGATACAGTGGAAGTCATCGCAGGAAAAGACAAGGGCAAACGTGGCCGTGTGCTGCGCGTGATCGCGGACCGGGATCGCCTTTTGGTCGAGCATGTGATGATGATCAAGAAGCATGTGAAGCCGAATCCGCAGAAGAATATCAAGGGTGGAATCGCCGAGCAGGAGTCTTCGATCCACGTCTCGAATGTGATGCTGGTCGATGGCGAGGGGAACAAGACTCGCGTCGGAACGCGTCTGGATGGCGATAAGAAGGTTCGCTTCTCGAAGGTTAGCGGCAACGAGATCCCCGAGAAGAAGAGTAAATAATTTTCTGTAACTAGTAGTTACGGTTCACCCCACGAATCGGTACACGGGTATCTGGGCATCGGATTACTGAACCCAGAACTCACTCCGGAAACCGTGGAGAAAGAGAAGTAAAAAATGGCGGCACGATTTAAAGAGAAGTATGTGAGCGAGATTCGCTCGGCGATTGCCAAGGAATTGGGCATCGATAATGCGATGGCGATTCCACGGTTGGAAAAGATTGTTGTCAACATGGGGCTGGGCGAAGCGACCCAGAACGTCAAGATCATGGATCCGCTGGTGGCGGACTTGGCTGCGATTACCGGGCAGAAGCCAGTGACGACCAAGGCAAAGAAATCGATTGCAGCCTTCAAGGTGCGCGAGGGAATGCCGATTGGCGCGATGGTTACGTTGCGCGGCGATAAGATGTATGAGTTCCTCGACCGGTTGATTACGATTGCTCTTCCGCGCGTTCGTGACTTTCGCGGCGTCTCGTCGAAGAGCTTTGATGGGCGCGGAAACTACACACTCGGTCTGCGCGATCAGTTGATCTTCGCCGAAATTGACTACGCGAAGGTGGACAAGCTGAAGGGCATGAAC